>Ga0210059_1011871_pt1 | contig 13261 bp, 5 predicted proteins | sample Ectturendosymbi2_FD_188042 | JGI IMG/M metagenome (GOLD analysis project Ga0210059, IMG submission 188042) | Ecteinascidia turbinata endosymbiont from Florida, USA - Sample 2 (SPAdes) (version 2) | ecosystem: Host-associated > Tunicates > Ascidians > Unclassified | place: Key West, Florida...
AGTTCTTTTCCGCAAAGCATGATTGCGCGACTGGTTCTCAACCTGCTTAAATCTCGTGAAACTATTGCGATGTTGCAGTGGTCTAAAGCTTTTGACGCATTTCCTCTTTGGCAATCACGAATATTTTTGAATGTATAAACACAGTACATGTTTAACGTGACAAATTTCAACCGTTTTCTTCTGGTGGCTTTCCTTGCCTGCAACGCATTTTACTTCAATTTACCGTATAACCGTTTTACACATATTACACTTTATACCCAGAGTACAAGACTTATACCAACTATTATACACTGTTCCCTTTACACTGAAAGCAGCTTCGTTTGTGGGAGGTCTGCAGCCTAGATGACCCTTGGTCCTTCGCAGCCTCCAACTCCCCCATGCATTCTATACATCGATGTACTTGGAAATCATTGCAGTTCTTCATTATAATAATCATGATGGCGTCTTTGATGCGTGTACTTTAAAAAGTGTCTGAAAAAGCTTGTATTTCATCAAAGTACAGTAAATGCATTAGCGCCATCAAGCGTATACTCTGTACTACCGCCATGTATACATCCTGGTCTTCTTTCATGTACTTGCGCTTTCTTTTCTCTTTACTGCGATGCATGTTAAAAACCTAGCGCTTTGCGTGTGGGAGTGAAGACGTTACACAATACATTCCATTCCTGCGCCAAGCACATGACGCTTGAAAGAAATCGCGTAACTCAAACGCCTAGCACATAACGATTGATGAAAAATCGCATAACTCGAAAAGCTCTGGCTCGATATTCCTGAAATTTTCAGGGCTGATGCCTGTAAGTATGCACAACATTTGTGGAAATTTTCGTGGTAAGCCGGGCTGCCTGGTACGCAATAAGTGATTGCGCCATAGGCTACTAGTTTGAACATTATGGCTAGCCCGCGCCTAGCAGAGGACGTATGATGAAAAATAGAGTAACTCAAAAAGTTCTGGCTTGATTTGCCTGAAAGTGTTAGGGCTGTTGCCTGTAGTTATGGAAAACATTCATGAAAATTTGCGTTGCAAGCGACCTAGTAGAAAAGACGTTATTGCGTTGTAACTCCAGGTGCGAATATATTCGTACACCGGTGTACAAGCGATGGCATGCAAGTACGAATATAGAGTATTTGTACGCAGTTGTGAAATGTGGTGACTCTGTAACAAATTGTTGCATGGCATGTGTTCATAAATAGCTTATGCAAACATGCAGTTTGAAATCTTGCCGGGCCTAAGACTAACGCTTGCAGCCATTGATCGGGATGTCATCGAAAAAACTGACAAGGTTAGGCTATTGCTGAAACCACTGTAAAATCTCCACATCAAAACACATAAACACAATAAGTTGGCTACTTATTCGATCTGCATTGGCAACCGCTCACAATCGAAGCAAATGTTACGAGACAATCAGCCACGTGGTTACAGCCAAAGTTGGGCAATGCGTACCGCGTCGAAACACACGTCCGTCTTCCAGGTCGACTGCAAGCAAAAGACCTTTGGTTTGAAATGCTCTCCTGACCACACCAAACGTCAAATCACGTGACAAATGCCTTTTTCTGATTGCTAGAGATTTAGTACGAGATATTCGTACCTTGCAGAGGAAACCATAGGGCCAGCTCTCAACGGTTGGCTTTGGAAAAGTGAAGTACGAATATATCGTACACCTGCTCTCAACCGATGGCAACTTTTTTTTCGACCGGACGCCAAAGTGAATGTTCGTAATTGCTCTCTTTGCGAACCTTGGTGATCTTGATCAGATTTTGCAGCTGGGTATCAGCAACTGCCATGCGACATTTTGTAAATCGTAATTACTAAAATCCGGTGACATTTCGTAATTGTTACGTGACATTCCAACCTCAATTTACACCCTCAAAGTGCTGCGCCCGGGGCAGATGTCTCCCCTTTCCCCCTGGCTACGGCACTGTCTTCAAGACAGTATCATAAGTTTACTTCAAGTTATGCATACAGCCAAATATATTGAAGTCGAACCTAGCTACAAAAACTGTCATATTGACATATACTTCAAACAAAAACCGTAGTTGCACATGCAGCGAAATGTTGAACCCAGTGCCATATTTTTACAAGCATTAAATTCACTCATACGCAACTTTACCGGTAGCAGTAGCCAGTGGCGTAGCACTTTAAGTGGGGAGGCACTTTGCTGACCACAAATTAATTTTTGAAAGAAGTTTGAAAGATCTAGTTTTTCGTTATTATTTTAAAATCATTTTTAAATGTTCTACCGCTTTTTAATTTTCATGTTTAGAAGCTCTAGACTGGTAGGCTTGCCTAAAAGAACATGGCATGTGGCTTTGGAGTGAGTTAATTGATAAAATGTTTGGGGGCGAAGAGTTTTCTGAGAGGGGCCTAAATTTTTTAAACTACGTCCAATAGTTTTAAACTACGTCCAAAATATTTTTCCAAGGGGGGCGAAAAATTTTCATGCGCCCCCTATTTACGGGCATGCTTATTTGGGGGGCAATTATGCCCCAGTCCCTACACCTTCCTCGCCAGACAAAGCCATTTCAGCCATTTCAGTCAAAAGTCGTTAGCACAAAGTAAAGAGATGACACTCGACCGCAGACTGAAAACGTTAGGGATCCAGTTGTTTTCGGTTTATATTGCCCCTCCTCTCAAAATCTGATAAAAAAAAGTTTGCATGAAATCACGGTAAATAGTCAAGGCTAGCTTAATGCTTTTTCTCGTATCTTTGGTTTGTCAGTAACGTCCCAACGGCACATCATAACATCACCTTAACACCTAGGCATTGGCGACGAACATTTCGTTGGGGCGGCGATGGCAAGTGCGCCTCTCAATCGGAGGGTTGAGCGTTCGATCCACGGCCAGTGAGTGAATTGCCGTGGTGCTCCTTGGGCAAGATCATTCGCCTAAACTGCCCCGTTAAGAAGCATATTTCAGGCATTGGCATGCCGCTAATTGCCGTCGCCAAAATAAAAAAAAAAACATTTCTTGGCACATCTTATGCTATTTTTTAATGTTCAGTGGGATATTTTCAATAAGTGCCATAAGCTGTAGCTCAGTCATTAGATGGGCTTTTCAACATTAAGTTTCGGCGGTTGAAGTGAAGAACTTTGCAAAGATAACTTTTATCAGTTTCAATACAATTGCTATTTTTCTGCATGACTTAATGGTGCCGGAAAATGACATTCTTGAAGCGGGGTAGTGCAGTTAGTGTATTTTCGTGGGTAACCTTGAGCTCAAATTATCGGTTTGAACTGCAAGTAGAGTGGACAAGAGCCAGCCGATAGGCAACGTGGTTTTCGAGAAGTCGCCTTTGTACAATGGTACACTTCAAACATTGGCAGTCACAGAAAAAGTTATTTCAACAAGAAAAGTTTAAAAAGGTGTTGCTTTGATTTTGATGAATTTGAGGCAAGAACCTTGGTCTTAAAACCTAACGCAAGGGTAAACGATATGTTTATATATGATTGTGGTTAACGTTTTTATTAAAATGAGCTTTAATCGAAATGGTTGTACAGCTAGGCAATGGCTGGATTGAATAAAGTTGTTAATCGCAATAACCGTCGTACGTAAGACGTTGTAATCACTGCTGAGCATCCAAAAGGCCTAGGTCCCAGCTGGCATGATTTGGTAATAGTTTTCGAAATAGACGTCTGTTGGTAACCAGTCCCATCGCCACGGTGGCTTTGGTGGGCTTAGCCCCCCCAAAAAAGCTACAATTCCCCTAAAATTGGAATCTGAAACACTATAAATCAGTGGATTTTTTGTCAAGTTTTAGAATGTCAGTCCCCCTGCACAAACGTAGTCTCCCAATTGAAGACCTTCTGGTGATGGTTCTGTTGGTAACGAACAAAGGCAAGGAATAACACTATGCATGTGTAATTCGAAGAAGTCCAGCAGCTAGACCAAGTGTGCAGGTCACAATGAAGACTGCAAGCCAGCAATTCTCAACCATAGCCGGTTGTAAACCTGTTTGAAATATTTTTTCAAAATGGGTCCCTGCACCTATAGAGGGCTCTGTGCAAGTGCCGACAGAGTTAACGTTAGAAGTCATACTACGAGGATTAAACCACTACTGAAACGTGAAGTAAACAATGAAACGTTCTTTACATCATATTATGAAATTAATATTATAGCCTGCTATACACAGTATATATACTTTTTTAGTTAAATACGGGGATAGGCTACTACACAAAGTTTTAACATACATGTTTACATTTGTAAAGTAGGTATGCCGCCATCACACCCCTTAATTTTTCCGTTTGATCCCATGGAATGTGTCAACTATTAAAATGTCATGCGGTGAGCTTGCCGGAGAATTAAAACGCGAAAGGGAGGTAAGTTTGACGAGACAGGTGGGGTTCGTATATGCCTAAGCAAAGAAAGCAAAAAATAGAAAAATTAAATGATGAGAAAGGTGGCGACAAGCAGAAAAAGCAAGAATCATACTCGACAATAAAAAACAAGACACATTGTTAGTGTTTGATTGCGATTTTGAAGATGCTTTATTAATCCTTATATCTTTAAATAAGCACGAAATGTGACCTTTTTTCATTTACAATTTTTGTAAGCAAATTTGAGGGGTTCAAAGGGCGGCACTTTATGGTCGGCTCCGGGCGGCACTTAGCCTCGCTACGCCACTGGCAGTAGCCAGTGCTTCGAAGCCCCAACTGCTTTAAGTTTGTCGCTGATGCTGAGTTTTTACCGAACTAACGTGGAACCCATCGATCAGGTCAAAAGTAACCTGAGCTAAATCTTTAAATAATGCTGGTATCTTACTGCAAACTAATCATCCAAAATCAGCGCAAAACAGTGAGAAGAGCAGTTACTATAAATGTGTGCTGACGGAAGAGCTCTTGCGAACTTTTTCCTTTGGCCGCCACTCACGCCAAAGTAGCGAATAGCGGTAGCGGTAATATGGTGATAGCTCGCTACCGCATCCGTTATTGTTTTCATAAAAGAGCGGCACTACAGCCATCGCTCCTGGAATATTAACTCGCTACTGCCCAGCTCTACCTAGTGGCAATGTGTTGAGTGTGCCTATACTTGGATAAGCGTTACTGCCTATTTAGTATCACAGAACTGTGTCGAAAACTTTGCAACAGGGAGCCCGTAACACATTTGGAGGTTACCAAAACTGGAGCAATGGATAGCCTACCCTTCAATTTTTCAGTTATCACATTCCTGCTTAAATTGCCAAAAACGTCGAAATTTGGCAGACACACGTTGCAACTTTGGCAAATGATCCCCCAAAAATTCTTTACGTTACCTAAAATCACGAAGCAGCTAACTTTTCAAACAACGCTACAGGACAGCATATTCCAGTACTGACTGGCTGCATCACAACCACCACTCCCCATGCGCACAATCCAATCGCTTTTCTTGGCCAAAAAGATACCATTCACTTACTCTAAGTTGTACGTCTTATGTCACAAATCCCTCGAAGACATTTCTCCAAGGATAGGATATCACATCACAACAAGGAAGGACTCAGACTAGTCCACACGTATACGCAATACGATCGCGAGCTACTGGAGCCACACATCGTCATCTACATAGGCGAATCCACAAATCAAGCCTTTTATTCTCAAGTGGAAACACTGGCCCTCAGTGGAGGGTGGCACGCCAGAGGTGGCCGGAGCCACTTTTTCAGACTCCGACTCCGCTCCTCTTCCAAAATTTTTGAATCCGGACCCGGATCCGGCAATTTTTCAAATTTGAGAATCCGACCCCTGTTAAAACTCCGGCTACAATCATCGATCCAACCGTAATTTACCCATGTTTTTACTTAAGAAATGACCACACACAGACTCCAGCTACTGCTGAAATTGAAAAGCGACTCCGGTTTTTCCCAAATTTTTTACTCCGGATCCGGGTCTGAAAGAAAAACGCAGAATCCTGCCGGAGTTGACTCCGGCACTCTGGATCCGGTCCCACCTCCGTGGCGCGCATGAGCCACGGCCACAAAACTGATGCGAATACTTTTTCGATTTGCTTTACGAAGTGTCTCCGAAACAATAGTGAAAGTGTTTCCGAAACGAAAATAAATTTTTTTTAAACGAAATTTTTTTTATTGAGAAAACATTTGCGAAATGAAAGTGTTTTCGAAATGAAAGTAAAATTGTTTTTGTTTTTGAAACGAAAAGATTTTGATTTGCAAACGGAAGTGAAAGTATTTCCGAAACGAAAATAATTTTTTTTTAAACGAAAAATGTATATATTAGGAAACATTTACAAAACCAAAGTGTTTCTGAAACAAAATCAAAATTGTTTTAGTTTTTGAAACGTTTTTTTTTTGCTTTTTCTTCAAAAAAATAACGGAAACAATTTTTTTAGTGCAGCACGCATGGGCCACCATACACATTTATTACCCAACAGCAAACTTTTGCTGAAGCAAAACGAATTTATTGGTGTATTGACAATGTTACATCAGACTAGTAACCGCCTGTTCCAGGAAGTAATGATCACTCTTAAGTTCATAATTTTAGGTTACTTGACTGCGAAAAAATATGCCTTTTTTGTCAGATGCAGGGATTTCTGCGCCTGGTCCATAAAGAGTTCTTCCATTTGGAAGGTAATGCCAATGCCTTCCAGACATCACGCCGAATACAATACACTAAGGGATAATGCCAGGTGTGTGGTGGGGTGGGCAGGGGCGTAACGAGGTTAGATGGCGCCTGGGGCAGGATTCTAGTTTGGCGCCCCCATGTTCGAACCTGAGGTCTTTCGGAAGCAAATCTACGGTATTAAAGAAAGTAGTTGCAACATTTTTGGGACTTTTCGGCGCCCCCTGCAGTGGTTCGGCGCTCCAATAGTGATTCGGCGCCCGGGGAATTGTGCCCCCTCTTATTACGCCCCTGGAGGTGGGAACGGCGTTCCCACACCTTTTTGCGCTTTACGACGCAATACACGAAAAGAAACACACTTAACAAGACAGCAACCCGCCCAAGTTCCCCAAAAGCCCAATTTCATAGTTATTCTTAATGCATGAGCTTGGAATGCAAACTGTTCTTTATGAATCATAAATGTAATGAAAAAATATTTTACAACTACCACGTCACAGGCGTAGAAACACTTATGAAACGCAATATATAATGCGCATATTTGATTGATGAATTAGAAGTATATAGCCCTCCAATATAATGATATACTGGAACGAGTGTGTTGGATGACATTTTACAATTTTGCCTTACCTAGTTAAGCTGCAGGACAGCTTTAAGTGTCCTTTATGCTCATGAACCTGTACATTGAAGTAGTGGCTTTTCTATCTATTTGTCATCGCAAATAGGCAAATCAGTGAAAAATTAGTGGCGTGGCAAATGATGAAAGTACTTGCATGACCGACAAATAACGCGGAGCAATCTTGTGGACAAAGGAAAGAAGGAAATTTTAAATGTGAACACTTTGCAAAATTTGCGCTGGGTTGGGTTTGCACTTTGCATGATATTCTTGGCTTCCACTGGTTCAACCTCTCATCTTTTGTCATTTGCTTCAACGTCGTAGAGTTAATTTTATTTTGAGAAAATATTGAAATACGTAATCTATGTTAAAATCTGCCATGAAGCAAAACTGCAAGCATTTGTCACAATCACATCCTAGACTTTTAAACGGGCCATTTTGAAACGTGAACACGGCACGAGCCCGAAATCGGTAGATGATGAAATGGATGCCGATTTTGCGCATTTGACCTAAGGTAACCTCGCGCGATGAAAACGCTGGAAACACTGCTCGTTTCTGCAACAAGGTACCGGGCTGGAGGCAAGTTTGTGCTGTACTCGACTGATTCCGCTATAAACCTAAAGTTTTAAGCCTAACCCCTAAACCTAAAGCCCAAACATAAAGCAAAACGGAAAATATGAAGCGAAAAGTGTGGATACTTGTGCAACACCTACTACCAAAATGAAACTCCCAAAGCTTAGAGCCGAACCGAAAAGCATTGGCATACGAGCCTTGAAACATGTCTGTTAGGTACAAGGTCAATGCTGACTGACTGATAAACTCAGCGTTTTATCCGAGTCACTTCATGCCAGGCGGATCGGTAGTTATACCTTGATGCAGAAATGAGCAGAGCAGTGTTTCCAGCGTTTTCATCGCGTGAGGTTACCTTAGGTCAAATGCGCAAAATCGGCATCCATTTCATCATCTACCCCCGAAATGACAAGCCTGAACCAGGCATTTATTTTTGAAGCCCGATTTAGGCCCGATAGCTAAATTTACCGACAGAGTCAAGATTTATGCATCTGCGGGGTATCGGTGGCGTAGCAAAGTAAACATGATTAATGACTAGACAATTCACAATCAGCCATTTTTATTGATGATTTAATCAACTCTATTGCTTCAACAATAACTGGTGACAAAAGTGTAGGTCGTTGCCAAAAAATTTTGTATGCAGCAGCAGAGCCGGATTAAAGGGTACGGGGGCCCAATTGGCACAAATGCAACATGAAGAAAATGGCTGTGAGAAAGTATTATGGCTATTGTTAGAAACCAACAAGGGAAGTAGGCTACACAAAAATTCAGGAATCTATCAGCAGAATCTGACAGATAAATTATAGCTATGAATACATCTTTTGTGAAGGAAAACAGAGAGTAGATCTATTCGTGTACCACCTTGAAGGCCCACTGGTATGCGTAGCACAGCTTGGGAACCACTGGGCCAGAGAGTTGACTCGGCAAGAAACAAGATTCACCCGAACAGTAAGCACAAGCCAGAGATTACAAACAAAAACATCGGAAAAGGAACATGTCAGTATGGCCAGCCAGGCTGAGTGTGAAAGCTGTTTCCAAGCTAAAGTCTTGATTTTCATTTTCAGGTGCTGTGCTCTAGTTAACGCCACTGCTTTGATGTTGCTGCTTGAAAGCTTTGCTAGAAAAAGTAATTCAGTCGCTGCGTTTTAGCTAACACTGCCAGATCCTTGCGCTTTTTCTCCTCAGAAACTTTGCCATTTTTAGCTCCTAATGGCATTACAGATTTCGGCATCGTTCAAGCTAAACACTGCAATCTCGTTTGCTGCTCTTTCGACTGATTAAAACCTTTTCTGATGGACCACGCAATACATGTGGTGTAAATGGCATGACAGCTTCATATGTTTATGATGTAACACAACGACAATAACTATCGCAAGAAAAGTGCCTTTCCACCACACGTTACCCTTTATGAAAAAACAAAGGTGCAGTTCGGCTGCGGCTACCTCGAGATTTCACCAGAAGCTCGGGATGATTGATACCAGTGTTGCCACTTCTGATATATTTAACATGATATCAGATGTGATGTTCTCAGATATATTTCTGATGTCTGATGTTTTTTCGACAAACGTGACGTTGAGTGGGCTGTTGTTTTCCACAATTCCTCTTATTTTAGGACGAAAATAGGTTAGATTCATGATTTTGAGTTCCTTTCAATAAAATCTCACCCTTATGTGTGTTTGGTTATCGTTTCAAACTAAAGCTCTCTTCCTTGCGTTGAAGCCAACATTTTACGTAAATTATAAGCGACTTCTCCGTTTATTGGCGATATTTCGCTCTGTTTCGTATTCAACGAGGGTAATCGCGCTTTTTTCGGTTTGTTAATAGAAGCATTTAGCTTATACAAAACTGTAGCGTAAAAATTTGATGTTAATCTGATGTTGAAAACGGCAGCAATCTGATGTTAACGAGACTGACCCCAGTGGCAACATTGACTGATAGTAAACAGCAGACAGCAACCACTAGCTTTAGCATGCAAAAGTAACGTATTCGTGACATTTGTGCAATAGGCGTGATACACGAGTAGAGAGTCATACGCCAGCCAAAAAACGATTATTAGGAAAAAGTTACTAGCGAAATCAAATAAATTTGCATTGAACAAAACTGTAAAAACTTATAGGCTATTCAGTAGCGATTACTAAAAACGCAGACAGTCAAACGTGTAGAGAAATCTGGTTGCGGTTGGGGGCCCCTGATACTTAACACAACATAGGAATATAATATAGAGTTGTATTCTTGTATCGCTTCTGAATCACAAAAATTTTTCAAACGAATATTTTATTTGAAACAAATAAATTTCATCACGGGGAGCCCCCTGGCAGTGGATTGGCCCCATTAGCCCCCTTAATCCGGCCCTGTGCAGCAGAACCGTCGCAAGAAAGACTTCAATAGCCTTTACTTGGGGCAAGGGTGCTTGACATTCAAAATTTAATAAAAACTTCACTGATTTACAGTGTTTCATATTTCAGCTTGGGGGGTTTGTTGCTTTGTTTGAGGTTCCAAGCCCAGCAAAACCCTCAGTGGCAATGGGACTGGTATACAAACCCGACATCGGCTCAAAACATCTTGATAAACCTAATTCCGAACCGGGCCTGACAGGAAAAGCCTGGCACGACTTGCAGCTCTGCCTCGGCCAACCATAGACTTTACAAAACAGAAAGATCTTTCAAGAACTGAACAACGTTACGTTGGCAGAACTGCCATCAAAGTTAATACGGCAGACACTTGTTTTGACCTGCTCATTGCGAGTTGAATCATTAGATTACATACGTTTTTGCAATAGCTGCAGGTGTACTGCAGTCTCAACTGACACTAGCAACAACCAAGCTCCATTCACAAAGAGTGGGTCATGGTGGAGCGTAGATATAACGTCCTATAGCACAGGGGCCACCAACGTGGTGCTCGCGGGCACCAGGTTGCCCGCAAGGACCAAGTAGGTCGCCCGTGGGCTTGTTCTAAAAATAACATTAACATGATCAATGTCTTCACATTAACGAATATCAATAATAAAATAATTGAAGGTAAATTGAGCAAAATTTTTATTTCAAAAGTGGGCATTAAACTAGTAGCCCTTCGCATTAATCGGTGCACAAGAAGTAGCTTGCAGTTTCAAAAAGGTTGGTGACCCCTGCTATAGCACGAGAACTGAGTACGTTTCATAACGTTCGATAGAGGAAATTCATCGTTTGTTCAAACGAGATAATTGTTTGCTAGCAATGAGATTTGTAGGTCGTTTGTACTGAATTTGAGCTCAAGGAACGGTCCTGTTGTCACGGGCGCATTCGGGGGCAATGCCCCCCCAAATTTTTTTGTGCCGAGAAAATATTGTTTTCAAAACATAAAATAAAAACAAAGATCTTGCCCTTTAAATGTGTGTTTTTCTCCTCAAACCATAAAACCTGGCTACAGGCTTCGTAGAAACCAGATGGCTAAACGCGTTTGTACGGTTGAGATACAAAATATACTCAATATGTCGCTGTGATGATCAGTGATGTAGTCGAGACCGTAACCTCCGAGACCGAGACCTGGCTCAAATTTCGAGACGAGACCGAGACCCAGACTTTGCCATAAAATCCGAGACAGAGACCTGGAAGTTCGAGCCCGAGACTCGAGACCTCACATTTCTCTGATGGTAATTAAAGCTAACTCCTTGAATAATGCTGCAACAAAATATCTGGCACGTTGCCAAATACCAAGATAACAAACATCCGAAATTTGTGCAAACGGTCAAATACTGCAAACGTTCATTGTCACTTTCCTCTTATGAATTTACAACCTCAAACCTGTGGCCTTATTTACAAATTTCAAGAAGAAATGCTTGGCATTGAAAATGTTGGAAACGTTGAGAGGGCCTACGCATTCTTCATTTGAAAAATGTCGGTGAACCAATAGAGTATTGGAAAATGTTTGCCGCTGCCATGCTTCAACAAATTTGTTTTGACTCAGAAAAATTTGCAATTGTTTTGTTCGTTACAAAACACTACCAACCCTTCTGTGTTAGGACAGGAGGTGATGCCCTGGTGAGGCTTCCATGTTCTGGTCTCCTATCGAGAATTTAAGTGGGCCTATGTTATTTGAGAAAGTGAAGAAGAGCCGAATCATTACTTTTTATTTTAATACAAGCACAGTGGATGTAGGCAAGTGTATACAGCCCCAGCAGCACTAGTTAAAACAGCACAGCAAAGTGGTAACTTCACAAGAAAGGTTGCTTTCCATCTTTCAATTATTTGCCAAGATGTTTTATCATTTTCCAATGAAGTAACAAACTTTTAAAGTTTTTTGCTATCTACCACGTACCTGTTTCACTACATTCCTTTTATTTTCACATTGGGCATCTGCACTAACACTCAAATTTCTTCGTCACATGTTTCGTGTATTTTGGCTAACAAAGCTTTGACATTATTGTAACGTTACCTACACCTTTCCTATTTACTTTTCTCCTCACACCACAAGTAATTGATTAATTATTCTCCAAAGATTTAGAATTAAGAGGTGATGAATTTAGAGATTCAAAAAAACGAAAGCTCTATTTTGAAATTCCAAAAGCAAAATTGTAACTAATGCTTCATCAATCCAAACTTGCTCACTCTGTCCAAAACAACTTTCAAAAATTTAGCTCATGATTCTGCTGTTGACCATAAAAATGCTTCCTATTTCCACTCCTCACATTTGCCTACAACAATATAAAATGAGAGAAAAACATGTATCATGCTTATTATAACTATCAGGACTAATAAAGCACCTTGAGCATCACAATCAAATACTCACAAACTGAAAGGGGTCTTGAAATGGGTCCCTTTAACGACCGCGCGAGCCAATAAATTGGCGCGAGTTTTTTTGGTTATAACTCGCCAGCCGCTACAGCTAGATAGTTGTTCAAACCCTCTACGGATGCGGCAAGTCTTCTTGGTTCTATTAAAAAAAAATTTTGATTTGGGCGAGGGGTTCGCCTGGGAGAGGCTCGCAAAGTGGGGGTGTTTTTGTTTTTTTGACCAACTTTGACGGGCCCTGGACGCCAATCCAATGGGCCAAAAGTTTGGCTCAAACTTTTTTGGAAACTAGATGATCTCCCGCGTCGGTAGAGCCCTTGCTTGACCTTCTAGCGTGTCTGGAACCAAAGTTATGGCCCAAAAAACATTTTACCCCCAAAATCAGAAAATGCATGAGTCTCCCACTGGCGGCTAGTGTAGCTCGCGATAACCCGCGATAGCTCCCCGCGAGAAGATGCTAGCGAGCTATACGAGCCCTCGAAAGACTCATAAAGCCTTCTAGTTTGCACTGAAAAAAAACATTTTAGATTTGGGTTCGGGTTTTCGGTTGGTGGGGTTACAAAAAGGGTAGCTTTGGCTTCTTTTGGTTGTTTCATTATGACGTTATCACCTCCACCACAAAGGGCCAAAATTTTGGCTTAAAGTTTGGTTGCATTCTAGGCTGGAATATGAAGCTTTAGAGGCCTAGATCGACTTCCTAGCGTTTCTGGTGCCCAAGTAGGGGCCAAAAGACCCCAAATCGTTGAGGACAAGCCTGAGTAATCTCAGG
>Ga0210059_1011872_pt1 | contig 13261 bp, 4 predicted proteins | sample Ectturendosymbi2_FD_188042 | JGI IMG/M metagenome (GOLD analysis project Ga0210059, IMG submission 188042) | Ecteinascidia turbinata endosymbiont from Florida, USA - Sample 2 (SPAdes) (version 2) | ecosystem: Host-associated > Tunicates > Ascidians > Unclassified | place: Key West, Florida...
TCTAGGCATTTTATGTTTCGACTTTCGCCCTCAAGCCTTCCCCTACTTCGTTCCACCCTTCTTGCTTTGTTCCGCAGTTTTCTCCCTGCCATTTTTCTATTATTTCCGCTGTCTGCGTGCTTTCCGCAGGGAATCACCCTTGGACTCAGTCGATTTTCGGTATGTAGTGGCCCTAGCGCCATTACATTACTTCTGTCATTGATGCCACTTAGTTTAGACTTTTCACAATCAAACTTTTCAGGTTTCACATCAGACTTTAACAGATGAAAATAATGTCAAAAGTTTAAATCTAAGAGTTCTTGCATAAGGACAAGGAAATATATTGGAGATTAAACACAAATCAAAATGCATAACGGTGAATTGGCAAAAAACTACCAAGTTTCGCGTGCATTAACACGAAAATAATGTACAGCAACACCAGGTGTCACGTACCTGTAAACCAAATGTTTCGCACTTGGATGAAAACAATACTGCATTGTGGGTTTGGTTAAACTCAGGTTTACTCAGGCAAACATAAAATTCTCACTGTTTCAAGAAAATAACCTTTGTAACAGTATAAGACACGGGGTAAAAGTCGGCCAGAATCAGTTAACCATCTTTCGCGGTCTCTACAAACTTGAAAAATGCTAAAAATCATTTTATCGAAGCTAAAATTTGTAAAATAACAGAATCAGTGATACCACACTAAACTCTGTTTCAACATCAACTTGGCTATGTGTACCATCTAACCAGTGGCGTAACTGTTTTTCATTACGACCAGGGGTGTAGTGGGGTGGGAACGCGTGAAAACGGCGTTCCCATACTTTTTTGGTGGCAGGGGCGTGCTGCCCCCCTAGCAAGCTAAATGTAAAAACTGGTCCCGCTTTAGCTTACATTTTGATATTAAATATTCTTTTGGTTTCCTGTAAGTTGTCGTTTTTTTTGCGTTTTTCGTGGTGTTTGCGTGCTCTTTCAGCTAGTATAGAGTAGACATTCACAGTGCCGTGGCAGCCCAAATCTGGGCCCCCGTCACCAGAAAGTCTTTCATTGGAGGCCTTCATGTTTGTGCACGGGGGCTAGACATTCTGAAAATTTATATACAACGTGAACAGCATTTGCAGATTGTGCAAATTAATTGTAAATATTTTCCCGCAAATACCCATAATTGGCTTGTAGTTTCCAACTAAAAATTTTTGAACGAGTTAAACAAAAGGAATTGGGTCGTAAATTGCTGTCATTTAATTGACAGCGATTATTTAGAGATGTCGTAATCAGGGAGGTAGTGCTAAACAAACAGGTGTGGGAACGCCGTTCCCACACCAAATAAAAAGGAAGACTGCCCCAAACAGTTCAAATGAAGTGAGCATTCGCCTACAAGAATTTCCACACGGGATCTTCCTGTTTCACTGTAGACTTTACTTGCAATGAGAATCTGCGTGTCGCTAGCACATCTGTGAGACCGCAGCCATGTTTTAACATAATCATTTGGATCTCAAATCTCCAGTAACGTTGCTAGTGCAAAAAGGTGTGGGAACGCGTTCCCACACCAAAATAAGTATGGGAACGCCGTTTCCACGCGTTCCCACCCCACTACACCCCTGGTCGTAATGAAATGCAAATGTAAAAAAATTTGCAGGAAATCAGAATCAATCCTAACGTTTTGTTATGATAACATTACTGCCGAAAGAGCAAACATGAGACCGGTCAAAGCATGTGCGCCGAGATGAACCTTTTCTTTCATTAGCGCAAATTGATAAACTTTACAATGAGCTTAAGTGAAATATGCTTATAAAGCGTGCGCATTGGACTTTTTACAGGCCGAAATAAGCATGCATGAACCTTGCTGATGTCTGGACTTGTTAATCTCCTGGTGCATGGCACATGTTTAGATTAATAACATTTTGTATTTCAAATCGCTGGCAAATGTTTTGACAAATATAGGCTGCGGCCTACGTGGACGCAACGGTTAACATCCGTAATCAACTAACTGCACTACTCTGTTTTGGGACAACTTAGCAATGATTGCTAAATAGACTTTTCTAACTACGCAATTAACTCCATCTGGCTGTCTAAACAGCAGGCTGCGCAAATGTGTAACTTTGGTAGTAAGCACCTGAGGTATCTTGCTGCTATGCAGTACAAAATAAGAGAAGACTACCTGGGCTAGACATAGTAGGCTACATTTTCTTACAACAATCACTACACAAAATGCGTTGATCGAGTGGAAGTCTGACTTCTGGACGAATACAAATAGGCATGTAGGCAGGGCCGGGTAAATGAACGCGAGGCCCATCACAACGGCAAAGTCGTGACCGCGATGCCCGCGAAGTGCTCAGCACAACTGCGCAGTTCGCTGGTGTCCGATCCTTTGCCTGCAGAGGCAGGTTGCGAAACTTGCTAGCGGATTGCTGTACTGTTGGTCTTTATTGCGTAACAATACCACAGCAATAAATCTTCAAAAGTTCACTTCAAGTTACGGTAGTAGGCGTTTTGCTGCTTGTGACCAGGGCTCCCATTGAGTTTTTTTCCCACCCAGATCTGTGTTTTTAGTAGACCTGGGTGTCTAGGTTTAATTATGAAAAATCGCGATAAATCTGTCTTTTTTGAAGTGATAAATTGATCAGTAACTTCAATGTGTTCAATAATATAGAGATAACTTTACATTGCAGTGTTTACATGCGCACATCAGGTGAGAAAGTACGCATATCGGATGGAGCAGAACGTGTTCAATCGGTTTCATATTCTCGTATAAGATCATTGTCAGGGTTATATACAGTGGTGTGTTTAAAGGAAGGCAAGCGAGGCACTTGCCTCGGTCCCTCCTTTTTCAGGGCCCCCCTCAAGGTATTTCGCGCGTAAATATTCCTCATTTTTGGTGAAAAATTTATTATCCGCTCAGATAGTATTTTCCGAACCACATCATAATTCGTACTCTGCCTTCAAGCGGGACCCAATAGTAACTGTAATGTGTAAAGTACCTTACTTTCAAAGGGGCCCAACAGCAACTGTAATGTGTAAGTAGGCTACATGCTTTCAAAGGGGCCACCAACAGCAGTTGTAATGTGTAAATACCTTACTTTCAAAGCGGCCCAAACGAACTGTAATGAATAAGCACTTTGCTTTCAAAGGGCCCCCTAACTTTACTGATTTCTAGTGCTTCATATTTAATCAAAGCTTTCTTTGGGGAGCTAAGTGGCGACGGGACTGAATTTTGGGCCCCTGTGACAGCGTGGCTGCTCCAACTGGGAGGTACGGAGTGCGACTGACACGGCTCTGGACATGCACATCTGGATTCACTGTCATTTCTAAACTTTTTTCTGAGTGTTGCCCAGTGGGTCCCGAAGGTGACCAGCGGGCCCCTTTCAGCTAAGTCTTTCCCCCCCTGGCTCAACCTTTAGTTACGCCAGGGGGTTACGCATCTAACATGGATGCGTAACCCGCATTTAGTTACGCATCTAACATGGAAAGCTCTTCGCACAAACTGTGACAAACGTCACTTTTATTATTGAAACTTCTCCAAATACAAACCTAAGGAGAAAAAACTGTGGGGGACATAGCATTGTATATCCCCACAGTTTGAAAAAGTGGGGGGACAAGTCCCCCACCAAATTGCGCCCACGAGTAGTTACACTTTTAGATCTTTGATTCGGGGTACGCTCTCAGCTCTCCTCATTATCTAAATATTTGTTGCTGAATCGAAGAGGTTAGCAGACGTTTTATAGCTTGCAACGATCAGTTTTAAAACAAATCAGTCGTGCTAATATCAATCTCTGCAAAATATCTGTATGTTTTTGGGAATCATAAATTTTTCTGCTCTTATTTTATCTGACTACTCTTGTGATATGGATCATGAGTCTAAGACAAGTACATAAAATAAACCAAAAATTATCTCTTTACCACATGAGGCAGCCATGGAAACTTGCCCGTTGTTATCACAACCGTAAAAATTGCTCAAATGTTAACTGTATGGCCAGAAATTTAAAGCTCTAGGTTTGCTGTTAACTTTTGAAGAGTCAGCCTACTGGGCTCTGATTTCATCCTTTTTCTATGATTCAAGCTTGCTTATACCTACAGTATGTTCAAGTAAGACTCACCACCACAATAGGGATAAGCAAGGAATCGATCGACAAATTGTTCTGACAGGAAGTTGATTTCACGTAAAACTACGCATCCTCAGACCTAAAACCTGTAAGCAATGCTTACGGGTGAAAAGTTGAAAAGCTAAAGTAAGAGCAGAGAAAGCAAACAAATTCAAGGGTAAAATGAATAAACGAAAACACAAACAGCGACAATTAAAACTGGAAATTAAGTCTATGCTAAATAGTAGATTTCACCGGAATATCGAAACTAACTCATGCTAAAGTTCGATCAACTCAACAGACCTCCCAATGCCTGAAACAACACGCCGTTATTATTCAGAACGTGGGTAGAATGCGTGAGTGAATGTGTCAACTCGCTCACGCATTCTACCCAGCGCGTTGCTTACCCCCATTGTGGATAGTACCTGCAGCAATCATACGCCGTCTTATAATAGTAATGTTTCACCACAAATTAGTGGTCATTGTTCATTTGGGCTGTCGTGACGTCTGTTCGTGTGTCGCTCTCTTCACTGCGCTCCACCCAATTTCTATGACCTGTTGCAGCTTCACATATGTTCCCCTACTTACAGTACTTGCATGGCCAGCATTTAAAAACAGGTATTGGCCATAGCCGCAACTAACTGATATTTTTTGGGGGCAATGATTGTAGCTTCTTGTTGTACCCAGGCGCGGAGCCACGGGAGGGCAATGGGGCCAATTGCCCCCCCAATTCAGAAACTTGCGCAAAAAACATTCAGGTTAATAAAGCTTCTGATGTGTAAGCCAATGAAATACTTCAGTGCAAATTAACGAAACTGCTAGGAACCATCTTACAGTACTTCAGCTTTCAATCGAACCTGATTAAAGCAGTATGCTAATTTCCACGATTAATCAAACGTTGCCTACAGTGTAAATCCTGGAGAACTCATATCATGGCTGACAATCACCTGAGGTTTGCTCCCTGTGGAAGTTGATAATAATGAAAAACAAACGTTTATGTAAGCGCTTACGATCACTAACCGAAAGCAAAACAAGGAGCAACGCTTTTCACAGCTGTTTCTAACGCACCAGTTTGCTGTATCCCTCCTAATAGTGATGTAAACTTCATTGCAAGACCATACCAAAATTCTTCTCTGATAACGCTGACGTGCTACAAACACTGTATAACTTACCCTAGTCTGCAGCATCAGCTGTAGACTAAAATCAGTGCTCGTCAAACTTTCGTTATAGTGGCCCAAAACGCCTTTTCAGTCACAAGTAAAGGCCCATGCTTGTTTGATGGCCCAATTTCAAACTTATGCTGTATTAAGTTACCTGTTGTGTGGTAATGCTATGTTAATCTTATGAACTGTACAATGACAAAAACATGCTTAGTTAACGTCAAAAAATCAAAGGTCCATAGTCGTTACAGTAGTTTACGTTTTAGCCCACGCAACTACCTGTACAACATTAGAAAGTGTTGCGCGTCCCAATAAAAAGTGCTAAACGGCCCTCAATTGGACCGAAGCCCACAGTTTGCTGACCACTACCATGAACACCGGAGATGTTTGTTTTGGCACAATTTTAAAACTCAACGCGATAATATAGCGGTGATTTACGTTTTACGCCTTGAAGCTCAAATTCGGCTAAGAAGCAATCCAGTTTCAGCCTTTTTTTTATTACGCAATTAGGCCATAGACACTGTTCTAGATATTTACAGTATTTGTGATGACATGACTGCGACGGTTCAATCACAATTATGTGAAGCCCTTCACAATTATGTGAAGGGTTAACGTTTTCATCTATGATTTCACATTACCTTGCCTGCGAGTAAAAAAGTTTTGTCGAGTATTGAGAGACCAACCTGCACATAGTCTGAAAGTGTTACAACTTTCAAATGATGTTAATTGCCAGTTGAATGTTCTACGCTACACTAAATTTGAAATCATTCACCTGCCAAGGGAAGAGTCAGCAGCAAAATCTAACGTAAGTGGGAAGATACTTTTGTAAGTGCTGAGGATATTGACACTGTCATTACTACAAATAGCTTGCAATCTGTTTTCTCGATTAAGCGCATTGTGACTAAAATGAAACTAAATTGAATTTTTTCCCAATCGATTGGCATTTGTTTATTAAACAGTAATGGATTTAAAAAAAGACTTCAACCGTTTACGCAAGCTGAATTAGCGGTTCCCAACCTTGTTTAAGCGCGACCCAAATCTGAGTTTGACGAAAACCTCGCAATTTAGCCTCAAACGTACGAAAAAATAATGATCGTATGAATGATTTTTGGCAGTAAGCTGCTAAGTCGTTTTTAATGCCAGCAATCTACTCTTTTCTCAAGTGTGCACCGTACAGATAGACACAGAGAACCAGTGGTAACGTTGAAAATACACAACTCCAGTTTGGGTCGCCTCGGTGCGACCCATTTTTGACCCTTCGCCACCCTTGTGTGGGTTTCGACCCATACTTTGTGAACCACTGGGCTACATCAGCGAACCAACCGTTGTGTTAAGCTGCAGCGACAAGTATTTCTTAATTTTAGTGCAGAGCAGTGATGATAATCAAATGTAGCTTCGTTTTCGCAAATACACACTTTGTGTAGACTGAGTGGATCAAACATATGCAAGTTTGTTTAGAGGACATGTGTAACTTACCCAATTTGCCATATTGTCTTTATCATATTTGTGAATTGTATTGTTAACTCCCAATAGATAGCTAATAACCTAATCGTTTTTGGGAAGCAGGCTTAGTGCAAGCAGCGTACAAAAATGTTACCGCAGTAGCATTTCATAGCGTTTAATGACATGAAATCCAAACATTTTTCAAACCCGTTGAGGGACTCCACAGCCTTTGTGTTATCAGCTGCATACGTCAACCAGTCGCTCAAAATTTGGACAAGATCCACATCTTATATGCGTACAAGTTTTGTAGACCTATTTCGGGAATCGGTGTCTTAATAAAGCAAACTAATTGCTCGGCTTCGATTGAATGTGTGTTGGTGTACATCAGAAGCGTGTAGGCTAAATATAAAAAGCCCCATCTTGATGACGGTCACGATGAAGTCTTGCACAACTGCAATATTGGCTGCAAAAAGCATGCTGCTGATCTTGCATTCATAGCATCGAGATTTTCACAAGCGTTTTTGCAAGGAAGTATTATGAGCAAATAGTGGCTTTCATCCAAAGTACTGTAGAAGCTTGGAAAACTTTACTAAACAAAACTGTAAAACTTGTCAATCAAATGCAAATAGCGTTTGTATTTGCCGGCTTAAATCTGAACATAATTACTCAGAAAAGAGCGCCAGAAAAAATGCACGTTTTATGTATATTGCTTGCAAAAACAAGGGGCATTAGATATTTCAATGTTGACACTTGAATGTTTCCCCCCCTATCAAAATTTCTGGTTACGTGCCTGGTTGTACCTAACAACTAGATATGTTTTTGAAAATTTCGGGCGGGCTAATTGCATGGTTGCCTCTCTGGTTGCGGGACTGATATAACGAACAACGTGCATGAAGCATAACACGTGTATTGACTTTCAACTTTCAAGTGATGCTTTTCCAAACAATTGCCTGCAAAAATGTGAACTGAAAATAGCCATATTGATCAATTTAGAGGGTGTTTTGTAGCATCAGAAGAAGCAAATTTACCAAGCAGACATTTAGTATCATTAACGTTGAGCGATGCATTTCTTACTCAAGTATTGGCTCTTCCCGGGAAATTTCCTGTGTCACATGCGTTATTGCAGGAAACTGTTAACTGCTCACGTAGAAAAGAAAAATAAGTTAAATGATAATCCTAAAAAACTGTCCTAATCTAAAATTGCTGCTTGAGAAGAGTTAAAAAATATTCAATTCGGATCTTCGGAAGAGCTTCGCAGTCTAGTTATAAAATTTCTCGAAAAGGACCACATGCACTACTCTTTTGAATGAATCTTTTGAAATTTCGTTTTGAGAACATTTGCAATTATACGATTTTTAAAAGTTTTCTTCCTACTTTTATGAAACCCATGGCAAATCGATGTGCGCTATCTTATGTTATTCGGTCCTTCTTTTTGGATGTATAGCCTACAATGCTCTCAGATTCGTGTGTAATAGGTTGGCAGAGGCGGGCAAGCCACTGTATCGCGCTACTTTTCCAGTGGCGATAGCGGTAGCGCCGCTATTTTAAGTAATAGGTTTAGTAAGCTAATAACACATAACCACTACTCTCTACTTGACGAAAGTGGTGGCCAAAAGAAAAGTTGCGAAAGCGCACTTCAGTCCGAAGATGTTGGGAATAGCTTCTCTTCTCGCTGTTTTGCGCTGCTGCTTGATCCTGATGATTCGGTTATGTTGAGGCAGCACATCTGGCCTACACCAGTAAGGCTAACTGTTTACACATAGGCTACATCAAGTTATGGGATGTTAATTTAGGTTAAAAATGCTGTTGAAAAATTCAATGACTTTTTCTACAAAACCCCTTTGCGGGTTATTTCAAACACCAATGATTTTTAATAATACATCCCGCGCAGTACTTTGCGACTGTGAACTTTTGAATGTGACCCTTGAGCTGAAAAGCTCCCCACGCTTGATTTACGGAATGGCTAATATTTTTGAGGCGGTTTTCACAAGAAAACAAACGAACGAATTGTAATTTTTTCACAAATTGAATGTTTCATTGGACCTTATTTGGTGCGTAGGCCTAACCAATTTCCTCGTTTTCTCTATTGAATTGTGTGATTTCTCTTCCAAGAGTGTGCGCAGCTTGTTAAACAACCTACTGAAACACAAAATGGTTTTGACCACATAATAAGCTTTTGTTAATAGACTTGAAAAACGCAAATATTACGCCTTTACCGTTGTTATCGAGGGATTTTCAGACAAAAGCAAACGATTCGTATTAGGTGTGGATTTGTTCTACGGTTTAAAAACGATATGCCGCAGAACAATGAACGCTCAAGCTATAATGATGATGTAAAGTAACGAAACTTGTTTGAACAACCTTGGTCACGTAGCATCTTTTGGTCTATGAAAAAATAACTCAGCTTACTCGGGCACTGAAACGTGACAAAATGAGAGTACAGTCTTTTCACTGCTGTCCATCCTCTCGATTTCTTTATTTGACTCCAGTAAGAAACCAGCGTTGAAAAGGTTGATTGATAAACCTGTAGCAGCGACGCAAAACTGAATGCACTCTGCCGATGTGTCTGTACTCTGAACTACATTTATATATGCATACTGTGTAAATAATATAACCTGTATCAGAACTGTTCGATTACTCATTTACTTTAATCATTACCAGATCATATTTCTCGTACAAAGAACATGCGTAAAAATGACAACTTTGTTCAAAGAAGCTACTCAAACTAAATCCAGTCTTGATTCAACTTTCTTCGAAGAAGCTACTGGAACCGGACTGTAAATCATTTCAAAAATTTTGGATCAATACCGGATTTGGTTTGAGTTGATGAAAAAAAATCGCGGTATTTTCTGAAAGCTGCATTTTGTTTAATTTTGGACTTTATTTCGATTTGGACTTATTTTAAAATTTTTTGGACTACGGTTGGACTTAGACAGTGTTTAAAAATTCAGGAAGGGAACTAGGTCGCAAGATATGACAGTCCGCTCATCTCTGACGCGCATGGGTTGCCACCAGAGGTGAGCACGGACAGGATCAGGATTGGATATCCTGCAGGATACTTGCGATTTTTTCGGAGCAGGATTGGATTTGGATATTTATTTTTGAAAAAATTGGATCAGGACATTATCAGGATATTTGTTTGATTTCTGTAACGAAATTTCCCTGAGAGTGATTCAAGATGTCACAAATGATGGTGGTAGTGTTTACTTTGCTATGGTTTTTACATTCACAAAAAATCAAAATTATTTTTTCAGTATGTGCTGCACTCATTACAATCAGTAATTCCTGTAACTTTATCGTAAATTTCTCCGACGAAGTGGAAGTAGTAAGCTGCTCATAATGCTGGTATGCTACTTTGTTGTGCTGAGTGCCATTTGTGTATGGTGTGCAGGATAATACAGTAGTGTAGTTCATGGGTGGCCAACTTGTTTTCGACTGGTATCGACTAGAAAATTTCTTGATAACTCGCGATCGAACAGTCGGTAATCAAGTCACAAATGCAAAATGCCAAAGTTGAGTATCATACGTGCAAATACACTCAGTGTACCATCACCTTGGTAAGTCATGCACAGGCAGAGGGCAAAGTGTCTGTTACGCATGAATCATGACTGCCACGCGATAATAGAAAAATACTTATTACAATGCCTTTGCGGCATCTGCCGAGCTAGCCTACGGCCTGGTCAGCCATCCCACAATCAGAGGCGGGCAACCGCTACTTTGAAAATAGCGTCGCTACCTCTATCGCTATTTGATGAAAATAATAGCGGCGCTACCCGTCCCGTTACTGAACAAAAATAGTAGCGAGCTATCGCAACTGCTATTCGCTACCGCTACTTTTGATGAATTTTTAAAATTTGTGTTGTTTTGCAGAAGTAGGGTTTATTTTACAGTCTCACCTTGAAATGTTTTTTCAAGCTATCAATTTTGTTGGGTGGCCCTTTTTTGCACAACCATGATCTGAAAATAATAGTCATACATGTTACCAAGATACATGTACTTTCAAAAGCATGGTACCTTTAAATGCTTTCTGCAAAAAATATTCAGCAGATAAACAAATAAAAGTCAACGTGCAAATTGAAAGCCAGCAATAAGGTACCAATCAATACAAAGTGCCAATATATCTACATTTTCTTTAACTACACAAATCTATTTTTGCATGTTTTAATTATGAAACTTCCAAACTTTTCAAATTATATAACCATCTTTCACCTTTATGCATTCATACTTAAAGTGGCAAACAATTTTGTACGGTTCTGAAAGCTAAATTTGAAATATTACAATGCAAAACTATAAGAGATTCATACTATAGGCAAGGCTTTAGGCTGCATCCTAAACAATTTCATGAAATGCATACAGTTTTTGTATTGTTAATGATTGTAATTAGTGCTATCCAATAAATTGGTTTAATGATTTCATGCATGTTTGCAACACAAGTAAACCTCAAAAGCCAGTAGAAATAAACTTAATATTTTTCTGGCGATACTGATGGCTAAACCAATGTTGGTTTAGCTTAGCATATCTGAAAGACTCAATAAGTATGAATTTCAAAAGGCCTGAAGATCAAGTCTACAGCAGCCTTGAATCACTCCAACTGAGAACAATGTTCTATATGATGACTTTGAGCAAGAAGCAACATTACGCTCAAAGGTGAGGATATAATTACCAGTTTCCATCATTGTTCACAAGATGAAGCAAGAGGTGTATTCAGAAAAAATTGACATCACCAACAGGCCATGAAAAATGTGGGAATTTCAATTCTGGGTAACCTGACCTGCTTGCAGGAAAGGTTTTGCAGCAACACTACAACTTTTCACTCCTTGTCCTTTGACTGCATTTAACCATAACAGATTGCAGGGCATCAGGGCTCTCACAAATTCAGCTCCAAAATTTCCAAGAACAGTACTAAAAATCCCTAAATCTGTGGTGATGCAGCATAAAATCGGAGCGCATTGATAAGCGTTAAATATAGAAGCAAACAATTTTTTTATTTATGGCCTTTGGAGGTTCAAACATGATTTGCAAAATAAAGTGAAATCATTAATTTTACACATTTTCAAACTTTTCTGCAAATTCCTAAAAAATCCCTAAAAAGGGTCAAAAGTTCCAATCTAGGAACAACATCCCTGAAGTGAGCACTGCAGGGCATTTCAGACGTCAGCGCTGGCAACAAAGGAACTTGAAATAAAAAACGAGGGAGATGGATAAGAGCTTTACAAAGACTGATGTATCAAGTCTCAAATGTTAATGCTTCTTCAGAAAAACAGCAACTTGAAAGGTGTAGCTCATATGCAAAACTTTTGCAAAAGTGAAAAGTAAGTTTAACAAAGGTTATGACAGCATACGGGATATTAAAATTTGATTACCTGGAAATTTGCATTTTTTGGCACTGATCACCAAATTGCATTAAAGAAGAATAGAAAAGAAATTTTATAGCATACAAGTACAAAGTAAAAAACAAATCATAAAACAGTAGTATGCTATTGAGGTGTTAGATGTAAACACCATACAGACACGACACATGAAAACACATGGTAAGCAAACAAAATGGAAAAAACGAACCCAAAAAATCAAATCACAACTGGAACAACAGTCACTCACATAAACACTGAACAGAGGTGGAGGGCAAGCAATGCATGAAGAATTGAGAAATATGTACATGAAGTGAGTCACAAATATACATTTGATTAGGCAAGAAAAATGAATGGAAATGGAGAAGATCGACAAGAGCAGAAAAAGTCATGCAGCAAGAATGATGACTGACATCATATAAGAATTTCAAAGTTTGGAAGTGCATAAGAGAAGCAAAAAGCAGTTTTCCACAACACAGACCAGAGCACATAGAAGCAAGACAGTTAAGCACTGAAGAACATGATGAAAACCAGTGTTGTCATTACACAGCAGGCCTGAACAAGTTGGGTGGAAATATCAGCCAGTCAGAAATTTCAAATATTGCAACAGATTGCAAGTCTGATAATAAAAAATAGAAAGTGACTACAGATACGGCTGGCCTGACGCAATTCAAATAAAAGGGTCAGTTTGTCATTCAAATGGCATGGATCTCAAAGCCTAGGGGTTATGCGTTACGGCTGCTATGCCAATGGTTTTCGGTTCGATGGTTATTACGTTCGTCAAATAATTACTGTCAGGAAGATCTAAAAATAACATAACAAATTATCATTCATATGTCATGACATACATCCCACATGCACTGTGCTAACTATATTTTATAGTCCTACATACATAATATTCACAGCAATCAGCATACTCACTGTATGAAACCGTACGGAATGGTTTGTATTGCACATAATTTGTCAAACAACTATAAATTAGGTTACAACTTGCCTAAACAATAGGCAATCATAAAACTCTAGCCTTTTTATCATACATAACCCACTGCATCTGATCTTAGCCTTCAATGCAGTGATACTGTAATGCAGAGGCATGATACAGACAACAGAGTAATTTAATTTAATGAATTTATTTGTTTGTGAGCAGACACGAAGTCCATAGTATGAACACACACACTCTGCAAAACGCAGGTTGATAAAAACAGACAATACAGAACGTAGTACAAGACATTGAAGCCGGCGAAATCACAGG
>Ga0210059_1011873_pt1 | contig 13260 bp, 7 predicted proteins | sample Ectturendosymbi2_FD_188042 | JGI IMG/M metagenome (GOLD analysis project Ga0210059, IMG submission 188042) | Ecteinascidia turbinata endosymbiont from Florida, USA - Sample 2 (SPAdes) (version 2) | ecosystem: Host-associated > Tunicates > Ascidians > Unclassified | place: Key West, Florida...
CACGCTGGGTAGAAAGACATGACTCGATCATCATTTTCGTGACACTGTTGCCAGCAGTTGTTTCTACACTTGAGGAATTGCAGCAGGAAAACAAGCAAGTGGAGGTTGCGACCAAAGCAGCAACTTTGCTCAATTCTGTACAGAAATGCACGTTTTTATTCGCGGCTTTAGTTATGCAACACACTTCTAGTATAATCCTGCCTGTTTCAAAACTGCTACAAACGATAGAATTGGATATATTTGCAGTGATTGAGCTCATTGATAGTTTGCTGGATATTCTCCGACAAAACAGAAGCAATTGCGAAATGTTTTTCATAATATATCTGACCAAGCTAAGAACGAATGTGAAAAATGTGATGCTCCACTATTGGTTCGGAGAAGATGCAAAAGCCAAATTTTCAGATATAATTATCCTTCTGATGACCCTGAGCATTTTTTTCGGGAAGCCATATTTGTACTGTATTTAGATCATTTAATAGTGGAAACGCCGGATAGATTCTTTGATCAGAAGCAGAAGTGCCGAAAGATTTGGGGCTTGATACCTAAGTACTGCGGTGCTTCGCCAAACACTGCTCAAGATTTAGAAAGGTTACTGGAAGTACATCAGGAAGATATTGGTCCCAGAGCAGCGGTTGTTCCTGAAGTGCAGCGTTGGGTAAATAAGTTGAAGAAGGAAGATGTTAGCACTGTTCCTTCGAGTGCCATCGAGGCACTCGGTGCTTGCCATGCTGACATTTATCCGAATGTCTACATATTGCTAACCATTTTACGCACTCTTCCTGTATCAACTGCTATAAGTGAGCGCAGTTTCAGCACCATGGGACGTCTTGAAACCTATCTAAGATCGTCGATCGGAAATGAGCGAATGACAGGACTTGCACTGCTTTCCATACACAAAGACCGCCAGATCGACAGAGAAAAAATTATTAAGAAACTATACACATTAACTGTCCGCCGGTGTATTTGTGCCATCGCTACGATTCCGTTTGTCGTGACGGTTTGCTTGTAAGGGAGAGTGAGAGATGTCACGTGCTTAGTTGGCCAAATAAGCATGCATGGGTTGCTCCAAAAGCGTCCGACCCTGTCCATTCTCTCATTTAAAAATTTCTACGGCGGCTTCTGTCTGTACCTTGCGCAATTATCTGTAAAGTTAGTGATATGTCGGCTAAGCTTTGTTTACTACCACTGCCTCGAATATGTTGGATGATACACTAGCAATTCGCAAACGGTTGTGCTGTCTTTTACGAGTATGTGTACAAACTGTTGTTTCAATTCCGTTTTGGTGATTTAACAAAGGTATTTTACTTTTGGTATCGACCAACAACCATGTAGGGTGGCTTTGAGATGATTCTACTATCTGTAGTGGTACTGCAGTGCATTTTGCTTGTCTGCGATGTTGAGAAAAGTGCTGCTGATAATATTTCGTGACAAATAATAGCCGACTGAGACACCAGAATTTTCTGGAAGTAGTATGAAGTAATGCTACTATATAAAATAAAAGTGCCTTTAAAAACAATATCTCGGGATACTGAGCACGTTACAAACTTCCATAAACAATGTCAAAATTTTGCAGAGAAGTGCCACACTACATGGCATCGTACTTTAACAGATTAACAAAATCGCGGTAACGGGGGAAAACGGGCAAAGAAAAACAGACGTCGCGGCTGGACCTGGTCAAGAAAAGTGTTGATGTGTTAAAATTGAAATAGCATATATGACATAAATGTTATAGCAAATTAGGTAGCCTGTACTTTAGTGAGAGCAAAATATTTTTCTCAAAATTTCAGCCCCCCCCCTAAAAAATTCCCCTGCGGACAAGTACACCTGTTGACACGACCACGAATTAGAACACCACACAAGCTTTACAAAATTGAGCAGATGAATTATGAAATCTCGCCACAGCAAATACAGCTGTGCGCTCAGTATTCACTCAGATGTTAGAACCAAAACTTGACGATTACGACGTATTCCCACAAGCCTGCACAGATGTATGCTAACAAACCACGTAGTTTTTTTACTACATGAAAGAAGCCTGCATAACTGTAGTTTAACTTGACACTCCGCAACATTGGTCACACACACACTAACAACGGATTTTTCAGACTTGTGGAAGCATTGCTACAGATTCACGCATGCTGCTTTTCACTAAGTATAAATGTACGCGGCTTACCGCTATCAGCCGTTACTGTTTCACTGCATTACCTGCCAAGATGTCTGCGTTCAACGGTCACATGCAACATAATGCCTGTCACATAACCCGTGTTAACATATACAAATATCTATTCAATCTCAGGTTCTCTCTCATGTTTTTTTTCATTAATAATTTACCCGGACACTAATGGATTGTCATGGCAACGAATTGAAGCAGCATTTTGAGCACAATTTAATAGGATTACAAACAACTGATATACACTAAAAAACTACACATCTTACGATACGTACTCGTGTCACAAATCAGTACAAGCTTGTGGTAGAAGTTTTCATATAAATTTGTTTGCAGTATCTAGACGTTCTGAGGTGTACGTACTGACTAGGATTAAGCACAATTCCTATACACAACAGTTTGGACAACAGCGACAATGCAAAATACAGCAATAAAGTTTAGTAGCTTTATCCCAACTTCATGTTGTGCAGTAGAAGGCACATAATATTAGACGGAACCTTCTACATGTTGTAGAAGGCACATAGTGGACGTCTACACCTGGAATACTCAGTACAGGCTGAAAGTTATATTCTACGCAAGATGTCAGAACTAAGAATGGGTAGGGTTGCGTGAAATCGATTTCCACTTTCAAAAATTTTGCTGATAGTTTTGATTTCGTCACATTTGTGGAGACTAATTGCGTGAACACAGATATACGCAAGTCCGATTTATCGCAAAATCATGAAAGTATAGAGCCCAGTTGGCTGATTCCTCAAAAGCTTGCAGCAAACCGCAGCTTCTATAGTTTATAATCGTTGAAAAATTTGCGGGGCAGTCGAATGGCTGCTCAAAACCTGCCCCGAGATCTAGTGCGGCCAAGCAGTGGATTGTAACAACTCTTTCAAACAAGAAACAAGGTGTGTACTACGTAGTTGACCTCAAACGAAAACGCCCAATTACGGGTTTAGAAACGCTGATATGGCCCTTAGCAGCTGAGACTAGCTGTGACAGAAAGTAACAAACTGCGGCACGCAACGCCTAATAGTTGCGCAGGGCTGATTCTAGAGCAACGCGCATGGTCAGAAAACGTTGCATAACAACTTGAGATAGTAAACAAACTTAGATGTTGATAAATTTGGCCCTGTCCTAGATGTAACACTTGCACCAAACTTTTATCCCCTGCACTAGCGGCAATAAGAACATATCAAACGAAAATTATTATGGATAGCAGAAAGTAAGGTTCGTATTACTTATTGGTATCTTCAAGTGAGGCTGAATGCATCCCTATATCTCTTTCTTTGTTTCCACTCCTATCCAGATATTGCGAAATGCTTGACGTCATCCACAGCATCTGAATATAATTTTGACACGTTTCCGGAGTTTTTGTGCGAAAGTTTCTGACGACACTTTCATGAAGTAATTAATCTTCCATTTACACAAAAAATCCCACAGTAAAGTAGCGTACCCTACACATTCAGTAATTGCATTTTCAAAGATGCGACGAAAAGCTGTTGTACTTGAAATCAGCATGTTCTTTTTGTAAAGCTCGAGGATTTCCAAATTTTATTCTTTCCTAAAGCACTGCAGAAATTGATTTAGGGTCGGTAATAGATGACGTCGACCCTGACCTGGTGTCATGTGGCATCCATCATAATTTCTTACATCAACAACGCCCTATGATAGGAATCATGGGCGTCAGAAAGACTTTTTCGAAGGGGGAGGACATTTGGGGATTTTTCCAAAATTTTTCTAGGGCGGGGACAAAAGTGGTAAAATTTGTTTTTCCCCACTCGAAACTAAGAAAACAACCTTTTTTTGCTGAAATTTTCAAAATCCAGGGGGCAAGGCCCCCCCTTCCGACGCCTATAATAGAAATGCACCTTTCAGTTGCGTCATCTAAAACTCTAAAATTGTAACTATAGAAGTGTTCTATTTGGCTACATCAAATCCAAAGTTAACAGAGGCACACGTTCACTTGGGTTTGTGAAGTTTTAGAAATTACAGTACGGCAGCCAACGGAAAAGTTTTCGTCTATGTGACTGGTCAAGCACACAACTTAAATAAAGCAGTATCACAGACTTCGCCTTAAAATGTGAATCCGCTTGAACTAAAATAGTTTTGCTGGTTAATGCTTACACAATTTTTTGTATAACGTGAAAAGTTTTCAAGGGAACACCTGTTGAAAACAGATCAAATCTCAGCAATATGGCTCTTATTTGTTTTATTGCAATTTTTCATATATATAAGTACATATATCACAGGCAGTAACAAAGAGCAAACCCAGAATCATCGGGCTGCTTCATTACACAGTGTTTGTGTTTGTGGCAATACGCGTTGCCATTTCTTTCTTCTTCACTTCCTCTTTCTTCAGAGACCGTGGTGAAAGGGAATCGACAGCATATTTCCTGAATTGTTTATCTCGAATGCTGTACACCAAGACGTTTACTAAGCTGAAAAATATCAAATACATGTGACAATCTTTCGCCGTCATGAATTATTGAACTTTCTTTCAATACTAACTATTAGGGATCATGGAAATGTTGTTACAAAAATGAAAATATCTAAAATATTAGTTGTGCATTTTAATGAAGTGGACGTTTGTTCGCAAATCTTTCATAAAGGAACAATAAACCAAAATGGCATTATATTTTTTCAAAAATATGAACAAAGCATCAACGTCGTTATTCGCAACTACAAGTAAGTGGAATGAACCTGATGGGTAATTCTCAAAAAAAAAACAGGAAAATAAAGAATGCAATGTTTACCTGTTGGCCATGCACACGTAGAAAGATATTGTGAATGGTAATGCGATGTTCGAGCAACTGAAGAAACCACGGAAGTAAAGGCCACTCACGGTAATCAGGGGAGCTGCGTTAATCACATTCTTATTATTATGTTGGATGCTTTCCTCCGTCAGTGTTTTCACTGATACATAAATAGTTTGCATATAAGTTCAGATGCTTCTTCGAGTCAATGAAAAACATCAATCAACACAGAGATGTCAGTTTAATGCAGTTACTCATTTATGGCATGACCAAAGTATCAACTCAGTGTCTTTTATAACGTTCAGCAATTTCATTTCATAGTTGTCAACAAAAAATATCCTTACTTGTGGTCAAAGCAAATCCAATCTGCATCATTGCTACAGTCACAAAAACAGTCACTTCCTGGTTTTTGGATTGAGATCGGTTTCTATTTTTCCTTTTCATTTCAACTAAAGCGACCGAACTGTGCCTTCTTAACAGAACCAAGATCGCTGTGCCGATGGACAAGATAGACTGAAACAAACAACAAGAATCATAATTTGAATATGAACTGCAACTGCTGCACAAAGCACAAGGCGATTGCTTCGAGCATGGCGTGCTAGAATGGGCGTCAGCACGGAACGCATTAATAAATATAAATGGTGCAGAGCAAATTTTCATCGGAATAATTTAGGTTGAAAATTGTTAATCCGAACAAAAGCATGTCAAGCTCATTTTTCATTTTATCTTGTGCAGTATCTGCTACCTCACTATTTCTGCAAGAGCTTATGCAAATCAATTCTAATATGGAGAAAAGGCACTCACTGCAATGATCTCAGGTTTCTAATCTTTACTTTAAAACAGGGGCTCCCAAACTGGGGTACATGTACCCCTAGTGGTACATTTGCCTGTATGAAGGGGTACATTTGATGTTAGCAATAGAAGATAAAACAAGTTTGTTCGTTTCAAATGATTTATACACATGAATTTGTCCTAACCATTTCATGCTACTAATGGGGTTATGACCAGGGAAGTATTGAGTCCATGCTTGTTTGCTGTATATTTAGATGATTTGCCTATTGAACTAAACAACATTAAAGATAGGTGTTGTATTGCTGAAGTCTTATTGAACCACTTGATGTTTCCCGATGGTATTTGTGTGTTTGATCCAAGTGTACGTGGGTTGCAAAGTATACTAGATGTGTGTCAGGCTTATGCAGAATTGCATGGAATTATTTTCAACTGCAGCAAAACTGTTTGTATGATGTCTAAGACTAAGACCGCAAAAAGCACGGTCATCCGTTGCTGACACTGGGTGTACTAACAGTAAAATCTGTTTCCCGCTACAAATATTTGGGGTTTGTATTAGATAATGAGCTTTCAGATGGCAAAGACATTCAGAGACAACTGCGATATTGTGCAGTAATGCGAACTTCTTTTCCCGATGTTCGAACGCAGTGAAAAATGTACTTATTCGTTCCTTCTTTAGGTCCATGTATGCATCATAATTATAGTGTGATTTCAGGAAGGCATGCAGAGATTGCGTGTGGTCTATAACTTTGGTTACAGGGCTCTGTACAACCTGCCATGGCGATCGAGTGTTAGTAGTCATTAGGTTCAATGTAACATTCCCAGCTTTGAGGCCTTATTGAAAAAAATGTGTAGGCCTACCTGTTTCTTGAACGATGTAAGAAGTCCAACAATGTATGGTTGACCGCTTTGATGCGGTCAGATTGTTTATACCGGTATTCGCCCTTATTCTTTGAACACTACAACCGCATTTTACTTTGTGACTGAGTGCCCGGATGTTACAGTGCTAGTTTGAGGGTGTGCGCAGATCACAACGCATTTGTACTTCGCCGGTCCTTAGCCAGGGTTGGACTCTATTTCTTAAACATGCTACTTTCGTATCAAGTGTTACGAGTTAGCGAATAACTATGTTAAGAAAGTGTCAGTAATGTAGTGTTCTACAAAGTGTTAGGGAACAAGTGTCTGTAATCCTTTGGTCATACCACCACCGCCATTACGAAACGTTCTGTGACTGTTATTATCAATCTGTGTTGTGCAGATAGTGTGAGCTTGTGCTCTATGGACTTCGTGTCTAGTTCAAAGATTAAAATAAATATCAGTGAATATTATATTAAAAAATCATTATATGCTTAATAGTAAATATATTTTTGTTATCTTCCTCAACCTTTTAGTTATAAGAAGTTTTAGGGCATGGGCGTCGGAAGAAAGGCCAAGGCTACCCCAAGATTTTTCGAAATTTGACATTTTCCCATCAAATTCTTTGATAAAAAGGTTGTTCTCTTAGTTTCGAGCGGTGAAAGTATAATTTTGCCACTTGTCCACCCTGCAAAAATATTTTTGGCCCACTACTGGAAAATCTACTATTGGCCCCTCCCTGGGAAAAATCCTTCCAGCGCTCATGTTTAGGGGTACATGCTCATCTATCGAAATGCTGAAGGGGTTCATGGACAGACAAAGTTTGGGAACCCCTGCTTTAAAATGCTGAGCATTTTTTTTTATATTGGATATACCATGACAAATTTAAATTTTTGCCTCAGCAGAATGGCCACTATCATGTAACGAAACTTTCAATATAAAAAAGACAATCACAATGCCGGAAAGTTAATGATGTTTGCAGATCAATTTTCGTGCACGAAACACCCATGTGAATCCAAGAAAACGCCAGCATAGTGCACGAAACAAGAGTTTTCGTTTACTACAACAAGATCGTGTACTCGTTCATGATAAACCAAATTTTTACCATGAAAACAAACGGAATGACGACAAAAATTGTCGTGAGTATGATCACAAAAGAATAGTCGGTGGCGTCTGCGGATGGTTGAGCAGATATGTAGAACATGAAAAGAAGATGCTGGTATGTGAATGAAAGATGTTCTGGAACCCAAGCTGAAAATTCAACGAAACGTAACAGAAACTTCTTTGAAAACGAAATGCAGTGATAGTTCGTATCTTTGCATAAATTTTGCTAAAGGATAACAGAAACCCAATGATTACTGGACAACTTTTCATCAAAAAAGTACTCTAAATAACAAGCAGGAGCACATAATCAATGCAACCTGTTTGCTTGCATTTGCACAACGTTTGAAAACAAGGCTGAGTTCCATTATAAAAAGGATAAGCTGGGTTAACCAGACCAAATTTGTTTTGAAAATTCTAGTGTTTAATTTTTTACAAAATATTATATGAAATTACTACATAAATATCAAATAGAACATTATTCACCTGGCACAGACGCTGACAGTATCGACAGTATCCAGATCACAAATAGTCCTGCATGCACTGACATTTTGTTATTGATTCGATATTTCAACGGCCACTTTATGGCATAAAATCTTTGTCCACTCATGAAGGCCAAATGGTACAAAGATGAAGTTATTGTCAGCAAGAAAAACAATCCTCCAGCAACTACTTTGGACGATCCTCTCAAATGCAGTTGTCGATTGTCAAGGTAAGCAGCAGTGTTGTAGATCGTTTCGTGAAAATTGTACAAGGTAACCACCAACAGTTGAAATCCTTGAAAAGATAAAAATATCCTTGTTCGAAACTTAGGCTAAACTTAATTTTGCATTTGCAGATTTTGAGTTTGATGTGGATAAATATTCAGGATGTGCAACACGAAGTCTTAGCAAAAATCAAATAATAGATGGCCTGTATTTTCTCAGGTCAAATCCTCTGGCAATACATTTATCCAGCAAAAATGTATTTCAAGAATTGTTACCAATCCAATCAGTCCGTTCGTCAAATCAAGCTCAACAATGGCAATTCAACTTCTTGCATCGACTGGAGCTCTACAGTTTTTTTATTTGAGCAAATAGGAGAACACAATGCGCAAAATTTCGGATGCCCGTAATCTGCTGGGTAATGCACACATAAAACGAACACTAATGTTAGCAAAACTGTGAAATTTACTAGCAGGATTTAGTAAAGTTCTGCAAGCTGTCATGAACTACTACGACATCTACATTGCACATTACAGTCACATCAGAAATGATGAAACAATGGTGAAAAGATGTTCAAGTCATTTCGCTAAGGACAAGAAATCTATCACTTTAGTTTCAATGCAGTAGAGCAGACTAGTGGTCAAAGGTCACGGAAACATTTTATAACTGCTTTCCTCAAAATGTGATCTAAATTTTTACATTTTTGAAACGTTTATCGACCAACGAAACGTTGTGTTTTTGTCCAATAGCAGCCTACCCTAGCATATGCTGTCAACAAACACAGTTATAACTGTTTTTTAATACTGTTTTTCTGTATGGTCAGTCTGTTAATGTTACCTGTAAGTGCGTCGGAAATAGCCAGTGAAACTTTCATAATCGAAGATCCATCATTCAAGCGGTTTTTGATAATCACGCACATAACCATCCCATTTCCCATCACAATCAACAACCCGAGAATAACCCAGACTGCAGCGAATATTCCAGCTCCTGTCATGCTACATTCTTCACATTCATTCAAGGTCACGTTGAGGCAAAAAGTAGAAGCTTGGTTGGAGCAGAAGGCAGGCATTCCGCAAACTTTGGATTTGGTTAGATTGATGTATGCAATTCTATTGCTTGTGTTTGCGGTAATTGAATCCGAAGCTACGCTTGTGCCTGAACTCATTGCGGCAGCTTTTTCTAAAAACAGCTCACGATCAAGTAATGTGAGCCGTAAATTCCCGTATGTATTTGGTTTGCGTACTTTCTTTGTTACATTTGATTCCCATGTCGTCGTCGCTGGTCTTTTGAGCAATGAATGTGTGAAATTGTTTGCATTGGATTCAAACACAGCTTGTGTTGTGTCTAATTCGCTTTGATTAAATGTGCTCATCTTCAATTTAAGTCCTACTTGAGATAGTATTTGAAGTACCAGTTGATGTATGACTAATTCTTTTCTTATAAAAGTAGTTAGGCTTTGAAATAAAATATTTAATGCATTAGCATCTTCAGAAATTATTATAGAAAAAAAGTTATTATAGGGTGAGGGAACGCATGATCATTAAATCAAGCCTCTCAAAGAACCAAACAAATGAAGCAAGCACGTAAACAAAAGACGCGGAAATGCATCAACAACGTCAGTAGCAACACCACAACAGAGAGCAATGCAATTCAGTACAGTTCAACACACAACACAGCCCAAAGGATAGTCACCGGTAAATATCTGAAAAGAAGACATAAACATGGGACAAATGAAGGACGTTCATATTGTTCGGTTTTAGATCAGTAAAGAATCAACCGCGTCAATTTTCAAAACCAAAATGCAGATGATGCAAACCGGGCACTTGTGTAAACAGATCTTTCAAGTAAACAATGTCATTAAGCAGTAAGCACTGCGTTGATGTTACGTCATAGTTGACGTCACACCGTCGAACTATTGCAGTATAATAGATCGTCATCACATTATTCCGAACCTCCATCAACACATCTGAATCCACTCACACAAGTATCATCGCAACAGTGACGGACACTATCAACATCAAACCCACTGAGACAAAATAGTGGAACAGCAACATTATCGTCCCAAACCCTATCATTAAAAAATACAATAACAAGTGCATAACAACGACAGTAGATTACTACAAAAGTACAAATAGATCTTGGTTAGGCAAGGAAAAAACTGCTTCGCGTTAAATCGTTGATACCGAACAGAATTCGAGCACAGAAGCATAAATTGAAATAAACATTTCCCAGATCATTAGGCATTGAAAAGAGATACATTACAGCATCAGTTGATGGAGCAAGAATTTTTGTTGGTTGGAAAAAAGACTGGGTATGATTTATTTCTTGAACTCGGGTTGTACTCTTATTGTTCCAGAGTCTTGGCCCTGTGTACTTTACAGATCTTCATGTTAGAGATTTTTTAGATGAAGCTGTAATGAGATTATTACCTCTTCTAGTAAGAACATGCAGTTGTAATAGGAGAGGTTTTAGCCCACCATTTTACGGGTTTTCGGTGTGTTCGGGTTCGGGTAGCTAGGAGCTTTCTCCTGCCTCCCTTCCCCCAATCTATATTTTCAATATTTTTGTGTTTTTGATAATTTTCATTTTTCTGTGTGTTTTTGATATTTTTCATATTTTTTGCGTTGTGGTAATATTTTCGTTAGTAATTTCATATTTTTAGTTAACTTATTACTTTGAGGTTTTGTCTAAGCTGGCCAATTCAGGCTCTAACCTGTCACTGATTGTGGAAGGCCGAGACGTGCCAGGGCATGCCACGTTTTAATCCGATAAGCAAATATTCACGCAACAGGCCAAGATCTCTTCACTTGAACATCATTCGAGATGACCATGTGGACATTAGTATCAAAGCACAACGCATCGTCAACCTGCTAACTTCATCAGTTCTTTTGCGTAGCATTCTTCTTTGAACGTTTATTGTGTTTAAACAAAAACAAACAGAAAATTACTCATTTCGATTGCTTTAAGGTAAAGCGCGAAACACTTTACAGTTAGTCATTAATCAGGTTTACTCCGTTCTGTAGCAAAATTAATATAACCGCACCATTTTTGCAGAGCTGCATTTTAACAAAATTTGTCTTTTTCGTCATCGTTAACCTTTCACATCTTACGACTTCTTTCAACGAAAGTAGCAACCACCGCAAAGTTATTTTCATTATTAATTTCATATTTTAAAGATAGCTTGCAACTTTTCTTTGGTCACCACACCGCTCCAACTATCTCAGCCATTACATAACCTATGACGATGTTGCGCACACTAACCACACCACTGCTCCAATCTGTAACTGATTGCGTTGTGAAAAGGAATACCGATTACCTAGGGTTTTAAATCCGATAAGCAAGCATTCACACTTGCTGCGCTTGAACATCATTTGATGACTGTGTTGATGCTAGTACCAAAGCAAAACATATTCACAGACGACAACCTGCTAACGCATTCTGTTCTTTGACGTAGCATGCAACCCTGAACATTTCCCTGTTTTAACAAAATCAAACAAGAAATTTCCCATTGCAATTGCTTTGACCCAAAGCGCGAATCACTTTACAGTAAGAAGTAATCACCCAACTTTCCCTCTTCTGATCAAAACTTATACGACCGTATGATTCTGCGGCACACAGTGTTGCGATCGGAAATCCCGAGCGGCATGTGCGCTAAGCTTCGCACCGTGGCAGCAAGCAACAATAGAGATCATGCTCGCAATCTCTCTTTGCGTACGCTAGTCGTTACGTTCAATCTTTCACAGGTTAATATTAGCAGAGCTACCACGTCACAATCTCTCTTATTATTGCTTGTTCGCGCTACACATATGATGGTGTTATTCTTCTCGCACATCCCGTTCGTGGTGAATCACACAATCAACGCAACACCACCGGAGAGGTTGCAACAACATCCCCTCCTTTTTTTACAACGAACTACACCGATCGCACGTTCTTTGTGTGAAGGCTGAACTCCGCACGACCTTCACATCCTGGTTACAGCACCATTTTGTTGCGATCGGAAATCCCGAGCGGCATGTGCGCTAAGCTTCGCAGCGTGGCAGCAAGCAACAATAGAGATCATGCTCGCAATCTCTCTTTGCGTACGATAGTCGTTACGTTCAATCGTTCACACGTTAATATCAGCAGAGCTACCACGTCGCAATCTCTCTTATTATTGCTTGCTCGCGCTACACATAAGATGGTGTTATTCTTCTCGCACATCCCGTTCGTGGTGAATCACACAATCAACCCAATACCATCGGAGAGGTTGCAACAACAGTATTGACAAAACTTGCCTGGTTGTTTCATGTCATCATTAACATTTCGTTTTCTTACGATGTAGTACTCATTACGACTGCTTTAATCTAAAGCGCGAATCACTCGACAGTAAGTAATCGTTCAACTTTCCCTGTTCTGAACAAAACTTGTACGATCGTATGATTCCGCGGAACACAGTTTTCACAAAACTCGCCTGTTTGTTTCATATGATCGTCCACATTTCGTTTTCTTACGATTTATTTACTCGAAAGTAGCAAGCGTTTAAAAATCAAATGCTAGAAGCGCATCATCTAATCAGCAGTTTAATTTCGCCAGTCACTATTTCTTGTTCGCGTAACTGACCGAAGGTGCAACCGTGGCTTGAACATCTTGAACTGTCGTATCTTAAACTATTTTATTCACAAACTGGGAATGTTTCAGCGTCAGATGGCAGTGACTACTGTGCATGTCGATAACTAACTGCACCTCTCTGACACCTGCTCGCTGTGTTGAAACAGTTTTTCTTTCAAAAACTGTATGCAATGTCACAGGTCTAGGATCGATAAAAACTTACGAGAAATATCGCTAACGCACTATGCATCATTGTGCGAAAACACAAACCAGCTATAACAGTTGCAGCAAGCATTCACTTACCTTTTGCAAGTTT
>Ga0210059_1011874_pt1 | contig 13258 bp, 12 predicted proteins | sample Ectturendosymbi2_FD_188042 | JGI IMG/M metagenome (GOLD analysis project Ga0210059, IMG submission 188042) | Ecteinascidia turbinata endosymbiont from Florida, USA - Sample 2 (SPAdes) (version 2) | ecosystem: Host-associated > Tunicates > Ascidians > Unclassified | place: Key West, Florida...
TTATTGTGCGCCATCGGCGAAGTACGATGACTGTCTGATCGCGAACGATAATCCCGACCTATGGTTTCTGGTCACACTTCTCCTACTGGTTCGCAACGATTTGATCCAATTAGTTGAAGACGACACAGCAGTTTCGCTTGGTCTTCTACGTACAGCAGCAAACTTCATTGAAACGTTAAACAGACAAATAAGTTTCTTAAAACAAACAAATATTCCTTAAAACGCGGAAACGAATTTTGGTTCTGTTGTCGTACAATTCCAATCGTATTCGCTTGGAAGTTCTATCGCAACATTTTTGTGTTAAAAAATCCATGTTAACTAATTCTCAAACCTTGCAAGTTTGTTATACCTAAGTGAAAGCAGCGTAGTATGAAGTGTTCAGATAACGAAGAGAAAAGTGAATGCTCCCAAGCGGTTAAGCTAAAACTTAAACTAATTTGTTTTACTTTCTTGGTTGGTAGTTTGTGGATTTTGACCTGTATAGGAGCTTACTTGTAATATGTTCATTTGGCCATCTAAGGAAAAATATAGCGACACATGTACGTTCAACAGAGCTGAAGCTTGACAGCGTTTGACCGTAAAAGTTGTTTCAACGAAGCCATTTGAGAAAGTATGCCCGAGCGAGTTTATCAACCGCGTTGCGCAATATGTGCACATGCTCACCGGTAGAATTCATATATTTTTCAATTTTACTTGTTTACTGATATCGTTTGCAAGGTATCTGCTTTAAAATCGATTATTTATCAGCCTTCTCTAATAATTTTTATTGTGTCTTTTTTAGATGAGTACTTTTTTCTGTAAAATTAAAAGACTAACTTCTGCTTGATCGTATTTTGCAAAAGTGAGAGATGAACGTGCATTTACATCGATTTCAACAAGTTTCCGTATTCCTGGAAAGTGCAAGTAGGGTTTACAAATTCATCTGAAAAGAATTATCACTTTAAGTAACTAATACAGCTGAAGGTCGGAGTCGGTACGGAGTCGGTCCGGAGTCGGAGTCGGATAATCGCAATTGCCCGGAGTCGGAGTCGGATGACGGGACTTCCGACTCCACAGCCCTGGTCTACAGGTCGCTTGTTAGATCCGTTATAGAGTATGGTATGGAAGCCTACTTTTTCACATCTCCCAGTTTACTAAAACCATTACACAAGATCCAAAATGGCCATGGCCAGCGCTCCACTGATCTGCCTACATCACGCTTGTGATGAAATGCCTTTACTCATTAGGCACAAGTTCTTGTGTTTAAAATTCAAAGCCCATCTCTTAACGTTCAGCGACCTTCCAACTCAGTCGTTAATTGAGGATAGCTGGCAGGAGCGTTTTCCAGATTTGCCTAGTTTCTGCTCCTATAATATGTTTACAAAGTCAGCGGTTGATCACTCCCTTTTCGCCGTTGCTCCCTTGCGCATCCCGAATCTTCCTCCTTGGTCACTACAGAAACCCCTTGTCGACTTCGCTCTCTTACAGTTCGTCCATCAAACGACATGTGCGTTCGTTGCACCTCTTTTCTGGTCGCATTTACACAATACATATGACCAGTGTATTAAAATCTATGCAGATGGATCAAAAACCTCTACTCGAGCCGGCTGTAGCATATACATAGCGGAAAAAAACTAAAATTTTCGATTGCAATCAACAAGTTTTCCTCCTCCATCACCTCCGAACTCTTCGCCATTCTCCACGCATTGTACCTTGTTTACTCAAAAATTGTCAAGGTCGTTATTGTCACAGACAGCCTCAGCTCATTACAATCAATCACAAATTGGAACTGGAAAAAAGAATAGTTTCTCAAACAAAATCACACTCCTCTGTTTGACACTTGCAGCCTCGGGCTACGAGATCCGTTTCCTTCGGGTTCCTGGCCACCAAAATATCCCAGGAAACGAAATGGCTGATAAACTGGCAAAACTTTCCACTGCCGAAACTTCACTCTCCCCACCCCAAGTTGTTCGCTAAAAACATGTAATTACTCGACTAAACTTTTCTGATATGTTCTCTGCCCTATACCAACACTTGTTTCTAAGAGTGGGACATTCAATACCAGACCGACACACGAGGTAATGCTTACAAACCTATCTTTCCTGCCTTACTACGGTCTTCTCTACCAATCCGTTCCCTTTCTCCTATTATTTTCCGTTTGTGCACTGGTCACTGCCCATTGAACCATCATCTGTCACGCATTGGCCTTCACCCTGACGGGCCCTGTGGCCAGTGTGAAATACCTGAAACGGTAAAACACTTAATCGAAGTCTGTCTCAAATACTTGACGGCGAGAAAGCGTCTGAAACTTGCACTCAACCAACTCGGTATTTCTTTTCAAAAAAGAAGCGAACTATCACACATTTAGGACATTCCGCGAGAGCACTGGTCAATAGGAATGTCCATGGCACGCCCAAGTTAACAATTAAGAAACCTGGACCCGCCGGTCTTAGCTCGACTTCGCTCAGTGTATCACAATAAGATTGTATTCACTCATGGTTTTATTTGTATAACGTTAGAGCACTGCGATATTTAAATCAACAGGGGTTTATATCAACAATGGTTAGTTAAAGCACATAACATAAGTTACTGCAAACGTCAGGGGTTTACAACAGAGGTTTAGAGTATATTTCAATATGCACAGGTTTTATAATTATCAGGGGTTAATACGCAGTTCTACTATAACCTCAGGAGAGAGAGAGAATAACCCACATTATCAAGCATCAACACCACCACCAGCTTTCCGTATTTCGGCTATACTTTCGGTAGTTCCGTCAGTCTAGCTTTACTGGACTAGTAGTCGGCTACAAGCGTATTCTGGTTCACGAATTTTCCAGACCCCACAAGTTCGCCAACTAGCTATCCAGTTTGGTGAGCCCACTACTGGTTTAGGTGTTGAGACTGGTAAGCCCACGAATCAACGAATCAACTGAATTGCCAGCGAAATTCTGGTCGAGAAGAAAACACAATGAGTAACGCCGTGTGATTGGTCCATATTCATCCGCCTTACTTGGTGGTTGTGCAATCGACGATGCTAGAACTTTCGATCGCCAAGTGTTACGCTTCAATGATTGTCACTTTTATCGTGGATTTTGTTACGATTTTCGATGTAAATATAATTACAATTGAATCTTATGTTGTTAGGAATTATATAGCACATAATAAACATGTAAAATACAATTTCTTGGTACATCAATGAAGCCACATAACGGATTGCTTGAACCGTGAGCGCATGACGTCATTTTTGCAGCAATTTTGATATTCGAAATAATGATTATTTTAATTATGATTTTTATCAGATTACGTTTTTCAATACGTTTTTTCTACGGGTTTTTGTTACTCTCTCTTTTACATTATAATACAGTAAATACAATTTTGCAACAAATAAGGTTTTTCAATGTCCATCTTCGTTTGACTTGATTTGGATTCGTCAATAAACTTCTGATTTGCGTTCGTTGGTTATTTTATTTTGTATTCTGCATCTTCTTCTTGGATTGCTTCCGGATTACAAGAGGTTTCATGTTGAGGAGTAAAGCGAACTCAACATATACCCAGGAAATCCTCCGTAGCACAGCTGCTGCAAAGCTTGTAGAAACGTTTGCGCGAGAGTCAGGCGTACGTCTATAAATTCGTTTTACACGGTCCTGGCACTACAAGACCTCGTAGTCAGAAAGTGCCATCAAGCCCCCTCATAATAATAATAATACTTACACTTAGTCTTACTGTAATGGAGAAGGTGCTAAAACCACAACGACTAGACGCCCAACCGGGTTTGAAGACAGCTGCAGACGAGTTTAAGCATTGGCGAAAAACTTTCGAGGATTACTTGGACGCCTTATCTGCTGCTGAGTTAGAGCCAGACAAATACAAGGTCTAGACGAACCTCGTGTCATCTCAAGTTTACCGCTTTTTCACCCATGTAGAGTATTATGACTCCGCTAGGAATACTGAAAGAACTTTACGTGAAACCGAAGAACACGATCACAGCCAGGCATGCGTTGTCAACTTGCAAACAACTGACCAGTGAGTCCATTGACAACTTTGTTGTACGTCTTAAGCGACTAAGCCATGTGTGTCAATGTGAAGCAGTATCTGCAGAGCGATGCCGCTAATGCGTGATCCCTTCATAACGGGTATTCAATCACACATGATACGCCAGAGACTTTTGGAAGAAAGCGCACTGAACTTTGAAGATGCGTTTAGGAAAGCTCGTGCTATGGAACTAGCCTTTAAGAATTTCGACGCTTATCAAGGAACTACTTCTTGTAGTGCAAGGTTGGTAGAGACGCAAGAGCAGCGTGGAGATGGTGCCCTAGGCATGGCTGATGCAAACCACTTACGAGCAGGCTCAGTTAAACAACTCTGCTACCTTTGTGGAAATGCTCGACATCCTCGCAAAAATTGTCCCGCAAAAGATGTCGCTTGCAACTTATGTCAAAAGGTTGGCCATTATTTTAAAGTGTGTCAAAAACGTCTTGGAAACCGCAGTATAGATGCAACAAAGGAGACAGCAGCGATCCAAGGGCCGAAATAAGCTACTCTTTCCGCTTCTGAGACGTCAAACAATACCCGGGTTCTATGCAATGTAAAAATTAACGGTATAGTCGCCAAGTCTTTAATGGGTACTGGGTCGTCTGATTGCTACATTGACCGAAGATTCGCTGACAAACATTTTTTTAGCATTCGTAGGGCTGTTGTTGTAGTCACTCTTGCAGAGACCTCCGTCAGTATGCCTATTCGAGGTCAGTGCATTACTCACTTATTGGTTGAAAACCATAAGTATAGTGATGTTACGTTCATTGTCTTGGACAATCTAGCTACCGATGTGATAATAGGGGAGAAGATTTTCAAGGTACATGAGAGTGTTACGTTAACCTTTGAGGGACATCGCCCTCCATTGACCTTAAATCCTCTAAAGAAAATGAGTGTCCCATTTCCTAAACCCTTCAGTCATCTTAGCGAAGACTGCCGGCCTATTGCCAACAAGCCAAGAAAGTCTTCTCAGGCTGATCTCCATTTTATTCGTGATGAAACTCAGCGATTGTTATTGGATGACTTGATTGAACCGAGTAATTCACCATGGAGAGCTCAAGCACTCGTTGTCATGGAGAAGTCAGGAAAACGTCGAATGGTCATCGATTACAGTAGAACTATTAACTGCTTCACTCAACTCGATGCCTACCCGCTCCCTCGAATCGATGAAATCGTTAATGAGCTTGCTCAATATCGGGTTTTCATAACTGTTGATTTAAAGTCTGTGCATCATCAGCTTGAATTGAATCCATGCGACCGCAAATTTACAGCTTTCCAGTCTGGCAAAGCATTATATCAGTGGCGACGCCTCCCGGTTGGTCTTACCAATGTTGTGCCCGAATTCCGACGAACGATTGATTACATTGTCAAAGACAACGACCCGAAAGGATGTTATCCTTACCTTGACGATATAACGATTGCTGGCACTAACCAGGTTGAACATGATCGCAATCTGCAGGTGTTTCATGTCGCCGCTTCGAAGGCCAATCTCACTATGAATGAATCTAAAACCCAAATTTCCAAGTCTGAAATCTCACTCCTGGGGTATAGGTTTGGGTAACAGTCAGTGCAACTTGGTCCGGGCCAGGTACAACTTCTACTGAACTTGCCGTACCCTAAATCAGCAAAGGAATTGAAAAGGTTGATCCGTTTGTTTCCGTATTACGCTCAGTGGATCTCAAATTATTCAGCCAAAATCAGACCGTTAATCAAAGCCTCGCTGCCTCTCGACGAAGACGCACTTCGAGCGATAGATGTTGTCAAACAGGATCTTGCTTCCATAACTCTACAACCCATTAATGAATCCTTACCCTTCACTGTTGAAACCGATGCTTCGGATTTTGCTATAGCTGCTTCCTTGAACCAAGATGGACGTCTAGTTGCTTTTCATTCATGTACTTTATCACCTAGCGAAAAACGCCATTCCGCCGTTGAAAAGGAGGCCTACGCTGTGGTAGAAGCACTTAGAAAGTGGAGGCATTTGCTTATTGGAAAGCATTTTACCCTTGTAACTGACCAGAAGAGTGTCATTTATGTTAGACGCGCGACACGCCAACAAAATCAAAAACGACAAAATCGCGAGGTGGCGATTGGAGCTAACGTCGTATAGCTACACTGTTGTGCATCGCCCTGGGATAGAAAATGTTGCCCCCGACACTCTGACTCGAGCTCACTGTGGTTATGTTCAACAAACCGCCTGCGCGATCTTCACGTTGCTCTTTGTCATCCAGGCGTTACGCGGATGGGTCACTTTGTTCGTACCAAAAATATTCCTTTCTCTCTCACTGACATACGAGAGATGACCTCTCAGTGTGAAGAATGTCAACAGATAAAGCCCCACTTCATTCGCTCAAATGATGCTCGACTTATCAAAACGACGCAAGTTTTTTAACGACTGACCTTGGACTTCAAAGGCCCGTTGCCAAGCGCTTCCAGTAACAAACACTTTCTCACAGTAGTTAATGAATATTCCAGATTCCCCTTTGCTTTCCCTTTTTCTGATATGACCGCGAAATCCGTCATTCAGTGTTTGACGCAATTGTTTTCGATTTTTGGAATGTGCTCGCACATTCATTCTGATCGATGGTCATCTTTTCAATCCCACGAGCTGAAATCTTGATTGCACTCACACGGCGTTGCCACGAGTCGAACTACAAGTTTCAACCCCAGGCATGGGTGCAACTTGGTGGGGGACACGGGGGACGTGTCCCCCCGCTTTTTTAGACGGGGGGAACATAATATGCCGTGTCCCCCTGCTTTTTTCTCTTGGAGTTTGTATTTGGAGAGGTTTCAAAACCAAATATGACGTTTGTCACGTTTTGTGTGGAGTTTTTCTTGTTAGATGTTAAACATAGCAATGTTGATGTTAAAACACAGTTTGGTGTGGTATCACTGATTCTGATATTTTTATAAATTTTTTCGTCAAAAATGATTTTTAGCATTTTGCAAGTTTCTAGAGACCGCAAAAGATTGTTAACTGCCTCTGTCCCACATTTATCTAGCGTGGTTTACTGTAAGAAGGTCACTGTCTTGAAACAGTGAAGTTTAACGGTTGCACACGTGAGAGACCACAGTGCAGCCGTGATTTGTTTCGTGCAAAAACGTTGGCTAACTGACTTTACTGCAACGTTGGTTGTCACGTATTCAGAAACATACAGCGTAAAATGTAAAGATACAAGTATATAATGTTAGAAAGTTGCATTTTCTGGCAAACCTCTGCGAAGTTTTTGCCGAAGACAAACAGCAGCACTATTGTGGAGACTTAGTTTTAGGATGGATAGTTTTGCAAAAGACTGTCTTCAGCCATTACTAAACAGAAATTCCATCAGAAGTTTAGAGAAGTATTGACCTGGTTATATATTGTCCTATAGCTCAAAACTTAATGATTTGACTAGGAATTAAAGATAGCTTATGCATTTAGCCTTATTTCTTGTATGCCATGACAAGGGTGACCAGCAAATTCAAAAGATATTTATACCCACAATGCAGCAATGTTTTCATCCAAGTGCGAACATTTGCTTTACAGGTAGCCTACGCATGGGTGGCGGAATTATTTTCAAAGTTGGGGGGCACAAGTGCACGTCACAAATACTAGGAAGCTTTTGTGATTTGAATTGGCAACTGTGACATCACAAGCACTGCAATTTGATGCCGTTAACTTTTGTCAGCATCTTCAACCAAGTTTATTCAAAAGTTGATAATCCCTCAACGACCCCATCTACACAACACCCTATCTATCATACACTACACTGACTTGAGCACATAAATCTTTAACAATGGACCCAACACGAAATGAGTTACGCAAACTTATTTAGGCAAAGTTCGAAATTTGAAGGTCGGAGGGCCGCACCCTCCTAGAAAAAAAAGTGGGTGAGCCTGAATCCATGCGGTCCCCCTGGTTCCGCCTCCTATGAGCCTACGTAAAACCTATATAGTTTTGCTGGACAGTATTTTCGTGTTATTTCAGGTGAAACGTGGTACTATTTGCCAATTCACCGTTGTTCATTTGGATTTCTGTTTAATCTCAAATACATTTTTGTGTTGTTATGCATGTATAACTCTAGAATAAAATTTTAGACATTAATTTCGCCTATTACAATTTGATGTTAAACTTGAAAAATTTGATTGTTAAAAGACTGAGTTGAGTGACATAACTGACAGAAGTCACAAGGCAACAGTCACCAGCAGACCCGTAACCAACTTGGGACACCAGTGGAGGGAACAATGTTCTGAGGGAGGCACAAATTTTATCGAAATCACGTACGAGAACAATGGTTACCATATGCCCAAGACATTTTTTCAGCGGAGGAGAAAGTTTCTCCAGGGGAGCGAAGTCCTGCCCTTAGTTGCGGGCCTGGTCACCAGGTGATTAGGTATGCAGACATCACATTGTAGGCTAGATTGTTAGGGGTTGTATTCAGAAACACATTTGGTTCGTTTTCTTTTGGATATCTTTAAATATTCTTTAGTTAGCTTGGATAATTCTGCATGGGAGTTTGATTGATGTTTGGAAAGGCTATTAGACAAACGATGCTTGGACAATCGAAAGGGTACCCAACAGCATGCAAGAGCTGACAAGGGGAGATTGAAAGGACAGATTTTCCACCCATCAGCAGTAAAATAAATTCTAAATCATTTTTTGAAGCAGCCTACGCTAATTTTGGCCAAACATATTTTGCTACTGTAAGAAGATATCAATAGAGATTGGGCTAGGTGTGGGGCTGCATGCACGATGCCCAGTAGCTAAAAACTTGTAGCATTTTTGAAGAACAGAAATGTGCAAGAAAAATGTTTAGCTACCATACCTTGCAATCACTAGCGTACGGAGGGCAGGAACTGTGCCATGGCCCACCTCAGACCCTGAAAATAAAAAAATGTATGAACAGTATTCGGCAGTGGCGTAACTAAGGGGCAAAGGCCTCAATTTAAAATAAACTGACTTTGTTTTCTGATCACTGATATACACACTACGCAAATTTTTTATGACTACTGTACGTTTCCTCTGCTTGATTTTCATTTTAGGATTTCATTCTATCACTGACAAAATTGCTTCACACGTGGCTGTTAAGTAACTTAACATAGGTAACAATGAACACCAGAACACCAGAAACAAGCTTCGTCTGGCATGAGATTTGAGCCCACAAACTTCAATAAGCGTCTTCGATAAGCGATACATGTCTATTGTCTAAAACTTAAAACATCCAAGTACGCATATAGGTTTATTTCATGAACCTCAGACAACAAAAGTTCAGTTTTCTGTCTCACCGACTAATAAGTCTCATAAAAGCAATAATAAGTCTCGTAAATTGCTTCCAGAATGCACAAAAATGTGCATTTTTAGGTGTAATTTAGCAAAATTTTCCCGGGGGCATGGCCCCGGACCCCCTTAGATTGGTCGTGCCTTCGGCACTTCCCCTAAAGTTGATTTGTGACGTCACACGATTGTGATGTAAACCTTGAACCCCTTCGGAAATTTTCTGCGTACGTCACTGCTTGCAATATATATATATATAATTCCTTGCAATTTATTGTCTTTTAAACATTCAACAACTTAAACAAGACATCAAATGGCGCTGTAACCAATACTTCTTATAAAACGCATGAAAATCGATGTGTTCTACTTTAAGAGTGATATGCACGTGCGACCAATGTGATTCACCGTTTTGTGCACTCCAGCTGACAGCTCTGATAAAACCCAGTTGATGTGTTTTACTATATTGCTGTGCTTCTTTGTGTCATAGTCTGGCAGTTGTGCAACCAAGCTGAATTGCAGTACCATGTCCAACAACAAACTTAGGTTTATTAATTTCTAAACCATTTGTAGGGATAAAGCAAAGCGTGATTGGTGTTGCTTTGAAAACACCTCTAAAAAACAAGATTGGGAATTTGTATTTACAAAACTTCACTTACGCATCGGCCCGATGACTATATTGGTGTTACATCAAGCTGCCCCCACCCACATTTTACAACAAAATTGCGCCCATGACACCAGAGGAAATGGGTAATACGGGAAATCCAACGGTACTATATGGAAAGCTCTACAATGCTCGCTGAAGTCTAGGCAGCTCCCTCTGACTCACTGGGTGGATACCCTGTCAGATGCGCTTCACTCTATTCGTTCCTCATTGTGTACATCAACGAACTGCACTCCCCACGAAAGAATGTTTCATCATGCTCGGCGATCTGTCAATGGAACTTCCATTCCGTCGTGGTTGAAACCATGCCGTATTTATGCAAAACGCTGCGTTCGAAATAAGGACGAGCCCTTGGTTGACGAAGCAGAACTACTGGAAATCAATCCCAGCTATGCCCACGTTCGTTTGAAGGATGGAAGAGAAACAACCGTCTCGATTCGTGATCTTTCACCTCGAAGTGTTCGTGACGTCTCTCCACCAAGTGTTCCCGTTCCCTCACCCCATTATGACGATCGACATCCTGACGACAGCTGTATATCAAACGAAGAAGACAAGGAAGATACCGTTTCTACAGACAATTCGTCTGCAGACTACAAAACAGTCTCCTGTAAGAAACGATGGACATAACAGCATTGTTGAAACATCAGAGAACACTGATCCTACAACCATGGGCGTCGGAAGGATTTTTTCTGTGGGGGGGCAGTAGGGGATTTTCCCAAAACTTTTTCCAGGGGGGGCCAAACGTGGTGAAATTAGGTTTTTACCCCTCGAAATTGAAAAAACAACCTTTTTTTGCCAATACTTTAAAAATCCAGGGAGGAATCCCCCTCGCCCCCCCTTCCGACGCCCATGCCTACAACTGTTCCGTTGCGACGGTCGACACGCGTGCGCAAACCCGTCGATAGATATGGGGTCGTCCCATATAAATAAGATGTGCTACTGCATGTGTCCGGTTACATAATAAGATGTGCTTTTGCATGTGTCGAGTTACATACTAAGATGTGCTGTTCGATGTGTCGAGTTTCATGTAGAGGGGGAGAATATCCTATGCGGCGTTATTTTGTTTTCTTGTGTTGTCACGCGTGCGAGTGCATTTTTGTTGCGTGCCGTTAATTGTTTGCGACGTGGCGTTGGTTCTTTGCACCTCCAGCCTTGTTCAGAATTCGCTGTTCGGTTGACATCGCTCATGCTGTTTCATTTACTGTATGTCGCTTGATCGTTCGCTGCGGACTCGACGATTAAGTTTAATACAGTAAAGCCTTCATTAGGTCACATCACTGTGAAAACGAGTAAATATGCATAGATAGATAGACAGACTTATTTGGCGGTACTGAATTAATTGCGCTAAATGTACTCGCTAAAACAGAAAAAACGCCAGGCCACCGAAAAAACACAGAGGTCATCTAGTCAGGTGCCCCATAAATTACGTGAGATTGATGTTTCCATGGTGAAGGTTGTGTCGACTGCTAGACGTGCTGTCGCAGTCCGATGTATAGGTTGCGGGACTAATGGCCAATTGTGAAGAGGTTACTCTTGTCGGGCACAAATGGCCACGACGTTTAATTGTCATGGACCGCAAGGTTCCAGACGAAGAGGGAAAGACAAACTCGACAAAAAAGAAAAATTCTACAGGTTGCCATAACCCTTTCTTGATCCAAACACATCCATTATAAAGATACCGGTGGTTTGATTTGATTATGACCCCGATGCAAATTCCATGGAGATTGAATTCATTTTTGGAGATAATCTTCGTAAGAGAATTTTCTGCTTCTTCTGCAGGTGTTCTTGATATTCTGTAACAAAAACTGGACCGCGGCAGCAACGTATTCACGAAGTAATGAGCTATATTAAAACAACTAAAAATAGTATACTACAAATACACACATTTTGTAGTAGTTTACTACAAATACACGCAAATACACTCACAAGAGCATTTAATTACGAACAAGCAATGGCAGACAGTCGTATCATATTACATATAGTATAGTAATTCAGGCTAAGAAGATAGATGTTAACTTTCGGGGTGATTCTTTGGCTACAAACAAGAGGATGTGTGGAAAGCATTACTCGTGATTCTTATAACTTTCTATAATCGAGTTTTTATATCGTTTTTTGAAGATGACTGCTGGCAATTCTTTTAGAGAGGAATCTATTAGCTGCCAGATTCTTGGGCCTTTGAATTTGATTGATATTTTTCCATATTGGGAGCAGACTGGGTGACAGAAGTATTGGCCAGAGGTGGAACTTCTAGTTTCATGGGTGTGGACAGAATTAACAGCAGTAAATAGATGGTCAAACGTGTTGGGCATTCTGTTGCTGTGGAAGTTGTGCATAAGCTTAGCAATTTCTAGTTGATGTATGTCTTCCAGTTTCAATAAATTTAATTGGCTGTAAGGGGTGTTACATGGCGTCGGTAAGAGCTACAACTGATGGTCTTAATGATTTTGTTATGGATGGTGTTTAGTCTGTGTAGGCTGGTTTTTGTTGCTGAGACCCAAGCACCAATGGCATACTGTAGATGGGAGTATACAAGGTTGAAATATATCATCTTAAGTTCATTTGTGCTCAAGTACTCTGGAATTCTATAAAATTTACCAGAATAGCAAGAAAGTTTGCTTTCAAGCTTTGAAATATGTGTATCCCAGTTTAGTTTATGATCTAAGTGCATTCCAAGATATTTTGTTGAATGGACTCTATTAATAGGTTGCTACCGATTTGTACGCGAAACGGGGAGCTCTGCTTCTTGTCTGAGTTAAACATCATGTGGACAGTTTTACTATAATTTAGTGATAGCTTATTATGACGCATCCAACTGTCAACATTATTAATTTCCTGGTCAACCATCTTTTCCAAAATATCAATGTTCTTGTTGGCCAATATAAAGCATGTATCATCAGCAAATAGTGTAGCTTCAAAATTTGGTACTTTTGGCAAGTCGTTAACATATAGTGAAAAGAGCAGGGGAGATAAAATTGATCCTTGTGGCAAGCCACAATTGATCTGCTGGATTTGGGATCTACACTTATTTACTACTGTATATTGTTCTCGCCTATGTAAATAATGTTCAAAAAGTTGTAGTGAGAGCCCTCGAATGCCATAGAAATGTTCCAACTTCCACAGCACCACAGAATGCTCAACAGTATCAAAAACTTTTGAAAGATCAAGGAAAATGCACAATTAGGTATTTTCTGGTCCAGGTTTTCTCAGATACACTCAACTATGTCATAAATTGCAAATTCTGTTGATACTTTAGCTCTGAAACCATACTGATGTTTTGATAGCATGTTCTTGCATTCCACATAGTGATATAACCTATCATAGAGGAGTTTTTC
>Ga0210059_1011875_pt1 | contig 13257 bp, 6 predicted proteins | sample Ectturendosymbi2_FD_188042 | JGI IMG/M metagenome (GOLD analysis project Ga0210059, IMG submission 188042) | Ecteinascidia turbinata endosymbiont from Florida, USA - Sample 2 (SPAdes) (version 2) | ecosystem: Host-associated > Tunicates > Ascidians > Unclassified | place: Key West, Florida...
TTTCAAGACCAGACATCTTTGCATCAAGTGAACTTAGTTTTTCCAGCACTTCATCAGGGTAGCCAACTGGTTTTTGTGGTGTGAGTGGTGGCCAAGCTTCATAATTTCCAGCAGTCTCAGTAGTTTGGTTTTTTCCTTTGTTAGGAGTTGCTGCAGTTTTTTCACGCTTGCCCTGCTTTCTGGTGTTCTCAGTTTTGTTGTTGCCCATCTTTAAATCCAGATAAGTCAGTATAGCACAAAGTTTTAGACAGAGTGGGGGTTAGCTGACACAATTACACAATTACCACACTAGAAACAAAACCCTACAAACCTTATTCAAATAGAATGGATGTTGATTTTCAAGGATGTTTCAAGGATGTTCAAGTTTCAAGGATGTTGATTCAAGTTTCAAGGATGTTTCAAGGATGTTGATTCAAGTTCAAGTTTCAAGGATGTTGATTTGACAAAAGGTCTCATGAATGAAGTATTTGAAGGACAATTTTCTTGCAAGGTTGTAGACTACCAAGATTCTCCGATACTGCTTTGACCAAACAACAATGCACTGCGTTGACATAAGAGGGATTTAAACCTTACATAAGGTAGAATTAGTAGTCCTCAGCAAACCCAATCTTAGTATGAAAAATGAGTGTCGTGTAACAAAATGCTTTCATATAATTAAAAAGACATATAGTTTGAGGGTTACACGACGATCTTCAACAAGTGCGGGGGCATATAGTGTTTTAAACTAAACAGTTCTTGCCTTTATCTAGATGAACACACCTGATCTTAAAATGCCAAAATCGACTTTCAATTGTAATATTATAAGCGTTGACAATTTATCATTTCAAAACCGGATGAATTGTAAACTCCAGATGAAGTGGAGGTTGTGGTCTCGACATGGTCGATCAAATTGACCACTGAGCAAGTAGGTGGAAATATTTTCAGAGAGCCCAAGTATTGGCTTTGCTGAATTATTCCTTTGAAACCAATGGGTAGCGGTGTGGTGAATGTATGATTACTTTGTCCTTGCCACGTAGTGGCGCCTGCAATCTTGCAATCCTTAATTGTGTCCCTGTGTTCGCCCCGCGGCTGTTGCATTGTGCTTGCGGTCTCAGAATGCAATACTGCAACGTGTTCTTTTAGTGCAGTTTGCCCGCCCTGGGAAGCATTTGATCAGTTACGCTGTTGTGTTTGTTTCAGAGTTTCATTGTTCGCTTGTTCAGCTCCATGATTGAGCGGTGTCCTTAGTGAATTAAAGCCTGGCTTTCTGTAGATAGTGTTTAGTAGAATTCGCAGGCGAGTGCACGACAAGCAGTACGTACAGTTGATTGTTGATCATCATACATTTTCTCTGCCGATTGTAGCTAGCATTCGGAAGATTTTGGTTAAAGTGAACGTATCCCCTTCCTCGAATGTGCAGGTCAGATATTTGCAAATAAAGAGTCTCATAGGTTCATTTTACTATGTAAGATCGAGGAGCAAACAATTCGTACCATAATTTCCGAGCGGAAACTTCTTTAATTTTGAGCAAATTTTCTGGACACTTTACTAATAAACCTTTAGGTTCGCTGTTCTGAGTTCGTTTTTGATTTTTCTGTTTTGAGGAGTCGCCCTTAAGACGCGGCATGTTGATGCAGAATTTGAAAAATCAACAGTTTAGGTACAGAGTTCCCTGTTCGACTTTCATCAGATCCGATGTCACGGGTGCCAATTGCAGCCTTACAGTGGTAGCCTTGTAGAATTCAATCGATCATTCCATGCAGCGTCTCATGAAAAACTTTGTCAGAACAGATTGCTACTTCGCCTTTGTTACTAATAACTAAACAGTACTAAAAGGTCTGAAACATAAATAAGAATTGAATAGTCCCGTACTCTTCTTCAATAAACGTCGTATATAGTTTTTACGTCTACTGCTATACTGTGTACCTTGAGTGGACAGTAGTTGATCTACTGATAATCTCCGTATGGGATCTATATCTAACTTTTATTCCACTGAAAATGGATATTTTCCGTCGATTTTTTTTTAATTCAAAGGGATGTATACTCTGGAGGAATCGTTGGCCATATCTCCTATAGTATGAATAAGATTCAAGGAGGATAAACTCAGAAAAACAAAGCATGAAAGTCGTAATGTAACTAGGGAGTTCGCTGGTCTGGATCTGTAACTAGATGAATATTTGGGTGTTGTTAGTCAAAATCCGCTTTCACTTCCTTAATTTCACAGGGACTGTTCCAGAGTAACAGCTGAATGCTGCAATGGTATCACACCATCAGTAAAGGTAGCAGTTGGGTCTAAAAGTTATCCACTAAAGTCTTGTGTATTAACGGCACCTTTCCCACTGTAATGACTTGTGAATACGAGGTCTGACACTCCTTTGGTGCCCTTACTACCTTGGCTGAAATCTAGTAGGTGCAGTGACATAGGAAGACTGATAAAATTTCATCTCGCGATGGGTTTTCAGATGTTTTAAGGCGCTAGACATTGTTTATTCAATTCAATTTAATAACACCGTTTGATTCTCGTCAAATAAACAAGGAAACGCACTGAAGTTTTGCCAAAATTCATGATAAGTTAAGGGTTATGTGAATAAAATCTTACTTTTAATTTTCCACAAGGTTTTACTGATGTTTAAAGCTAACAGGTGTCCATATATAATATCAGTGTTAGTTGAAGGGGTAGGAGTCTTGATGAGGAGGGACTCCTGATGTCCCATGCAGCTAAGAAATTGTAGGTCTTTTCGTTGTTTTCACCCGATTGATTTTCAAAACGACCTAAACTCGGAACTGGTTTTCCTTGTACAAAAATGTGCTGTCTCATTTTTTCTAACCGCTATATCTGAAGTGTAAGAAGAGAATTGGATTACGGGAGAACCTTTATATAAATCAGTTAGTTCATTCTAGTATTGGCCGTCAGAAACAAGCCTTCGATAAAATTGAATCATACTGGCTAAACAACAATTTTGTGAGGTCTCATGCCTTATGCTAGAAACTTTTTCAGCTGAAGGACCTTAGTCGAAACGTTAGTGGCTGTTAGAGTTCAAAACAAGGAATCAAATTTTCCTTGTTACCCCTATCGTGATAGGACTTCAACTGTTAGTGACCCCAGTGTACCTTTTTTCATCTTATTGCTATTCAGCCAATTGCCGGCTGTCTCGGCGGGACATTTATACCACGTATGAGTGCAACTGCGTCATCAAGAGTAAGCAACAACATAACTCCCGATATTCATTACCCAATTATCTCCCATTCATTGTGTGATTTAACCACAATTATTTGAATAATCGAATATTCTCGTGCATACTTGCACGACGAGCCCTTTTATAAATGCGAAAACAAAGTTTTCTGGAGTTCGAACCATTATTTTTGTAAACATATTCATGATGCACGTGTGATGGACAAAATGCATATCGCGTCCACTGATGTGGAGGCAACTGTAATGCTGGTATTGAATATTAAGCAAGAGTGAAGGGTCTCTTGATAACCAGCGGTTTATGCTGAGAAAGTCGTCATACTCAGCCTCTCTACACGGACATGTGTCTTTTGAGTAAATCGTTCTCAGCTTCCATCAAAGGAGAACCTCTTTTCAAGGAATAATGTGTCTCGATGTTTCAATGGTTGACGCACCATCTGCAGAGCCAGAGTCGTTCAGTGACTCGGCTGACACCATCAAGTGGCGATTTCAAAAATCCAGACAGTGGCATAGAACGATGTTAGGATTCGCTCTTCTGAATTTTCCGTTATGAATGACCTGAGACATAAACTGACTGTCATAACAGTCTTTTATCGGTGGGTATTTGAAAACCCTTGAATACGGAATGATGAAACAATTCCAGGTTTTCTTGTAGTTATGTTGGCTAAATGTACCTTCAATGTTTGCATTTAGTAGACCAGCTGCTGGGATTGGCTGTTACAGGTTCTTTGTCCATGTGATCAAACACTTTTCCAAAATTCTATTTTAGATTAAAATACAATCTGTAACACAATAAAGCACCGTAACAAATCTCAAAATATAGCAATTCGTATGGGGGATCTAATTTTTGTTATCACATCGTCACCTTGCCATCAAATCTACAACAATAATTGAAAGAACCAACAATAATATGATGCACTGTAGTCGCGAAACACGATTTTGATAATTAGATGCAGGCTAAAAGTCGACATATTACACAAACTCTAAACAATTTAAACAACCTTATCGTTTTGACCGGTTGGGTTCACTTGGTACTTATATGCCTTCAATGTTACTTGTCAATTAGTATTTTCAACCATTCATAAGTGTTCTCATCAATCTGCGTGTTACAAGGAATTCCAAAAGATACATGACTTGCTAATGAAAAACAAGAGCGGTGGTTATTCTCAGGTGCTACAAAAGTTTTTACTCAAAAATATTTTATGTATAACAAGAGGTTTAAAAAACTCAATGCTTTTTGTCTTTTGTTGAAGTATCACATAATTAACTAATAAACTTAAGTCGACTCATCTGCAGTGGTTGGTCTGTAACGTCATGAAGTTAACATGAACCTGTAGTCCTGTAGCAAAATATAGTTAAAGTATGTACATTTTTATTAGAAAGTGACTCCCATGTGACCGCTGTCACCCGAGTAGGTAGGTCACCGTAATTACCGCGTAACCTGAATCTAGATATAGAAAAGCATATACGAATGCTATATCATAAAGTTAAACGTATAAGTTCAAATTATTTTCATGTTTAGTTTCTTCTTAAGTATGAACTCATGTTTTGTAACAAGACCAAAAGCTATTAATCCTATTCCCTATATAAGGGATTATAAATACCATAAACAATTCCCCTACTCTCTGCTTTAATAAACAGCAGGGAAGTGACTTACTATATGATGTAAACCACTTATACTTAAAAGTTATTCCTATAGAAGCATCTTTCGAAACCGCTTCGACCGCTTGGTTGAAAAGCAGATGTTCATGAAAACTTACTGCCATGTTTCAATTTACTACCTGTTACTGTAAATGCCAAATTTTCTTTAGTTTGTTTTTGTGGAAATGTAAGCTTCAGGGGTAGAGTGAAGCAAGCTTTAAGCCTTTTTATAAGTAGTAGGAATCGAAAAGCTGACTGATAGATACGAAAATTGAAAAGAGAATTTTATTAGATATGAAGATGCTTATTGAAAGTACTTGATTAAGAAGAAATCACATTACGTCAATCCAAAAACACTATAAAAATGCTAAATGTCAAGTCCCACCAATTCAACTTAAACAACTCCTCAAGTAGGGCAGATTTTTCAAGTCATAATATCAAAGGGCAATGTTGGTATCTTTATTAAGGTACTGTGATAATATAGTTTTTGATATTTAGTTTTGTAAAGTACCGCACCATGCAATGAGTCAGTGTTGTAGACAGAAATCAAAGTTACGGTTTCTTTATAAACACTCAGTGGTGTCCCTATAATTCCCTTCAAAACGGAATAAAGTGCACTTTTTAATAAGCTCGACTATGAACCACAAATTTCTACTCCTAATTTTCTATTCTAATGTATAACCATACCTTTTGAGGGTCTACATGCTTCTCTACTACTGCACTATGGCTGTTTGACCCTTTCGTAAAAACAATAACCTATTTCGCCTACTACTTCTGGCTCTTTGTTGTGCAAATGTGTCTTCACAAGCAATCATCCCACAACTTCCTATTATTAGAAAGGCATCCACAAATTTACCTTAAAGTTCAGTGCTCCCGTCGGTAGGATTAGGTGGTGAAACTTGAAGCTACTTCCATTCTCACGGTATGGTTGATCATAGGCAGGAGGCATTCAATAGATTCCTGTAGCTTTCCCGTAGGGTAGTGATGCTGTGAAATTTAAATTTTGCATTGACAATATTTAACTATCACATCCTTTATTTAAACCATGCTGCATCATTATACCTATTTTGAAGACTATTCGCCTAGTTACCATTAGGACGTTGTAACAGCGGAGTACATCAACGCAACAACCACTGCATACTTTGATTATTTCAATTATTTGATAGGACCTTTTTCTATTTTTAAATCTTCAAAACTATAAAGTTAGTGCTTGCTGTTTCTTCTAAGAGATCTTGTAGATTAGCGGGACACCGAACCTTGGACAGGCTCACCGTATGTCTTCATAGCAGTGTTCTCGACAAACAATGTTTATAGATCGTGTGACCTTTTGACTTTTCACGCATAAAGAAATGGGTCACGCATTTTTAGCGTTATTGTCAAAAGGACAGTCCATGCTGAAAAATTTTGATTTAACTTTAAGTATAAAAGTCTACCCGATGAGGTCAACCCTTTTTCACAAAAGTAGTAGACGTTTTTAAATGCTTGATAAAACGACTCAGAATGCTATCTATGTTTCTTCAAAGTTAGTGGTGGTGATGTCGATTAATCCAGTTACAGCGTCCCCTCTTCGTTACACTGCAACTCCCCCTAAGTTACTGCACACTTAGAATGACTCCCAAGGCTTGTAATTCGACTCAAAGCGTCTCTTAAAACTGCATAAATTAAATTAGCATGCCAATATTCAGTGCGTGAATCCGTAACCTAAGATGTTTCCAATTTTTTGGTGGTGTACTTGCTTCAACTACCGTTTTGAGCAATTTTCGGGTAAGATCCAATATTACATTTCACTATAGTTTTCTGCTCATACTAAAGTAACCGAAACACTCCTTTCAATGTGCTAACCATGTTCTTTTAGTTAAATGGCGAATGTTAAGGAAATTAGACACAGGTTGTACATTGTAAAGGCTGTTCTAGCAAAGCGATTCGTTGTCTGTCACTGAATTTATTACCCAAGACGTAATATGCAATATCATACTATCAGCACTTGTTTCACCTATTGCTGGAACACCGAAATTTGTTTACACAGTTGGTCAAAAAGTTAGCTCTACAGCGGCATAAACACGCCTGAATGTTTCCCTCGTCAGTTACGCTTGGTCAAAACTGAATGTTGAATGGTAACAGTGAGTTTCTACACTTCATATGATAACACCCGAAATTATATTTACACTACAATATCTACATGCACTACACAGATATGTGATGTTATTTTCTTACTTGTTGCTTTTTAATTCTGTAATGAGGATGAGAAGCATAAACCAAAGCATTTATTTACAAATCTAGTACTGCCTATGGTATTGCGCTTACTTTTTCATTATCAAATTGTAAATAATCACGTCAATCACTAAATGTTTTAAAACTTGGAAATACAGTTACATAAATTTGATGAGCCACTGTGTGGTCAATTTTTACATAGCCTACATACTCTGCCTTAATTACACTACTGCTACTCTGCCTTCTGCCCAAAAGTGCTAGTCAAGAATAGCCATAACTTAGTAATATTTAGAAAACATTTCCGCCCCTTATTTCGGTCAGGGATCCACAACACAAATCCTACAGATCGTCATTTTACTCTGGGGTCCAAACTTACTAGTTTTCAGATTTAAATTTCTCGGCCTCCTTTTTCTATAATCTTGACAAAAGTTCATACCTGACATGGAAAACAACACCACGTTCATTTGCATTTTTTTAAATATCTTTTTTATTACATACAGCTTCTTTCTCCAAACACTACACTATTACACTAACCCTCTAGGTCGAAGGTAAGCCTGGACCAGTTCGAATTGGGTTGAATAATCTTTTGTTTCCTTCTTTGGAAAGTAGTTACTGATGTCGAAACTCATATCTGTGATGTCATAGTACCTATTTCACGCGTCCCTCTTGGCTGCATACGCGTGTAGCTCGATCTAACAGCAGCATGTCTTATTGTTATTAGTTTATGCATACAAGGGCAAGATATCTAGCAACAGTTTAACTTCTTATGTACTATGAGTAACTATGATGAGATTGATACGAATTACTACATGCTAGAAAGGTGTCTTCCTAAACGGACTATCAGCATGCTTGCATAAAATGTTAATCAATACGATCATAAAACCAATTACCAAGTAAAATAAAAAGATTTTTCACCACTCATTACTGACGGTGATACTACCAAGAACTATTATACCTCTATTTTTATTAAAACAAACCAATATCTTTTCTGACTGAACAATGGGGTTTACCTTGCTACTGGAGGACAGCGTTGCTGGAAATAAACACTGCTGTACTCCTATTCAACTTTTCACCTCTTGGTTATTTCCGCCACCACACTTGTCTACGCAGAAAACAAAAAGAGTTACTCTATGACAACAACCCAAAACAAAAACTAATGGGGGTAATCTGGTGGTACCAATCGCTTAGACTTGAATATGTAAATGAATATTCTGAGCAGAAATTAATTCCAATACTTAATCTTTTTATATGTTTTATGGTGATATGTTAATTATTAAACGCCCAGAAGAATATTGGGATATCAAACTACAATAGGGATGTTTAATTTTCATTTTAGTAGGTCGTATCTTATGTATCGTTACTCAAAATATCAGGGGCTATAGTGATTATTGACATGGCAAGTCCAAAATAAGTGAAAAGCGTATTTTATTGACCATAGAAATAGAGTCCTCGCAACTACTACTTAGACACAGTATGTCTAGAGTTGTGAAAACTGGACATTACACAAAATACCTTTAGTTCATTTGACTGGAAACAGTGCAGCCAGTGCGCTACTGGGAACTGCAGGTCATGACACAGAGTTTTTCACTTCCGTCGTGGCCTGGCCTTTTACTTAAAACATCTTTTTGGGAAATTGTTCGCCTTTCATGTTTCAACTTTATCAACGTTTGGGCCATGTCAGATGAGTCTGCAGCCAATGTGTGGCCAAATGAAACGCACAGATTTAATTACCTATAGTGCACAGTCTATTTAGTCAATTAGTAAATTGTTATCTTGCGACTCAGTTACTATTACGTCCAGTTCAGCCTGTGTAGCACCAAGATCTTTTAATTAGTTCTCAAACAATTTTGTCTAAGGTGGAACCAAACAGGTCAACTTCCACAACTTGACAAGCACAATTTATTTTCTCACTTTGCAAATTATCAGAAATCAAGATCACAGGCGGTGTCATTATTACAATGTCGGAAGCAAAAATCCATTCTGAGAGCAACTTTTCCATACACACTTTAATGGCTTTTACTTAAAGATTTGATTTTTATTGCTTATAAACTTATCTAAACAAAAATTTTTAGTGTTTAACATTTTCCATCCACTGGTTTCACTACTACACTCTAATCCTTTCACTGTAGTACTATAATCATACTTATCGCTGGGATGTTAGTATTGCTTTGCCTATTTGTTTATCTGTTTACTCATGGGTTGGTCCACACTTTAGCCTGAGTAACATAGTATTCGTTTGCCACCTAAAGTGAGCTGATACAACAATGTCTAACAGCCGGTGGTATTCTACTTCTGGACCTAGATATAACTTTCGGCAATAGCCTTCAAAATACTTCAGAGTCTGCCTTTAAATAATCAGTTTCCAAATCGATAGTTTTTAATCTTTCGCTCAGTACTACTTCTGGATCTTGAGTCCAATCAAAGTGCAAATCTCGTAAAGCACGAGAGCATCTGTCATGAACATTAGTCCTTTTTATTATTACTTTATAACAATACTTCCTTACAATTTTTCTGTAAAATAAAAGAGTAACTTCATAGACTTGCCAATGGATTCCATTGTTCACAAACCTTTCTAATTGATGTCTGTTCTAGTGACTTTGTACTCCGTTTGCAAGTCACGCTTATACTATATTCAGTTTCAGCATACAAGACTCTGTTCTGTCTTAATTTCCTAGCTTCTGTGCTAACTTACACCTCCCAGGGTATGGTAGGTTATTAGGTCAAGACACGAAAGTTTTGAGTGGCTTCACTCTCTCCCCCAACAAAAGAAAAAGTCCGAACGATAGTGGCATTTATGTGTTAAGTGCATGCACTGAACTTCGTCAAATTTTATTTCTACCGCTTAGAAAAGTCGAGCTGAGGTAGTACCCTTAGGCACCACCTCACTGGTGGCACCATTTTTTATGTTGCAGTCCTCTTCTAAAGAAGACCACGACACATTTAGGACAACTCCGCAAGAGCACTGGTGAATTTGGCCGGAGTCCCCAAGGCACGCCCAAGTTAACAATGAAGAAACTTAGACCCGCCCGTTTCGCTCGACCTGCTCAGTTTATCACAATAGGATTGTATTCACTCATGGTTTTATTAATATAACTTTAAGCACTGCGAGGTTACGAGACTGTATTCCGAAACAACAGGGGTTAAACATGCATTAAAATGCGTAATCAACGTTACTGTAAACAACATGTGTAAATGCGAATTCAATTGTTTTCATGGAGGAGAGAGCAACCCAAATTGTCAACCACATCATGGCCACTAAACCATGAATCTCTACTGGGTAATAAAATCGCTTGATATACCCAACCGGACTAACCCGCTCGATATTGCCCACGGTCGGGTTTAGCTGTTAAGTCTGGGATGCCCCACGACTGACTGAACCTAGCAAAGACACAGGTATATATAAATTTTCTCGGGCATTTCCATTGGTCGATTCTATCTCATGACAAGGTACTGCATGGTGTGGTCCGCTCGTCACGCTAGTGGTCACGCGTTCGATGCATGATTACGTCGAATCCAAAATTTGGTTACGCGTCATTGCGTATCGTTTTTATCCGTTTAGATCGGGAATATTATTGATAATTTCGTATGGGATGTTACTGAAAATGATTTCTATAGTATTGTGGGTTACTCTCTTCCTAGATGTGACTTGCAATACATGTGGAGTATACATATACGATAGTCCGAATCAATACACAATACAACGTCCTCATAAACCAAGTGTCTTTAGTTGTCACTTTGTTCCAACTTCACTCTTTTTGAAATTAATCCATTCGGTGATGCGACTTTTAACACTGATATTCTCATGCTTCTTTTTTGTCTGTGCTGTTCAATGACATTAGCGCTAAACTTCCAAGTTGTTTTCTGAACTTGCTTTTGAAGTCTTCCTTTGTTTGTATTTCAGAGTTACAAGACGTTTCATGTTGAGGATGCAACGCAAACTCAACACTAAGTACCTAAAGCTCTCTAGGTACTGTTGCGGCCAGTGATCCAACTATATGGACAAGTACGTACGGACTGGAACCAGTGGTTTGTAATAGACTGCTCATTGATCCATGCGCCTGGGCACAAACCGTTCACATGTTCACACAGCGTTTTACGTAGCACGTGACTCAATATTCACGCCGTTCGTTGAATGCGTTTTTCTGCTCTCCTTTCTGTGCATGTATTTACGATCTCGCGGAACTTTACTTGCTCTTTTTCGTCAGTAGTGCCATGAGCGAGTTGTCGTCTGCCTGATCCATTAACTGTTTTCTGCGGCATGTTTGCTGCTGTATAGTCGCAAAAGACAGGTCACTGTTTGTGTTACTGGTCGATAGATGTTGCCGTTTTGCGTCATTAAAACCAGTGTAGAACTCAAGGCAATAAAGTGTACAGTGTCACCTCTCAACTCCCCTGCCTGTTTTGTGTCTCTAACAGCGGCGAGCCTGAGTAACGCCTTCATCATCACATAGGACAGTGTGAATCAGATTCACAGCTCGTGCTTGTGTGTTGCAGAGGGAGAGACACGTCAACAGTACCTTGCACCTTGCTCTAAGTAAGACAAAAAAGTAAACCTAAGTTTCTTCTGGGCTTCATTAGCCCGGTGCATTTTGTTGTTGCCATGGAAAACACATCATATCCACGGTGCCAACTGATTCACAAGTAATGACAAAAAATGAAACTTTCACGCTGAACTACAGCCTAGCATGTGCCAGCTATTCTAGTTATTTAGCCATGCATATATGCATATGTAAAGAAGGCAGAAAAAATAAGAAAAAATTGAAGAGAAGGGTGAATAACAAGCTGAGAAAGCAAGATCGATTTGAATTGACGGTTTTATTCTTGCAATAATTGCATGTTTGCGTTCTTGTAACAGGTTGCCCCATGATGTGTAGCAATATACCCCGTCCATGGGGTCAATACGCTTGACACCACATCACTTTTCATTCAATAAAAGTCCTCAGCATTTGAATTTTTTGGGTTTGTTTGTTGGATTTATTAGATGAAGTATGCAGCAAAACGTCTGCAAATTCTGTTTGATACAGCTATTGTACTTTGTTGGTTATACTAGTTAAAGTGAAAATCGTAACAACTTTACCCTGTCTCCCCTACTCCAGACTTCAAGAGAATCGTCAAGCAATAAAAGGTCAAAACTGTTTTTCACAGAGTTTAATCTGTGTGTAGCCTAAATTGAATTAGGCCCGCAACCAGTGTGGGGGAAAATCAAGCAATCAAAGCCTCCCACGAATTTTTTATACATTATTTTAAATTTTCATAAAATTGTCATGTTGATCATTGTTTCATGTGAAACAAATGAACAAATTATTGATTACATGTATTTTAAACTGTGGTCCTTGCTTCTGCATGGTTCAATTTAATCGTGATAGTAGTTTTGCGTAGAACGTCGTTTGTATAGCCTGCGTGCAAAGAATACCTATTTAGATATTTGTGAGCGAATAGTACAACCACCATTTCTTAACATTCCAGCTTTTGAAAGTGCAGCCTACGTGTTGAATGCTTTAGTTTCAAATGTCTGCAACACGCATGAAGCAGCCAACATCAGCTCTGAAAAAGTAACCATCATAACATCAAGATCAACAAGTGAAAGCTCTTGTTTTACTGTAAAAGCTTTCGAGGAATCTTCCGAAGGGTCTGCTTTTATCTTTTTGCAATTATTTAAACTTGCACATATCTGTAGGTCTATTCAAGTTGCGAGACTCCACAAAGGTGACAATCAAGCAAATCAGTCAAGCCAATTATTTTTATAGGACATCTATTTCACGTACCACTACTCATCCACGGTACTGAAATCGTATTCATATAAAATCTATCAAAAATTTCTTTTATTCCATTACGAATTTAAATTTCCTTATCAGTGAATTCAAGGATCATACATATTTTTTTCGCAGTATCTGAAAAACTTTTGCATGAAAATGGCAGGTATACAAAAACACTAAGAACCACACATAATCTATTTAATGAACCGTTATTTTTGATACCGTTTGAGGAACTGTTATTTTTGCACACCTGCTGTCGTGCACTCGCCTGCGAATTCTACTAAACACTATCTGCAGAAAGCCAGGCTTTAATTCACTAAGGACACCACTCAATCATGGAGCTGAACATGCGAGCAATGAAACTCTGAAACAAACACAACAGCGTAACTGATCAAATGCTTCCCAGGGCGGGCAAACTGCACTAAAAGAACACTTGGCAGTATTGCATTCCGAGACCGCAAGCACAACGCAACAGCCGCG
>Ga0210059_1011876_pt1 | contig 13257 bp, 10 predicted proteins | sample Ectturendosymbi2_FD_188042 | JGI IMG/M metagenome (GOLD analysis project Ga0210059, IMG submission 188042) | Ecteinascidia turbinata endosymbiont from Florida, USA - Sample 2 (SPAdes) (version 2) | ecosystem: Host-associated > Tunicates > Ascidians > Unclassified | place: Key West, Florida...
GGTGGGGCTTGACAACAGATTCCTACGTACTACAGTCAGATCAGAAGTTATTACTCTTACATGTCTTGCAGAAGCATGGGGCTTGAACTTGATTTTGAGCAGGATGAGCCTCCTCAAACCCCCCAAGCGGATTTTAACTGTACAAAAGCAACACCTTCAGATAAATGAACGCGTCTTTCGCTTAAAGCAGCAAGAGCAAACAGCGAGTTTGAAAACACCCTGTTTTGCACTGACGTGACCATCGACTGTTGCAAAACAGAAGCAGTGAGAAACGCATTTTTACAGCACAACAAACATGGGCAAACACTTTGGCCATTTGCTCAACGTAACTCAAAACCGCAGATCCGGCGTCCCCTCTGTGTGAGGGGGGACGTCCGATAGAGGTCTCGAGCGTACTTTTGTTACTACCCACTCACTGCACGCAGTTTATGATTGGCCACGACTGCCAAAACTAGTTATCAACACATTCGCGTTCGGACAAAGCAGAAAAAAGCGACTGTTACGATGACTTCCTTGCATGCGACTTACTCGTGAACTCGGCGATGCAGGTCCATCGTTCGGGACGTTTAACGGAATATTGTCTTTCGCCACTTTTTTCTTCTTTTTCTTTTTCTTGGCCACCGACGACGCAAAAATCTCGAGGTGTCCGGTCGACAGTGTCTGCTCGGATAAAGTCAGTTTCAGTTCTTCCACGGTATCTGCCAACAGCAACGGAAAATCTCACATTTAGCGGAAGAGAAGACCAAAACACGTTTCTGCTTACGTCACCCGATGGACACGTCACTGCTTCCGTTGAATGAGGACGAACGGCTGTTTTGATCTTGAGGCTGGTGCAAACATGTTAACGTCCACGATGAAAACGTTCAAGTGACTATGGCAGCTTTTCTAAACAAGCACACTTGAAAGCTCGAGGTTTGCTGCAAGGTTTCGAACAATTAGCGAACTGGGCTCTGCTTTCCTTTTTAGGGATGATTCGAACTTGCACATGATTGTAATTAAGTAGCAAGTCTCCACAACGGCGATGGAGTTGAACTAGTCCGCAAATTTTTTCAAAATAGGAAGTTGATTTCGTGCAACAACGTCTGAAAACAGTTTCCGATTGGCCTCTTGAGGAATGATCCGGCTGGGATCTGCTTTTATCTTTTTGCGATGATTAAAACTTGCATATACCCATATTCACGTAACTTGTCTCCACAAAGGGGACAGAGTCGAATCAATCAACAAATTATCTTTATTACGAAAAAAGATTGCACGTAACTCAACGCAGCCTCAGACCTGAAATGCGCAATGCTTACGGGTGAAAAGGTTAAAGTCTGAAGCAATAGCAGTGGAAGTAAACAATTTCAAGACTAAAATTAAAACAAACAGATCAACATACAAGCTGCAGCAAGCAAAAACTGGAAAATACCAACAAGTCGACTGATTCCTCACAAGCTCGCAGCAAACCTAGGGTTTCTGATTGAACAAACAGGTTTTTAGGAAAAATGCGTAGCGCAACGTCAGCTCGCGTGACCTCTGAGCCATATAACGTCATCGCAAACGTATAATGACACGTGCGTTGGTTTCACGCGCTGTCGAACTGGAATGTACCTTGGCCGGCATCAGAATTTCCTGCTGGGCTCGCATCGGCTGCTTTCGTCGAAACCTCTCCGTTTGTATCCTTCGCTTTGGACTTGGGTCGTGTCGGCGACAGGACGTCCGCCATTGTCTTGTTTCCTGAACATTAGCCGCGTGTCAGGTTAGCCACGTGAGAGAGAATGCGGAAGAGAGAAAAATGAGAGAGAAAAAGGTTAGCCACGTGAGAGAGAACATTAGCCACGTGAGAGAGAATGCGGAACACGATGAGTGAGTTCATGGAGAAAAGGGCCCTGCTCAGGAAACCTTATTCTACTACATTTACAAGTCAGGATAAGTAGGGTATAATGCTACCCCTAATTTGCATACGTCTTCCTGGGACACGTGACATCTGTTATTTCCAGACCAAACTATTTTCTACTTTCACATGTCCATTGTTAATCACTTTCGCAACAAAATTGTATCTGCGCAACGGAGCATACATATCATACAAATTTTATGCAGTGCACCACCAAAAACACGGATTTTTGTTTATGCGCAGAAAAAGTCATGCGCTTGTTAGATCCGTTTTTTCTTCATATCAAAGTGATGGTGTAGGAAGACCCTTCACATATAAGGTATCAGTGGTCATATCTGGCCAAACAGGGTTTGCACTTAACATTGCATTGAAATGGGTAAGGTGTCCATCATTTGCTACACATCAGGTAACCGTGAGTAGTATAGTACCCATATATCGCAGGCTTTCACGGACGTTCATGCAAATGTGCTCTGACACCATTCCATTTGTCTCTGAGAATCACGAAAAGTCATGGAAGCATAGGTTTATAACATTATTCTAAGTATATGAAATCAACAAAACAAGCCTCTGGGCAGTGGACCACCCAAGATTCCTCAGCAGGGTTCGCGTGTAATAGTTACAAACTGTTTTGTTTTTTTCTCGGTCATATACCGAATTTTCTTTGAAACGGCCGAAAATAATTTAGTCAATTCGGTCATACTGTCCGAAAACATAGATTAGTGAATACTGTTTCGGTGAGTTTTATTATTGCGGGATAAATGACCGAAATGTCTCAGCGAAAAATTGCCATGGCAACTCACGCACAGCTGAAAAAAGGCCGTTAGTAAAGTTAAGGAAAAAAAGTGTCACAAAAATTCTCACAGCCGAAATGAAGCAACAGCACGAGAATCAGAGGAACCGCGTAGTTTCAATGTTTTCAGCTTCAAGAGCGCTGTGTTGAAAAATTCCGGTCTTTGAAAAATGCGTTATTGCGATTCCGTTATTACTCAGTGATTCATTCCGCATACATTTGTTTTGAGACAATCGGTCAACGTCACTGCGCGCGCGCAATCCTGCGCCGGAGCCTGAGGTTGTTTCACTTCAACAAACAAGCTCTATAAACCTACTGATGACGCTATCGCATTGCGCAACGGACACGCGACAATTGAATAGAGCGTCACAACGTGAATTAAATGAATATTTTGAGCGTTTGCAGCGGCCTCGACAGGCCAACTATCCAGCAGTGCTGGGAAACATCACGCGGATGATGGATTCTGGTGGTTTAGTAGGGCATGGGTCGGGAAAGTGGGTCGCGAGACCTTCAAATTTACATTTTTAATTTGCCATTCTCAGTTCAACAGAATGAATGCAAGCATTTACTCATTCATGTGCTAAGTTTCATGCAAAAAAGAAAATCGCTGCTGTCAATAGTAGCCTCAAAATTGATACCTTGCTTATAAAGTATTTTCCACAAAATTATATGCTCACGAAATGTTTGGGTCGCGAGGATAAAACCTACATTTTTTTAGTGGCGCATCAAAAACTATTTGCGGACCCCTGGTTGGAGGCTCCAAACAACACGCCCAGCGTTTCCAACGTTTGCAAAAGACGAGGGCCAATTAAGGCCGAGCAGGACCAGGGCTGAATACAAGGCTAAAAGTGAGCACAATAAATCTACAATTTCATCACTGGCGTCAGGGTTTTATGCACAGGCCAAGTATGGCATCACACAAGCCTCACGGCTTTCTCAGTGGGGTAGCCAGCTCATAAATTTGGGGGGGCAAAATGTTTGATTTTAGACGAATAACACTATTTCGTTTGGAAAAACGCCTCTCAATGTACAAAATGACCACATGTTTTAAAAATTTGGTGGGGGGCATGGCCCCTTGGCCCCCCTGGCTACGCCTATGGGCTTTCTTCCCAACCTGCTTGCTGATTGGTGAGTAAGGATAACTGAAAAAGCCAACACAAAACTTACATCACTATTAGAGTTTTTTCTGAAATCACGTGTAAGTCACTGCTCACGTCTTTGCTTCTATAGTTCAGTAAGCGACGTTACTTTCTGATGGCCTTTGCCGAAAGCTGACAGTTCAGGTTTTCAGACAGGATAAAGGCCTCAACAAATGTAGACAATTGGGGGATCGCTTTTCAAATCTAGCAAAAGTTTCAAAAAATTGGCTTTCTAGATAGATAGATAGATAGATTTATTTGGCGGTACTGAATTAATTGCGCTAGATATACTCGCTAAAACAGAAAAAAACGCCGGGGGACCGAAAAAACACAGCGGTTATCTAGTCAGGTGCCCCATAAATTACGTGAGATTGATGTTTCCATGGTGAAGGTTGTGTCGACCGCTAGACGCGCTGTCGCAGTCCGATGTATAGGTTGCGGGATTAATGGCCAATTGCAAAGAGGTTACTCTTGTCGGGCACAAATGGCCCTGTCGAGATCTCTGTCTGCGCGACAGTAAACAGCCGTAGGTCATGAGCAAATGGAGATTGTTGTGAAGATAGATGGTGATTTCTTTAGTAATTTCGCCAAATTCCCGTCCTGAAGTCGGTAACAATTTTCCAAACGTGTTGATTCGGCGACGACCAGAAGATTTAAAGATTTACGACCAGAAGATAGAATTTCTTTCGAGCAGCATCTTCACATTTTGCGTCATTACTGACCTGCCTTTCCAACCTTCGCGCACGAACGGTTTCCATAGCAACACCACGCAGTCACGTGAAACCCACTCACCGTGAAGTGTCACCGAGTAGAGTTCCTGGTGTACTCGCTGTACCTCGTTGAAGGTCGGACGGCGGGTCACGAAGGGTACGGAACGGATCCGCGGGTCTTTCGAATCGAACAGCGGGTCTTTGTTGTTGTAGAAGAAATTCTAAACCGCGAGTTACTCGTTTTCTGCTGCGGGCGAATTACCGGCGAGTTCAACAGTCATTATGCCGAGCGACAAAAACAGATCCTTGCCGGAATATCTTTTTTAATGGTCGCCTTGTTTCTCCACAAAACCGTATGCAGTAAACAGGGCTACGAATAACTTCGCATTGTATTCAGAAAATTTTGTAAGATTGGTTGAAAACTCCCCGCTCAACGATTTCGTTCCCAAAATGCGTATTGCTGGGATTTGTGAAAGGCACCTGCTCGGTTATCAGTATTGTACAAATGTCGCATCGAGTGAGCATCGACATCTGCTTTGTTATTTTACGTTAATCAACCAATACGATAGAAATGAATGTGATGTTTGAGTTCATATTTTTCAAAGCCTTGTTCAACATGAGCGGCGGTATCGTCGAACAATGGGCATTCGTGTTTTTCGTTTGTTTTACAACAACGATTCTATTTACGAAGCAATTTGCCCTGAAATAGACCTGGAAATAAACACAACTAACTTTTCTGAACTGTGGAAATCGCAGGAAGATTCGAGAGCATTTGTCCAGGTATTCGTCTTTCCACGATTTTACCAACGTTTTAATGTTTTCTTCCAGTTGCTGTTCGTTGTACCTTCGTAGGTTGGCTCCGGCCGACCTGGAAGAAGAATCAAGATCTCGGTGTCTCGCTTCTGACGTTCTCCGACAACCGGTCATTGGATAAGGATGTGACGAAAGGTGTGCGTAATGGGTGGTTCGTGCTACGACTCAGAGTTATTATTTGTCATGATCAATCAAAAAAAGAAAAAAGAGCTTTCGAATCTCAGGAGATTTTTCAGGCTTTTTTTAGAAATGCTGCTTTCCACCAAAAATCAGACCAAAACCCGAAAAGAAGACCCAGCTTGGTTTTTCAGTACTATGACTCCTATGCAAAACGTGTCCACTTGAGATCGATAGAAAAGGTGACGAAGCTATTGAATGACCGCAGCAACTGCCCCAGGTCATGAGAAAATGTAGATTGCTGTACACTTTATGACAAATTAGGTTAACTCCTCAAAACAACGCATAGTATACCATTTTGGCGGAAAAAGAGCGTACTAAAAATGTAACAATAAAAATCAGTAGAGCATAGTGAGCCGTTTTGAGTGAAAAACTAAAAAAAACAATTCTTTTAGGGGGACGTATACCAGAACGACAACTCGGAATCAGTTGGATGTCGGAAAGGTAATGTCGAGATTTGCGTACCACCGCAGATTACAACTCAAAGAAATGCCAAGTTGGGATAAAAACAAACTTGCGGACCGGTGAGCTCGGTTGGAAAAAGTAACGTTGCGTGACTCGTTTTTTCATCACAGCAAAGGTTTGAAAACAAATTTCATGCAGAACGTTGCTTTGTGGGACTTTTTAGCTCTGTTACGTCATACAGCATTCTGGCTGTCCGATGTTGACAATGACCAATGACAGGCTTAAACACTGCAAAAGCGGCAACTGACTCACGTTACGCAGATCTGATCCAACGCGTTGTCAGAGGCTGCATGTTTACAGCAGTTGGCAAAAAACAGACTTATCGCGCTTCGTCACACCGAGACTAACGCACACACACACACACGCAAGTTTAAAGACAAAATTAGCAGAAAAGTCGCACGTACTTGGCGATGCCGGCCTTGTTCATGCTGTCGTTCAGACTCTGTGCTACCCCTCGCTTTGCGCGTACCACGTAGCGGTGGAAGGTCTTGTGGACCAGGACTTTCGAGGCGTGGAAGACGGCGGCGGCGAAATGGCCGGCGCTGAGGAGGATGACGGCCCAGTGCTGGTCGGCGGCCTCCTCGAGGGTCTTCACCGCTAGGCCGGTCATGTCGAGATCTCTGTCTGCGCTGTTCTGCGCGACAGTAAACAGCCGTGGGTCACGAGCGAATGGAGACTGTTGTGAAGATAGCAGAGAGCGATGGAACAAATTAACTAGTTGGTTTGAAACTAATAGTTCAGAGAAGTTACGTTTCTTTTTGTTGGGCGGCATGAATTGCGACAGATTTATTTATTGGGCAGTGACTCTTGCCGAGATCGTGCGCCTGGCAAGAAGGTTACATCACCAAATTTACGAAGTCTTATAATTTACAAAGACCTACCAACACCGAAGCGGACGCACTTACCACCAGGCCACGGACAGTTCAGCTCTTGGTTCGGCCGACAAGAGAGTGACGCGGTTACGTTCACGCCAGGCTGACAATGCCGTGCAAATTATACGTTTTAGTCAAATTCATACAACGTTACACAAAAAAGTACAAACTGTTTTAAATATTGAACTGGTAAGCACTGGTATATGTCAAGACAAGGCTTGATTACGAATTGGATCAAGCAACATTGCCCTTAGGCCTTAAGGACATGCACTTTCTCTATTGCAATAAAAGCAGAAGAGTTTTTATACATATGAAAACATACCTGCCGACTATACAGAACCTTCTTGTAGATAGACACCAAAGTACCGTCCGAATTTTTAAAGTACATCTTTGGCCGTCGATTTTCCAGCTGTTCGTCGCGCGGGTAGTCGCTATCCTGCTTCAGCAAGGACAACGACAGTTTCTGGCCATCGTCACTGGAAGTGTACAAGTGGGGATCGTCATCACTGTCCGATCCCGATATACTCAAGACATCTACAATTCATGTTAATCAAGTTATCGGCCTTAGTCAGTGTTCTCTCTAAGCAAATTTCACACCGAGCAAATGTTTGTTTTAGCGCGCATGCAATTGCGCAACCATGTGGACACACAACAAGTGAAGGGTTTCAAGCGTTTAAAGCACATGTGTCAAACTGGTGGCCCGCGGGCCGAATGTGGCCTTCTTTTTATGTAGCCCGCAAAGCTTATTTTAAGCCTCAGCTTGCTTATTTTTTGGAACTGTAGTGGTTTCTACCTGTTTACAAAGGCGAACGACGGTCTTTGCCATGTTATAACTTTGCTATTTTAGTCATCTTGCTAACCTAACGTCTCTCTTTAAAAATATTATTCAGTTTCAAGACTCCTTTCACTGCAAAATTACCATTATTACGTCCCAGAGACGCTCTTCAAGCATTAGCGTAGATGATTGTGGTTAATTCTGTTACAACTGGCCCTTTGAGGGTAACCATAGTGCTGGTATTGTTCTCAGTGAAAATTAGTTTGATACTGCTGGTTTAAAGCATGATGCGATATATATACGATATTAAATTTGAAATCTGCAAGTGCACAAGAATGAGATTTCACTGCGCAGATGGTCTGGTGGCACTGCGCATTTGTGCATCTTAGAGGGAACGCTAGCCTTAGTGCCTACTCTTCCACAGATAATTCCACTACCGTTCTATCATTCACAAATAGAACTGATAACGCCTTATGTTTGTTGCTTTATTGGAAATGCACCTTCTCCGCTCTGGCGGCTCTGTCCAGTACGATTAAAGTGAGCAAAGGCGAGGGTCATGTGGACAACTGAGGGTACCAGTTTTAGAAATAGCCAAGTTATGAGGGCGATTTGGTAATACTGTAATGCATATTGCTGCGGTTTTTACACACGGTGTTGGTATTAGTTGCCACGTTTGCATGTTCTTAACAATTGTCCGGTCAGTGTTGCGCGTGTAGGGCGTAATCGTTGAAAAAACAATATGTTCGAAGTTCCACATCCTGCCTCATTGCCTTGCTAGCAAGCAAAGCACTCATAAGACAAGTTTTGAATGTGGAGTCCGTCTGCCGACTGCAACTGGACACAAAATAACGGTTGGCATATACCAAAAAATATACAAAACAACTGGAAAAGAAGCAACATACAAGCGTTGTGTTGCGATGGTCATATTTGTCAAAAAGGCAAATTCAAGACGAATTTGTTATGAAATAAAGCTGAATCGTTAAAAAGCAGCGACCTCAAAATAGGAAAATAGCTTTAGTGAAAAAGTGATTGAACTTCAGCCTTCACATACTTCATGACATAGAGGTTATTGTCAGGAAACTTCCTCAGTAACTTTGAAGCCTTTTTGAAATGCTTTCAAACCAAAAAAATTCACACTTATTAAAGTAGTGAGTTAATGACAAAAAAATGGTCATGCTTACCAGCATTGTCAACAAATTCTTCAAAAGTTATTGGTTGTTGTCCGATTAGTTTTAATTTCAGATTGTACCGATGCCAGTCCCCTTTGTAGTGTGAAATTTGTTCATCTCTTTGTGCCAAAACGCACTTGCAGGTCAGACACTGGCTACCGACTAAGTCAGCTGGGGTCTTTCTCACAGCCTCTGGAGTGCTGCTACCTGCATAGAGAAAAACATCTAATAACTGAAAACATCAAAATGGCTGCAAATGCCTTACTTCATGCAATATGTAATGCTTTGGCAAAGAAAATTTCGCAGATATTTAATCGCTGAATAACTATAAGCTGCATACATTGGAGTTTGTGCTAAAAACAAGAAGGTTTAATCTGCCATAGAACCAAGAAACAGGTCTGTACCTGCAGCAACCCATCTGCGCATATGTAGGTTCACATCAAAAGTTCAATTGTACTTTATGACACTGTGCAACAGTTTGGCATGATAACAGTGGTTTGGAAAAACTTAACAACAGCAGCCATGCAGTTCAAAGATAAGAGAAACATGTAACACTGCTAAGATATGACACCAGATCAGTGAAATAAGAGTTTATTGAAATTGAAACTGTTCTTTCCAAACATCATTATAGCCACAGTTGCAATCTTACAGAAGAGGTAGATACAGATTGACAAGTGCATTTCAAAACAACATTGCATGTCAAACCATTTCTTTAACATTTTCAGTACTCGGGTTTTCTCCAAGAAATTGCATTGGGTACTGGGAAGTTTTTGAGAGTTTGCCAGATTTATGCCAGTTTCATAAAACACCTTCCAGTGAAGCAAAAAAACAGCTTCATTTGTCAAATCCGGTATTCTTGTTTGTACACAAATGTACAAATTTTCAAGAGAAAAAGATTACAGTTGGTATACAATAAAAGTCGGATCTGTATTTGTACATAGACTGGAAGTGAAAGTGCTAACTATACCCAAACATCACTGCAAAAATAATTCCATTTTGAGAAAATTTGATGTTGGAAGAATAAAACTCCAAAAAAATCATTAGAATTGCAATACCAGGTATGTAAAGTGGAAGTCATAAGTTAAATATATGTCTAAAGGCAGAGTCAGTTTTGCAACTTCTTCCTTTATCAGCTTTGAACTTAGTATATAACACATGCTGTAAGACAAACACAAAGAAACCTTCTGTTGATATGGTAGATGCTGCATACATAGAAAAATCCAATGTTGAGGGAACTCCAAAAATTTTATTAATTACTTTATAATGCTGTTATTGCAATATTCACACCATAACTTGATCAACCAGAATACACATCAACTACAATATTGTTATGAAGAAATAGAACACTTACTAACATGCAACTCCTGAATTGTTTCACACATTGTCTTCATAGCAAATAGACAAAATGAAAGCAAAAATAGGTCATGCCAAGTTCATGCCCATAATGACAAAGTTTTATTTGTCATTTTGAAAGCTTCGGTCATACCTTTTTTACTCTCTTGTTCAGCATCACTTTCTGCTTCAGAACTTTCAGTAGCAAGAGTAAATCCATTCAAGATACTTTTGATGCGATTTGCTTCTGATAAACTAACTTTCCAGGGTCTGTGTTTATTCATATTTGCCAGTCAAAACAACACAAGCAAAAAAGAAGGATGCACAATAACCTTTGGAAGCAAAACCTAAAAATAGAAGTCATTGACAAATTGTAATATGGAACCAATTTATTAGAGGAAAAATTGCAACAGTTTCAACATTTATAAAATGTCCAAAACTTACTATATTTTTCAACTAAACAATTTGGCAGATATTGTTTTTAGAACAGGCACATCACATAATTAAGATTTTCCATGATGTCCATAAACAATCCCCTTATCTTAATCATTTCTATTATTGTACTTGTTTAAAACTCATAGTCCAAATCACAAGGGTAAGTAAAAAAATGCAAACAGACTTCATCATAACACTTCATGGGGAAAATGTTAGTTGGTGTACACAGGTGATATTGAAAAGGAGCACAAACAGTGATTTAATGCACCAGCAGCTACTATAATCATTCATCATTTTTTAGAACAAGAGTTGGCAACCTACAACCCGTGGGCCAGATCCATCCCGCAGCCTCTTTGCTAATTGTAGTAACTTCATGGCCCACCTAACGGTATTACATTTTATGAATCTGCCCTCCTTATACTCATGAGGAACTACATATGAGAAAACAGCATTGTGCTATAAATATACTGAATGTTGTATTTTTGGCTTTTGTTATGAACTGTGAAATCAGGAGTGAATACAGCAAATAGAATGGAGCTGTAGATGGAAAATTAGTACAGCCTGCCATATCTTGCAGAGTTTATTTGTGGCCCGTGATCAGGGAATGTTTGCAGACCCCTGGTTTACAAGCATAACAAAAAGAAAAAAGAATAAAGACTTAAAAAGCGTAAGATGTATGAAAAGAGCAGTTGAAGAGTCATGAAAAGATGCACATCATTTCACAAATGCATACTTATTCATGACATTGTGACCACAAGTCACAATATTAAGTCATTTGACCAAATGATGGGTAACTTCATGCTGGCGCACACTTAGATTGTTATGGAAGGGCAAAATGTGCAAAGGCAATGGGCATCTGAAGGGGAGGGGGATTCCCCTCTAGATTTTGAACTTTTATAATTTCCTATTAAATTTTTAGCAAACAAACTAGTTCTGTTAGTTTCAAGTACATAAAATGAAATTTCACCACTATTGGTTGCCCTGTAAAAATCCTTTTGGATACCCCAAGAAAAATCTTTCTGATGCCCATGGTAGAAGCGGTAAATACCAGCATGTGTGTGCTGGTTTCCACCTCTGGGCAGGTCACTGCAAAAGAAAGTGATGTTACCCATCTTCGAATTCCATGGACTTCACCTGCTGCACTACTTCTGAATTTTTTGCCTCAACCTTTCAGAGAATGACTTTAGGCTAAAGTTTTATGCCAGGAGTTGGGTGTTATTGTTTGATCTAGATTCTTAGAAAATGGCGATCAGCAATGTTGACACAAGATTGTATTTTCAGACTAAGGGCATTAGTTGCTGCTGATGTTTTGTTGATATACTTTTGCTGCTGACATTGTAAAGCCAAGGCTTCCTAATGTAATGTAAGACGTTTTTTTCAAGCATTTCTATGGTTTATATAGGCCAAAAGTAATTACTATGCCTTGTAGTATAGACAAGGGTAATTGAGTTTTTCTACTGCATTCTGAACTTGCCACCCCAAACTATTTTGGTTCTGCAGCATTCCAACTTTCAGTTGCCATCAGCTGTATGTAATCATGATGCAATAGTCTCATGCAATAATCATGATGCAATTAACTAGTAAAATTGTTACGAGCTTGGCTTAAAAATTGAGCTTGTCTCAGACATATATTCTATGCAATAAGGATCAGTGAATAACACCTTCTTGAGCAAATAGTGGTTAGTTATAATGCAACACAGGGTATGTTTTAGTTTGTATACGCAGTCAATACTAGCAAGGAACAACCACTAAAAAAAGCATCACCAACTACTACGTTCGATCATTGTCATAAAGAAACATCAAACTGACTCTGGGAACAAATCGAAAATGTAGATTCAGGACAGTCGCCAGAAAATTGTCAACAGGGGGATTTACGTTTTTGCGGGGTGGCTTTACATTTGTGCAAGGGGGTTTGACATTCAAATTTGACAAAACTCCCACTAATTTATGTTTTATATTTCAATTTGGGGGAGCTTGCAGATTTGTTTAGGGTGCTAAGCCCACCAAAGCCATGCCCATGGTGACGGCACTGTGCAGGTTTGCAAAAAGCATCATAATTTTTATTGTCATCTCACCTATGCATGACTCACTTCAAATATGTTTTTCTCAATTCTTCATACACTGCTTGCTCTCCATCATCTTTATATTATCAATTATATGAAAAACTATTGCCTTTTGTGATCTGTTCTATTTTGTGTGTTGGGTTCATTGATATGTGTTTAAACATTTTGATGTATCATGTTACATGATAAGCCTACAGTACATCATGACATGTTTGTTTGCAATATAGTATTTACTTTTAATTTTCAGATGCACATTAATGAAAAGCCTGCCCTAGTTGATTCTAAACACAACTCAAATGTCCTGACAAATAGTGAAATACAGTAGACAAATAAATTGTATGAACGCTTGTATTCCTGGGGATGGCGTGCAGAATTTAATGACGTTGAGGCCCTGACTACACAAAATTTTTTTTGTGAAATGAGTATGACAGCATTGGATTGTTGTAACCTGATGCATTTGGGTCTAGTGAAGAAAACCACCTACCACACTTCCGGAAAAGTGACATCATTGATGACGTCACAGTAACGTCATGGGTAGGTGATGGCGTCACATGTCAATTTTCGTGACGACAGCATCACGGCAAAAGCAGATAATGACATCACAAAATCAACGGGCACGACCATTCTACAAACCTCCAGCACAC
>Ga0210059_1011877_pt1 | contig 13257 bp, 11 predicted proteins | sample Ectturendosymbi2_FD_188042 | JGI IMG/M metagenome (GOLD analysis project Ga0210059, IMG submission 188042) | Ecteinascidia turbinata endosymbiont from Florida, USA - Sample 2 (SPAdes) (version 2) | ecosystem: Host-associated > Tunicates > Ascidians > Unclassified | place: Key West, Florida...
CATAGGAATTGAGAATGCGTGTAAAGTAGGCTACGCAAGAAAACGTTCGTTTTTTCTTTATGTGGGTGTTACACGTACAATTACTGGGGAACAGCATATTCGGGCTTGTTGAGCTGTTGTGATCAATCCGCACGAATTGCAAATTAATGACGAACGTCAGAATGATGCACATGTTGCCAACACAGGTGTGCGGCTGTGTTAACGCACACCCAGGGTTGCCACATCAAAAAATGAAACGGGAACTAGTGATGCATCAAAAATTCATCTAAATCAAGCAAGTTGAAATGTGCAATTTTGAAATTTGGCTCAGCAAATCAATTAAGGGTCCATAATTATCTTTCAAACCTTTTGTGATTTTCCCATGATCGCAAGATCTGGAAAAAGTCGTGTCACTGTCGTTTGGTAGCGTATAGGTTCCTGGTATTGAAAAATGTGAAAATTGCTGGCATTTAAGCATTTAAATATAAATCAGTAAATCAGTGTTTACAAAAAAAACAAGTTTCGAAAAGTTAAATCCATGCAATGTGTGTTAGAAGCATTGCAATAGGAACAATGATCTTGTTAGAGCATTTCAATTTTGTAATTCCACTATTTGGGTGCCCGGGGCCGTCGCCCCTCTTCTGCACGCCACTGCGTAGCACCCAATAGATCCATGAATTACTGGACTCAAAACCTCCAAAGAAGAGGTATTGAGTGAAGTGCGAGTGCACTTACATCGCTGAAACGTTTGCAGTAGCAGCAACACATTCTATTTTCTTTGCGAGCATACTAGCCGTTGACAGTCTACCACTTCACCAATTGGCAGTACTCTTGTGCAGTGGAACTTAAGCTGTGTCTCACCACTCCCGTTTCTGGCGCAAACGTCTGTTGTGATTGTGGTTCTTTTTGTGCTAAATAGTCTAGTTTAAATCCTAACTAAATAGTCCCTAACTGTACGACTCATGACACCTGGGTATGTAGCAGGATCTTTGTTAATCTAATGGTTCCGACAAACTCTGAATTTTCATCCGCGCAAGCCTCATCAGATGCACCAGCTTCCTTTGTCAGACTCAATAATTTCGAAATGACATCTCATTTCCCGCACATAAACTTCCACTTTGTCTATCTGGATAACATAATCAGGCTGGCTGCCCACGTTGTCGCCATCTTCACTGTGTGGCGTGACTCTTCTACAGATCTTTGCGCATTTTCTGTGGTAGTTAGTTCAGTTAAAATGCTTGTCCAACGCAACTTTCTCTTTTTTTGTCTAGCTTTAGCCCTGTTTTGACCAACATTTTCGACCTATGCCTCTTGGCCTTGACTCGTTGTATTTGTCTTAATTACAGAAAAAATATATTCATAAATAATTAGCACAAATTCGACTGTTGAAACCAAAACAACAGTATAACACTTGCCTATCACTTGAGCATATACTTTACCCTTAGATAATGGTTACAGTGAAACCGGCTTAAGAGCACGAATCGCTTATTGGAGCAGATTTTGCGCATTCAAGAAAAGTTAAAAAATTGTTTTCCCTTCTAAACAGAAAACCTTATTATTTCTGGACACAAAATTTTGGGCAGGGGCGGATCCAGGGAGTAAGGTTAGGGGCGGCGATTTCAGAAATATTTGACAGTCAAGTCTCATTACGAGTTCACTACTGTAAGATAAATGAAGTATAGGCTACTTCACAACACTGCTGTGACAAAACAGTGGACGACGAAATGGCCTCATATCGCGAATGCTTTTTTTCCGAATTGTACAAAACCATGGTGAAAAAACTTAGCCTACATTCGTAGGTTTTAGGGGGGGAGATCGCCCCCCACCGGATCCGCCTTTGATTTTGGGGGCACAAAAATTTTGGGGTAGACGAAAACACATAATAATAACAAAAATCTTCCTCCCTAAAAATGTATTTCTCCATCTCAAAATCTGGCTACGGCCCTCCCAAATTGTCAACACCATCACTGGTCTCAAGACAAGGTTTGAAACCGAGACTCACAAAACTGTGTCTCGAGACTCCATCAGGGTGTCTACTGCGCATGGCGTTGAAAAATCATGCTTTGTGACTTAAAAATAATCATGGAATGCATCGATTGTCAGTTCATGCTTTACGATCGCAATTCGAACGTCTGTTCTTTCAATCAGCCAACGAGCCTTGTATCATCTTATTCAGGTAGCAGTTTCGTGATGGCAGGCCTATTTTAATCTCCATCTTTATCACGCATAGCGACACTTCCAAAGACTGCACTTCTCTCATGACCGAAAACATCGTGGCGCGGACTTATTTGTTTTATGATTTAGGGTGTCGGCCAAGAATCATTTTTCGTCGACCCAAATCCCCCAAACGCTTGCTATTTCATTTAGCGAAGAACAAACTATACCTGAGCTCAAGGGGGGGTTGGGGTTAAAACCACGCTTGAGCTTGGTATTTTACAAAAATGTTATTACCTGCGCAAAGGAGATTGTTTTCGCATACATTTTTGCCTGTTAATTTGTCGACTTAATGCAAATACAGTACCACGGAATGAATTTGCATGAATGTTTCAAGGAACGTTTTAAAAGGACCAAAAAGTAATAATGCAGTTAGATTTTGGTGGGAATCTGGTTTTTCGTCTGCATCCAGACACCATGTCATTACTTTTTGCAGACCTTTCGTCCAATACGCATGTTTAAGATTGTGTTCCGCGATAGTTCACTTTATCCGAAACAATTGCCTTTATTTTGTCTGCTATGGCTAAGCAGCGCAAGTGCTGACCGCATTGGCTACATTGCCAATTTATGTAGCACGAGCTCAAAAACAGCAGTTATCAACATAGAAAACATAGAAGCATCCAGGCATTTGATAATGTCTCAGCAGGGAAAAAGGGCAACTAAAAAGTTGCTGGACTCCTATACATACAAAAAATCGAAAGTTTTCTTGCGAAATGTGATGCACTGTAATCAGACTTCCTGATAAACTAGGCTTTAATCAACTAATGCCTGAGTCAGGCTAACAACGAAACGCTGCGCAACTCGCTGCACACAAACGACCAGTATGAGTTCGAAATGCGGAATGACACGCATCAAGGCACGGCAGTCGTCAACACAGCAAGAATGCGAACCACGTAATTACGAACGCGGGCAATCAAGATAAGCGGCAGCGCTGTTCATAATTACCACAATCTAAACCGCTGAAAAAGGAAACTCAAAAACAAAGAGCGTATCCAAAATAAAAGTCGTTAAACTTACGCAAATAACACCGCCAGCTTACAGCGGAAAGTACACACAAATAGTCATGACGAAAGTTTGCATTCACGCCACTGCAGGTACTACGATACCCACTCTCCAAATCTTTCTTTCAGCTTTCCTGAAGCGTGTAGACCTCCTCGGAGGCATAGTATTGTCCCCCGCCGACTCGTGATCTACGTCGGACGAACAACCGTCCGGCTCATTTACCACAGGCGGAGCAGTCATATCATGCTCTCTACCAGGTTCTGCGACAGAACTTTCCGGAACATTATCTGCAAAAGTTTCGACGAATGGTCGAGAGGATGTATCAAACGACGGACATGGAGATAGATCCTTGATCGAAACGCTCGACTCAGTCCAGCCGCACATTCTAGGCTTGATTGCTCGTGTTCGACGAGACATCACCGCAGTCTCATTTTGCAGTTGCAAATTGCTGACGCAGTGATGAGTGTTTTACTCCTTTGTTTTAGCGCGCAGCCTGATATTTTTGTAGTTATGAGCTGCTGAGTCGAAGCGTTAAGTTTATTTTCCTCCGATATTCTAACCTGGATCGCTGAAAATTTATATTCGGTGCAATGACACAAATTAAGGGGTGTGCGTGTAGAAGAATATACAAATCATCATGTCAACAACTTCGCCAAAACTTTAGTTTGGAAACATGAATATGACGTCGCAAACAGTGCACACCAAATACAAATGACCACCATATGCCACTGCCTGAGCTTACGTGCTTCATTCAGTTAGAAAGAGCAGGTAAATTAGCATTGCGTGCGTTCAGATTCCTCCGACAGGGGTGGGGAACCTATTTACTATCACGGCACTTAAAAGCACTAGTGTTTCTGTATGCTTTCGAGGAATCAGTCGACTGCGCTCTGCTTTCATCTTCTTGCGATGATTCAAACTCGCACATATCCATGTTCAAATAAGTACCTTCCATGATGGGAGTAGCATGGAATCGATCATCAAAATTTTAACAGGAAATCGATTTCACGAAAATTACGCATCTTCATTCCTGAATATTGCAAGCAAAGCTTACGGGTGAAAAGTTGAAAAACAAACTCATGACTACATTCACAATCTAGTAACATAAGCTCGGAAATCAGAACAGCTTAACAAACTGACTGACGTCAAGAATACTAGTTGCGACAAAAAGAAACTGTGACTAATGAAATAAGGTGTTCTCAAAATAAAGTAAGACGTTTACTCAAAACATTTTAACTAGTTGACGCTAATGGCTGAAAACTTCTCCAACTAAAATCTAACTCGTGGTGAAATGGCTAAACAATGGTAGAGAAACTTAACAGGCCATGCATGGGCAACAATTGTCTGGGGTACTATCACGGGCTGCACAAATCGTGGATTATCGCTGGCGGGCCGCAAATAATTGATTTTTCCTAAAATTATGCCTTTACCTTACTACTAGGGATAGAGGCTTCTTATGACATACTATCTAAGTACCTACTTCTAATGGAGCTTCGTTCTGACGCGATTTTGTGCTCTAAATTGGGTAAAGAAAATTATGATGTGAGGCATATCAAATGTTCACGCGGACCGCAGGTTCCCTAAACCTGTTGTCGAAGTCGAAGCCTCCAGCGATGGCAATAAATTTGTTGACTTGAGCTACGCTTCAGTATAACTATAACGCCGATCAACAAATGGATGACTTCTTGATTTCTACGACTGTTGGTTTCGTACACTGACTTCACTGCAATTATGCACTCCACATTTTGTATCGGTGTATTAGAGCAACCACAAGCACGACACGATTAGCGGTTAGACTTGGCCACTCTCTCCAATTCATCCTTTTTCTTGATTGCGTACGAGTTGGAAGATCCCTGCAGAGAGAGAACAGTTAGTTGAAACAGTCCTATTGGTCACTGAGACCAAAAACATCGTGTTGTTAAACAAAAATAATGTTCCTCAGCACATAGGGAACAGGTTAGGTGTACAATTCGAACGAAAACAGTTGGTCAAAGGAGCATAGTAGTTACCAAAGCATTATCATTAGGGGCTTTACAACAATTGCTGCTTTACTTGCGTTTCCGACAACGACTGCCTTCGCAACATCACCGTATCACGCGTACCTGACGTTAGTTCTCTAGTAAACGTACTGACCTTGTGTGCGTTGATCAACTCATCAGCAAGACACTCCGCAATCGTCTTGATATTTCTGAATGAAGCCTCGCGGGCCCCAGTGCACAGGAGCCAGATGGCCTGGTTGACGCGACGCAGGGGTGACACATCGACCGACTGCAAGAAACAAGCAATTTGAAAAGGTTCTCCCACAACACAACTTCACAGGTTTGTTCCTTAACCAAGTACAGGCTACTCCCAGTGTTTCCCAAATGTTTCGGGCCCTACCATTACCCAACACAACCATCTCTGAAATCGTGATGACCACCCTGGAAATAAAAAATCAGTTTACACAGAAGCCTATTTCCATCATTAAACTTCATTCTTAACCTAGGCGTAGCCAGATGGCCATGTCTATAGTCATTTTGTGCTTTGAGAAGCGGTATCTCAAACAAAACCTATTGTTATTCACCTAAAATCAAACATTTTGGCCCCCAAACTTTTGGGCTTGCTACGCTACTTAAATCGCTAAACAATAACATTGCCCAACGTGGGGCGCATGTCACTCATGGGGAATCACTAAGCTAAGCTTTTCCATGTGGTGAATGATGCAAAAGAATAATGTGTTAACAGTTTTGTGATCAGTTGATTTACCGGGTATTTCAGTTTTGTGATTAATTTACCAGGAACCAAACATTTACCCAGAAACTGCCGTTAACAGCGTTGAGTGCGTTTTATATACGGGTGCATTATTAACTCACCGGAACAGATTTTCACAGATGTGACGTATGCATCAGGGCTGTGGACGGGCTCAGGCATCTAACAATTTTGGCTCCGGCTCCAACCTCAACGAATTGGTCCATTAAAAACTATAACCCATGTTTTATTTGTAAAACTTATTTGCACAACGAACTATGTCTGTTGAACGAGAACCCAAATTTCAGGCTCCGGCTCAACCATCTGGAATTTTGCACATCCCGTTCGCGGTGCGTCATGCATTCAACATCGCGCGCCTAGTGTTTGGTTGCAACACAACTCTTTTGTAAAACTCATAAGTTGTTTCAATGAAAAGCGGTGAAGCAAACCCAACTCACGTGTATAAGAATGTCAAAAGATTCGTAAACATGAAATGTTGTGAAACGTAGACGATATGAAACTGTTCTCGAAGGTAACTTTTTATTTTTGCTAACATTTGTGCAAATATTCTAAATCAGAGGTGCAAAATTTTCTGTGAATGTTAGTAGGGCGCAGAATTTTGCAGTAGCACACACACATAAGCTTTGTCACACAGCATTCAAGTGCAGAAAGTATAATGTAAAAAAAAATATAAAAAACGTTCGCACACTAAGTTTTTGGTCGCGCGCTCGCTCCGCGCGACCGCATTTTTGCACCCCCGTTCTTAATGTTTCACTTTCTGGAATATATTAGCAACGTTTCACCGCAAATTTACGATGCTTTGCACCAGAAGTTTTTGTATTTTGTTGCGAAGTCGAACAGTTTTGTGCAGAGCCGTTGACTTAGCGTGCCAATCCCTTAGGCCCAACGAATCAGACGACACTTGTGAAAGCGACCGACTAGATTGGAATCGGATTGTTTTTGTTAGGCAATTAAACTGCAGTCATGCTAGTCCTTACTAATCTAATACTTGGACAATCAACAGACAATGTGCCGTGGTCCTGTATCGTTATATCGGCCGATTTACAACGGTTTGTCAAAGTATTTGTTCAGCTCTATAAAACCACATTATGTTCGATAAACTGAACACATCTCTGCATGAAGACATCACAGCCCATACGGTCTTAAAAGCAGGGCTGTGGTGCCGGAGCCCAGGCGATTTTGGATGGCTGGAGCCGGGGTCAAACATTTTTAGATTAAATTTGGGTTCCGGTTCCGCAGATGGTTTTTGAGGCAAGCGCGTTATACAAATAATACAATGTTTTTTTTTAATATTTGACAAATTGTTCTCGAGCCGGAGCCAAAAAACTGATGCCAGGAGCTGGAGCCGGGCTTGAAATTTGAGTTGCGGCTCCACAGCCCTGCTTAAAATAAACATTTAAGAAACAGCACCGCACCTGTCTCCTCACTGTGCCAGCACGTCCGATACGGGTGGAGTCTTCTCTGGGTCCGCTGTTGATAATGGCGTTGACTAGGATTTGCAAAGGATTCTAATAAACGTGCAGAGCAAGTTAAAAACAGTCTAAACGCTTCACAAGAAACACACTGAGCCGCAAATTCAAAGACACAGTAACTTATTCTGCGTACGTAACTGCAGAAGCAGCAAAATTTAAATTAAACAAACGTTTGCTCAATTGTTGTATATAAATATCACGTCGGCTGCAACCGATAGGCCTTCATCAGGACGAACAAATAGAATAGTGGTCAGTGAACCGCAAAGGTCAAAACTGATAAAAACCCAGGGTTGCGTGTGTGACACTTCTCAAAAACTGACAAACAGGGTTGGTTGACTCGATGACCCTCGCTGTGGTCCCTCACCCTCACCAATCCTATGACACAGCACCCCTCTTTGTTCATAGATCAACCATTGCGTCATTGCATTTTCATTTACACTAATGTTCACTATTGTGGTTGGTTTGCTCAGTGCAATGACTTCTTGTAGTGCTTCTGTTTGTTGCCTGAGTCATATCAAACAATAAACCATTGTCCATTCACGCGAAAGATGAACAGAACAAATACTGCCACGGAATGGATCAAAGCAAATGAGACCGCAACACCGTTATGATTCTGAATATGAATAAAACCCTAAGTTCATTCGCATAGAAACAGTGGTAATAAAAAAACGACATAGTAAAGCGACTTTTCCTGTAGTTGTTTTCAAAAGCGACATTTTGTTTGACAAAGGTCGTTCTGTGACCCACATGAAGACAATGTTTTGCTGAAGCGCTTTTTCTGGGGGTCAATTTGCCATCCACCCTGTATATTCTTTTGTGCGTTTACCTAAAGACATTTTCGTTTCACCGATGTCGTTTTGATTGCAACCAAGGCGTGGAACAGTGTAGAATGTTAGGTTTCAGGAACGGTTTGGTTTTATGGTTCTTTCGGTTATTTTCAGCTTTGCCCGCCGTCAAATCACGGTAGTGACAAGGATTAGATGCCTGTTTCGGGGAAGGACCAAAATTGCAACCTTATCGTCCGTGTGGACACAGCAAACGCCGTTTTTTTCGTTGAGACATCTCGGTCATCTGTCCCATAATACAGTATTAAAAGTCGCCGTAACAGTATTCACTAGGACTAGTCTATACTTTCGGATACTATGACTGAAGTCACATTTTCAGTAATTTAAAAAATTCGGTCTATGACCGATAAAATAAAACTTTGAACAGTGATCACTGAAGTTAAGGCCCTAATACCCTCAAGTCAAATTTTCGTCAATCTGGATACCTCTTTTCAGTCCAAGTTCTTAGAGCAGCTATGTCCAGCCGAAGTTGCTTACTGAGTCAAAAATTACGTCGCTATCTTAACCAGGGCCGCACACTGAATGACTTACTTTGATCTTAGCAAACTACATTTAGTTGAAACCAATGTACTGAAAGCGTTCGTATCCTAACTGCAGTGGTAACAACTGTTTGGCACCCTTTACCACTCCGTAAGTGTGATTTATAGGCAAGTTCAGTGCCAATGGAAAAAGGGTAGAAATAAGAAAACTAGTAAAGTTTTGCACCACGGTGTCAGTGGACATTTGAAAACATCCCAGACAGAGGACCACCTGCATCAAAAATGTCAAATTTAAGAATATCAAAATAAGGACAGGTTGTTAGTATGTAGGCTACTATTTTATACTACAGCGAAAACCTAAACTAGGTCGCACTAGACCTTCGACTGGGTCGCATGTAGCCCGCGGGTTGGACATAGCAGTCTTAGAGAATGAAGACTTAGAGTCCAGATTTGACTTTAGTTCCCAGCACTGTTGAATACCCCCAGCATCTAATCTCAATACACCCTGGTGGTAATGAAGCACCGCTTTAAGAACCCCTGACCTAGGAGGGAAAGTACTGGATAATCAGGTTACTTAGTGCTAGGTCGAGGCATTGTTGTTGTTCCTGGTTGTTTTCATCCAAATATGATTTCGTTCGGATTATAGCAGACTGTTCACCGCGACTTCAAACTCAAGTACCTGGCGATATGAATATAATTTACCGGTGCAATTTCGAGTGACGTATACATCTAGATAAGCCTCCGTCAACTTCAACCTGTGGTGCAAATCGAACAAGCGATAAGCAAAAGCGACTTTAGGTAGCCTTGCTTAATTACGACAAACGCGTATCTGCATAACGTTCTTCTAACACTTCAGGATGTTTGAATATGTCTGCCGCCCATAAACAAAAGAAACAGACGAGCCCTTGGGTGTCAAGTCTGTTCTACCTCGAAACGATAAATTGATTCTTACCATGCATACATCCAATCCTTGGCAGATATAATTTATCGTCTACCTACTTAGTGGGTATGCTGACTTTGTAATAGCTGGGTACGAAAGAATGCTGTTGAACAACGATACCACAAGCTCATCAACACGTTGCTGATAGAGCACAGTAAGTTGCAAATCCTTTTCAATAAAGCGCAAGTCGGGGAACAACAAATGCAACTATCGACCAGAACGGGAAGTCTGCTTCATTTACTTTAGGCAAGCAATGTATTCTTTGCCCAAGGACGTTGGAGCTATTTAGGGTGCTTGTCCTTTTAATGAATCATTTGCAAGTGATGAACGCCTGCCGTTAAGCTGGATCAAACGTGCGAGACATGTTTAATAACAGCAGTTGAGCAAAAAACTTCTGCATTCATTAGAATCTAAAGAAGGTAATGTTAAACTTAATTTTCCTCCGAGCAGGTCGATGCGAGAAGCTACGACCAACAGTAAATTTGACACAATTTTAGAATATTGTTGAAACCTATTGCTAAAATACTTAGGGCGTTAAACGAACTTCTCCGGTAAGCAGATGAATGATTTCGAAGGCGTGCTTGATGATTCGGACTGTCAGCAGCTTCTTGCCGTTATTTCTGCCATGCATCATCATCGAGTTAACCAGGCGCTCCACGATGGGACACTGCGCTTTGCGAAAGCGCTTAACCTGGTATCGACCTGAGCTGTGCGGTAAGTATTTCGAATACTTGTCCTTCACTGGCAGGTAATCCTAAAAAACAAAAGAGACAAATCTACAATAAAACGGCATCTTAATCAGGCAATAGAGATCATGCTCGCAATCTCTCTTACTATTGCTTGCTCGCGCTACACATATGATGGTGTTATTCTTCACGCACATCCCGTTCGTGGTGAATCACACATTCAACGCAATACCACCGGAGAGGTTGCAACAGTAGGCTATCCCAAAAGTTTTTCAGTCATGTCTTTGTGGGAATCCATGAAACTTAAACAACACAACCAAGAACATTTAAAACACTAAATTTGTTTCAAAGTTCATCCTTTTAACTACAAGACAAGAACAGTACACAAAAGCATCCAACCTGAAATTTGTTTTGGAAAGCTTTGAGGCTGGATGAGTCAAGGCTGCCCTCATCTTGCATTGACATTTGACACTACTTGCTTGAAAAATGTGCAACAGCAGGAAATCATTCATCATAGGCTATATCTTTTAGCAAATATTCCTACAACAGCAAGTAGCCTACACAATTGATTAAATCTGTGCTAAGAAAAAACGGTTCATGTTATAGGACACTGGCTAAGAGCTGGCAAAAAATTTCACATCACCTAGCAAGTCTGCCTCAAACCAATTACTAGTCAAGCTTAGAATAACCTGTGACCTCAAGCATGGGCTAAATTCAAACCACCTAAATACCTGAAATAGCCTATCTGTAGAAAAAATGAGTAGCCTAATATGTGCCAAGAAGTGTTCATCGTCAATGCCTAGGTGTCAGGTGATGTGATGGTATGCCGTTGGGGCGTTGCTAAGAATCGAACGATAGGAGAAAAAGGATTAAGATAGTCTTGGCTACCGTGGTTTCATGCAGGGCCTTTTTTATCAGTTTTTGTGAGGAAGGGCAGTATAATCCGGACTAGTAATGTTTACTAACGGACCAGTAATGTTTCCTAGTATGCGGTCGCGTGTCATCTCTTATGTTTGTTCAAACGACTTTTACTGGGATGGGGGTAATGGCTTGTCTGGAGTAAAAGGTGTAAGGACTGGGGAACAATTGCCTCCCAGTAAGTGTATTGAAAAAGCCATGGTTTCAAGAATAACACCGAGGTACTTCAGCACGTTAGGTATGACCCAGATTTTTGAGAAAACATTTCACCAATTTGCTCCCTCCACATACGCATTTCCTGTTTTTTCGGATAGCCTTCCAGTCTTGCACTTCTAATGGCAAAAACGTAAAATAGACTTTTAAAACTTTTAAAGATTGATTTAAAAATAATAAATAAGAGTTACAACTTTTAAACTCCTTTCCAAAATTGATATAGCATATGATTAATCAACAAAGTGCCGCCCCCTAGAAGGTGCATCCCAAGGGCCCTGGACCCCTACCCCTCATGCTACGCCACTGGTAACAGACTTCGTTAGTGCAATAAAACAAAACGTGTCAATTGAATTGTGTTAAGAATTTTTAGTGTGGCTTTCTGAAAAATCATATGTCTGGATTTGACTCCCTTCAGCGAAATGGTTGAGAACCACTGTTGAAGTAAGAAAAACGTAAACTACCACAACGTCTTGCTTTCTAGTCAGAATGATCAAACCGGGTATGCAGTAGTGTTGAACAAATCGGAGATTTTGGAATCCTAATCCAGCCCAAAATTTTTATTGAGTAATCCGGTCCAATCCTAATCCGGTAGACGTTTCCAAATATTTGATCCAATCAGGTTTATATCAGAAAAAACTCTGATTAAACCATTTTGCTGCAGTGACGAATGCAGTTTGGATATCCATATCTGATCCACTTGAATTATTTCGAAATCCAGTCCGACCAGGATCCGGTTCTGAATTGCAAAATCCAGTTGGATCGCGATCCGGAAACTGAATCATGTTCAACACTAGTATGTAACAGAGGTGTACAGGATCAGGATTTCAGGGCTCGAGTTCGGCAGCAGTCAGAACATTTTGAACAAACCGGCTCGTATCCGGGCTACGTGTTTCCGAATTGGCATCAGAACAATGACATATAACAGTGACATATGTTGTGTCATTGCTAAAGCTAGAGTGCATAGAAAGTTTGAAAACGGCAAAGCATATTGATTTTGTAACGCTAGAGTAGATCAAAGTTCAAACGATAGTAAAAGTATGTAGCCGAGCCTACACAAATTACAAACTGCCTTTTAGCAAATGTTGACTGTACAAAACTTGAAGCAGAAAGTTCAAAATTCTAACCAACGGAAATATAGTTTACAGACTGAATAGGCTGTTAACCCACACAACACACACATGCCACATAGCACAAGGCAGCAAACCACTGTTATATAAGTAGACTACTGTTGCCACCTCTCGGTTGGCGTTGCGCTGAATGCTCGGTTCACCACGAACAGAATGTGCACGAAGAACAACACCATATATATGTGGCGCGAACAAACAATAATAGAGTGATCTCGTCGGGTGAGTTCTATTGTTGCTTGCTGCCACAGTGCGAAGCTTTGCGCACATGCTGCTCAGGCTTTCTGATTGCAACACTACTACTTCCACTTCGCTGGAACAAAATATCAGAGATGATCACTATCCGGTTTGCCGGTTAGATACCCGGCAGGATAGTGTGTTTGCAACCGGATACGGATATCCAAAAACTGCTTTCAAATGGGAACCGGAACCGGATATCCGAAATGCTTTTATCGATGTTTCAACGATTCAGACTTTTAGAAAAAGTTGCACATTGCACCATCAATCATTCATTATCTTCAGAAGCATCTTTTCAGCCTTCTGTGCCATGACTCCAAGTTTGTCTATGGTGTAATCTCTGTACCGTAATGTAATCCCATTCCCCCCCTTAATCTGCTAATTGGACACGCCAAGTTTGTCA
>Ga0210059_1011878_pt1 | contig 13256 bp, 8 predicted proteins | sample Ectturendosymbi2_FD_188042 | JGI IMG/M metagenome (GOLD analysis project Ga0210059, IMG submission 188042) | Ecteinascidia turbinata endosymbiont from Florida, USA - Sample 2 (SPAdes) (version 2) | ecosystem: Host-associated > Tunicates > Ascidians > Unclassified | place: Key West, Florida...
TGAACTTCGTGAAGATATCTGTGGACTGTGACAGCCAAGATACTGTATCTATGACACCCTTTGACAGTCACCTTCTGTGTGCAGCAACAGGCGTACAAACTCTCTTCATCATTATCCGAGTGCACCACATTGCCTAAACTTAGCAGAACACTTCTAAACCCTTTGGTGTCCTTTGATCAATCAATCCATTAATACTCTGCCACATTTTTAGTAAAGTTTGAGTTCGGAGCAGTGCAGGATTGAATTTTAATCTGCATATTTTAAAAGTTTTTGAACTTAGCCGTGACACTTGCAGTCGTCCACTGGCTCTACCATCTTTCTCTCCCTGGATTTCCTTGGTGCTGCTCAAGCTGAAGTGCGTTCTGAAACACACTTCTGTTTTCCAGAATCTTTTCGATTCCGTTTAGGTAACTTATTCTTGTTGGCACCTAACACTATCTGTAAAAAAATATAAATTGCCTTTCTACTTTCGAATTGAACTCGTGCAACACGTTAAACCACTCCATGCAAAATTAGCTCAAGCTTTTGGTTACAGGCTGAGTCTAAGTGCAAGCGTGCATTCTCAAACCTGACCAGTGATAGTCACTGTAACGAAACGGGCATTGTTAAGTAGCAGTTTACCCGTGCCAAGAAGATCAGCTGACGAAAATTCCAATCATAATCATTTAATTGTAGAGGAGAACAGTTTTACTGTGCAGCTTACCTTTAGTAATGGAAACTGCAATTCATCAACTCATCTCCTAGCATTTCACCTCTGTTTTGTTTCCAAAACGCTACGTTTTTGTTTACAAATTACATGCATACATGTTTGTTGATCATACTGTTTTTTATGACATTTGGTCACTCAAAGTTAGCAAGACAACAGAAACGTAATTATTAACTGGGTCTCCTATCGCCCCCCAACCGCCCGTTTCTGCTTCACCGTCCCCAATCGCCCACTTTGGGAACCACTGCTCTAGACACTCTAAATACTCCTGGTTGTTGGAGGTAAATCAAAAGCTATTTTTCTTCGAGCCAATTCGGTGCGTCTAATCACGTGATCGCAGGGGTTGCCATTTGACTGCATTGCCATCCTTGCTGTGCAAAAGTGGTTGGAGTGTCCGGGCCCGAGCGCAGGATGTGTCGTCTTTATCTCCCAAAACTAGGCTCAGCTCCGCTACAGGCAAATAAATTGACTGAATTCGAGATATTTTCTTTTCTGATAACGCAACAAACCTATGGGCATCAGCGTAAGATCCAAGATCTGAAGTTTGTCGAGATCATGACGTGAAAATTCTACTATTCAGGTCCTTTGCTTTTTAATCTCATACACCCAGCTATGGAAAACCTGTTTGAACGCAAACTTTTGCCGGCGCAGCACCACTGAAATGTTTGCTTAAAATTAATTGTAAAAAGAAATTTTGCAGAGACACCATTTTCAAAAGTTCGATCTTATTTTAATAATACTTCGCGTTTTGGTCTCCGAACCAGGAAAACAGAGAAATTGCAGTTGCACTTTCGCAGGAAAGACTCGAAAATATACAATCACCAGCGGCAAGTGGGTGCCGATTTGATTTTACCTTCTCTCAGTTGTTATTACATCGGTTCTACCGGCTTGAGTTTGTTGCAACCGATACCTATAGAAATAACAATATTTGCCGACACTAATACTCAGGCACATCACCAGTTGAAACCAAATGAAGCCAGGTTTTCAAGCAGCAGTATTTACAAATGGTAGAAAGTTATTTTGACATTATTGCGAGCAGTTTTTGCGTCCTCAAGCCGTGAAAGCGAGCAAGCTTGTTATTTAAACGGTCAGAAATGCAGAAAAATGTAGGTAAGTCGTTAGTAATACGAGATAACTTATTAAAATCTTTTTGCTTGATTTATTAATGTATACAATTCCAGTGCAAATAAATGTAACGAGCATAAGGAATCCTCATATTTTCTTATGAGGAACTCTCAGTGTTAAGCCTTGGATTTCCTGTTATCTTTTCTACAGTGCCCGATTATGATTTTACCGTAATGCGCGACTAGTTACTTTCTTTGCCAAGAAAATGCTTCCACAAGTTCTTTTGAATGACTTGTTCTGAAGCCAAGCGGCGACGAGTTCTAATAAAAGTGGTTTTGTTAAAATAATCGTGATGTTGCACATTTCAATCACAGGAACTGTCAAGCAAAGACATTCCAAAACCAAGCAAAGATGGCGTCACAGTTGCTGTAATTTCTGGCGAAGCTCTTGGAGTTAAGGCAAGCATATACGTCTTCTAATATAAGTTCAGATGTGAACTGCATTACTTGAACTGCCACTGCTCTTTGCACCAAATTTATAATTGACGATGTGCACATTGAGGTCGTGCTCACAAAAGAGGGAAATTCTTTTGTTTGTTCTTTAAAGGTTTCGATACGCTTGGAGCGTTAAGCGGTTTTATTTCCATCAGTCGTTGCGCAGAGTTTTGAAAAATGTTAGAAAAACTGACTTGTTTGATATTTCAAATTATTTTTGTAGCTTACTCGCAAAAACCAGGGTCCAAAAACAGCTGTTAATATTGTTTCAAGTATCGGGCAGTCACCCGTTCCTAACGCATCATCATATTGCGTTTTTATTTATTTCAAGAGCGTGTAGTTGCTCTTCGACAGCCCAAGTAAATACATCGCCAACTTGGAATTTTTCTATTGCAGTCCAAGGTCTACACTCGCACTCCCACACTTTACCTTGATTTCACTCTTGACCCACATGCGAAGCACGTGCAGCCAGTCCCCGATGGTTGGACGACCTTCGCGTATACTTTGGACGGGAAAGTGCACCTTGCTGGTCAAGAGGTACGGCGGGCTGGTGGCTGACACTATCAGACTAGGGTTTCCCGGTTAGCATCGTCACGAATTGTACTGTAATTTGTACTGTACTGCATACTGTAAACAAAGTTTTATGAAAAAAATTTTTCCATCCCACTTCGTCAACTCAAAACTTTTCGCGGCTTACTTTTAGTTTCATCAGGCTTGCAATTCTCAGTATCCCGGTATGCTTTTTGTGTAAACCTATTGAAAAAGATAAATACAAATTTTAAACAGACGGCAACTACTTCATCTAAATACCGAGGTTGTCGTAAAGCAAGGCTTTAGTGTATTTTGGTTGTGTTCGTAAAGCGAGGTTCTACTGTATTTTGAGAGACCGTTGGAGAAAATCAAGAGACAGTTTCGCGCCTTCAAAATACCTTAAAAGAAACACTGGGCACCAGTAACTACTGTATTAGATCATTTCATACAGAAGCATTTCATTATCAGAGAAAAATGGAGATGTATAAAAAGCATCAGGCAATTACACGGAGCGATTAAAAACTTTTGATGAAGATCCACATCGTTAACAAAAGCATACAAATTGTTTCTAGTGAAGGTATCAAAAGTGTTGACGAAATAGGTAACTGGATATTGGCGACCACTTACATTCGTTGAGATGTAATGCAGAGTTCGATAAGCATTGTTATATGCAACTGGAAGCTCATATTAAACTGTGTGCACACCAATCACAATGGATTGGCATGCAATACGCACAAAACAGTGTTTTTAACTTAAATGTTTCATGGTGATTAACTTGGGAGCAAATGAGAACGTAGTGCTTTTCTGTTTAGAATAGGAAAATACGTGCATTCTGTGGCTAGAATTCGTACAACATAGGGTTGTAACAGAAAAAAAACAAAAGGTCAGTTACTTCATAGTTGGCAGCACACTGCACCGCTGTGTTTGGTGACGGCGATTCTGTCGAAATGGAAAACAAGTCGAACGACAAAGCACGGTTCCTTTTGATCGCCGGACAACCTCTCAATGAACCGATTGTGCAGCACGGTGAGTTTTTAAGGTATTCAGTGTTTGTTGAGCGTTTCGGTCGAATAACACGAACCATAATGTGCTCTCCCACGCGATAACTTCAATAGCTTCTTCAGCATCTTTCAAAAAAAGCAAATTGCGCTTGATGAGCTTTTCACACAAGATTGCTGCTTGAACCAATCAGGCATGTTACAACCAGCGCTTCTTTTTCATGTATTTATGTATTGGCAAAAACTGTTAGAACTTTAAACTACCGAATTACGGTCACTGGTATCTTTGCGCATATTAAGGTTTCCTTATCTTTTTTGAAAGTCATTTAAAAAATAGAGTGAATTGTTAAGAATGAGATCTTCTTGGAGTTAAGATATCGTCGTGAACTGTGCTGATAAGGATGCTGCTGAAACTCTAAACCGGTATCCACCTCAGGAATTATCTCTTAGCGGTTGTTTTAATAAATTAACTTTTTAGGCCCGTTCGTCATGAACAAACCGGAGGAAATCCAAACTGCTTTTCTGGATTACCAACTGGGTCGTAACGGTTTCGAAAACGCTCTGTCCTGGAAAAGCGAACGTTCCAAGTCCAGAATTATTTGACGTGCGTCGCTTCCGCATTCGCTTTTTCGCCGTTTGCACTTCCATTTTTATCGCATCTTTGTGCATATACTCGCTATGTGAAATGAACTAGCCCTTTATGCGATGTCGCAATATGTGCAAAGAAACCGCGTTGTTTTGTGGAGATTATTTTCGCCTTTGCCAAACTCAAACACACACAAGGCCAAAATTTGAAGCTTGGGCAAAGCCACAGGTCAGTATTTGTTGAAAAGCAGTGCAAAAATGTACTCGTGTTTATTGACATTTGAAAGCAGTGCAGTGCAAAAATGTACAACTTAGTCTTAAGTTATTTACGTGGAGTTATTGACGAGCCCAGTCAATCGCTGCTACTTCAAACCCACGCAGCAGATCTGTGAAAGCAGCTGTGTTAAGTGCAGTTTCACTCTCCAATCATATGTGCTTCTCGAGTTCTTACATAGCAGTTAAGTTTGAGTCAAACGAGTCACTGTTTTTTTGCTATCTGTGATATAAAGACGATTGTAATTATCGCTCGTCTTAACTGCCTAGGTGTATCAAGTGGTAATATATATTTTATTGTTGACTGTATTTTTAAACTTCTAGCGTAGGAACGTAACAACAATTAATTTGATGTTTGCTGTGTGGTTTGCTTCTTTGTGGCTTACTCAAGCTATTCAAAGCTTGACAGAAGAATCCAATTCCAACTTGTTCGGAAAACGATCCATTGAGGAGGCCAAGTTTTCATGGAAAATGTCAGCCCCACGTAAGGTGACGTAGAACAGTAGTCTCGCTTTGCTTCGTGCTGCGTTTGTATTGCTTTTTTGTGTGGAACCAGGCCCGTAGCCAGGTTTTAAAGTTTGGTGGGGCAAAATAAATTTTTATGGGGGAAAGGTTTTTGTTTTTATTACATTTTTGAAACAAATTTTTGTGGGCACAACACAATTTGAGGGGCACTGCCAGTGGCTACGGGCCTGTGTGTAACTTATCTTAGCTGACAAACACTGTGGTCTTTTAATGGTGTCCATAAATGGCAAAAAGCAAAAACCAAACTCTTTTCCTAAGATATCCAGAAAACCGATGGTTGTGTTAGAAGCGTCTTGTGATAAGCTGGTTGCCTTAAATTTGATCAAAATTTAATAGATCCATGCCCGACTCTTGCCAAGTAACTCGGTGCTTACTCATTTTTCAGTGGCATTGGTGTTTCCTTGGAAGTTTGTTGTTGTGTGGTTATATTTAAAGCAGCAGTTAACATAGTGTGCGGCCCGCGCAAAGTTTTTGCCCCCTCGACTAGTCTCGTAATTAATGCTGATGTTACTGAATCAGCAGCAGTTATTGGAAACGGTTGGCGTTCACTTCAGTCAGATTTCCCAGCATGTGCTGTCAAAAGCACGGAAACAAAATGGAGCACATTTGTTTCTAGTTAATCTTTTGATCTTTCATTGGTGAAGTAAAACTGTTGACAAGTCTGATGATTGAACGAATTGTGATGTCACCAACGCAAGATCCCGAAACAACAAAGTTAGCCTCAAGAAGAACCATTGAGCACGTGCTTCATTTTATCATTTCCTCTGCCGTTACGCAATTGGGAGTTGCAGAGAAAGTGTTGGGAGTTGTAGAGAAGGTATTGGGAGAGCAATAACACAATCTTCACTTCAGCTTTTTCACTACACGAGTTAAACTTCAGTTTGCAGTAGTTCCATCAAAATTTCAAAACTTACTAGGAATGATTTAAAAAGACGCATTGAGGATGAGGACATATTTCAAAAACAGCGTACACGCAAACATTTTGTGCAGAAAAAGCTTTGTGTTCGATTTGTATGAAGGAAGTAGCAGCCATGAAAGACAACGAGTTGAAGAGACATTACCACACAAATCATGTTTACCGTTCACTAACTGGAGAAAAGTGATAATAAATAGTAGCTTCAAATATTCTCAGTCGCTGTAACAACGGATGGCGCTCCCTCTATGACAAAGTGGAATCAAATCTTATTGCTCTGCTGAGAAAGAAAGCAATGGAAAATTCGGAATCGGGTTTAATACAGGGTCATCATTATTCATCAGGAGCTTTGGTCTCAACGTGTTCATAAGGTGGATGATCTCGTGAAAACAGTGATAAAATGTGAATTTCATGAAAAAAGCAGGATTACGCCATCAATTAAAGACCTTTCTCGAGGAGTGTGGAGCAAAACATGGCGATGATGCATATTTTGGTGCAATCCTATGGCTAAGTAGAGCAACACTGGCAATTATTTTCTGTTCGAAAAGAGATTTCTGCTCTTGTGTATTCTAAATATCAGCAGGGGCCTGAACTAAAAAGCTACCAATGGCTATGCGATTTAGGCTTTCTATCTGATATAATGATTCATCTGAATGAATGGAATTTGAATCTTCAAGGGTTTTGAAATTTTGTTTCAGCTCTTTATGATTATGTGAAAGCTTTTCAAAGTAAATTTGATTTGTTGCAAAATCAACTGGAAAAAGTAGATTTATCTCATTTTTGGGATGCAAGAAGCTAACTGAGGAAGATTAACACGGTGAAGATTCAAAATATACCATCATACTTCGAAACATGAAGATGATTTTCAGCGACGACTTTGTGACTTCAGCTCACAAGAGCAAGATCTTCTGCCAATCCATTTCATTAGGATCATGAGTGTGCACCCACCGATTTGCAACTGGAGTTAATCAAACAGGAAGAATGTCCTGACATGAAATCATGCTTTCGTGATCCTCCTTTGGCCAAGTTTTGCACCTCACTTCCAGTTTTACCTGGACCAGCTTTCGGCTAGCATGCCAACAGAATGGCTTCTCTTCTTGGTAGCGCTTACATTTGCGAGAAAAACTTTTTAGTTCTTAACTTCATTAAATGCAAATGGTCGACAACGATCACAGATTAACATCTCTACTCCACCCTAAGAATTTTCTACTATAACGTCCTAACGCAGCTACGGGAGACTATTGGTTGAAAAATTACAGCTGCAGATTTCACTTATGCAACATATTGCATATTTCGGACGTTGTCGTGAAATGTTTGAATGGTGATGTAATAAAAATGTTTAAAAAGTTCTGTTTCGGTGATATAATAAGATTAATTTTTGTACAACAAATATTATACACAATTCGTAATGCAAAATTATATTACCTTTAGGCTTAATCTGAAATTTTGGGATGAGAAATTGTGGATTATTTTATTGCGACCAGTCAAGGCTCCAGAATGGTGAAATAAGGCCCGTGCCGTGAAAACTTTGGTCATCCCTTATTTAAAGGAAACTGTTATTAAGTGCTTTGATGTTATTTACAATTTCTGCTTTTTTTTATTCCGTGCGCGGTCTTCAAATGGATGCATTTACGTTTAAACTTATATTAGGACCGTGCTGATGAGTCAAGAAACACAGTTCGTCTTTTTTAGGTCGTAAAAACAGTGCTGAGCGTTGAACAAAGCGAAGGCGTCGGCGCTCGAGTGCGACGCAGCGTTGGAAGACCCGAGCTGAGAAATCTCGATCCATTCATTCTTTTAGATGAAGGGTGAAATAGCCGGCGGGTGAGCTTTCTTCCATGCTGTTCATCCAAGAACGTCATGCCATATTTTATGCGATCTAAAATCGATCGTCAGCTCACTTCTGAATGCTGCGTGTAAAATGAAGCATACTTCAGATTTTACCACTGCTGCCGAGTGAATAAGTAACATATGTGTAGGTATTGGTTGTTTCGAATACTTCCTTCACAACAGTTTTTGTGCAGTTGCTCTGTAATGTTAAAAATTAGCTTGCTATTCTCAGTTTGTTTATGTCGCAAGAACTTCAGCAAAATTTTCACGATCAATGTGATGTAAGCTGCTGTGTTTTCTATTGACTGCTAATTAAGTATTGCATGTATCACAGCAAAATCGCTGTGCTTTGCGCTGACGAGTGGTACCACTTGCGCGTTTTATCTCAACTGTTCAGGTTTTCCCGATCACCCCATCGGGGTTTTGAAACTGTTTCCTACGTTCTACGAGGCGCTATTGAACACGAGGACTTCTCTGGACATCGGGGAATTATCCGCTAAGGGGACTTGCAATGGATGACAGCAGGTGCTAGTGCAATGGTGGGCAAACTACGGCTCGCCGACATGTTTTGTGTGGCTCTTCTAGCTGAATAGAAATATCTCAAATTAATAGCGAGTTGTCGCCTCATATTTAATGTTTGTTTCATTTACCAATGTGCTTACACGAATTCGTATGGTTAGTTGCCAAGAAGCCTACGCGATTTGATGTAGGTCATTTTATGTGAAACTTGCATTCTTTAACGAACTGTACTGGACACTACAATCTGATTTTGCTGCTCGCTGGTGTTTTTGGTTTTCTGTCAATGACTCTTCTGTTGAACAAGTTTGCCCACCCCTGTACTAGTAGGTTTGCGTGATCTTCGTTTTACTTCGGCGTTGTTTTCTTAACACATCGCTGTTACAGGCAGGGGAGTTGTTCATTCTGAGATGCCTTTCGGCGACGATGAATCTGTGATTGTGCAATTATGGGTGAATTTGAGGAGCGATTTGAAGATGGTTGAGCCAGCTTACCAGGTAGGTACTAGCGATGTTACGACGAAGGGGTTTTATCAATCAGTTTTAAATTTTCTTTACAGGAGGCAGTTATGAACGCATGTTTCAAACAATAGGGAATAAATGCAATGACATCGAACTTAAGGAGCTGTGCACAGGGCAGACGTGACGTTACGTCATTATGACCGAAATTGCAATGCAACAGTTGTAAAAAATGAAGCACTGGTATCAGCATCCCACTGACAGCTACATCGGTATTGACGCCATTGCTGGTTGATGGTAGGGTCGCATCCATGTTTCTGAGTAATTTCTTGTAAACTTAAACTGAAAACAAAGAAGGATGCTGAAATTTCGTCGTTCGCACTCAGCGGCAAAGTCAGCTCTCCGGCAAGGTTATCGCAGATAAACCCAGCTTTTTTATTAAACCGTCTTGTAATTGTAGTTTGTTTACCATAAAACAACAGTGGACGATTGATGAGAATCGAACAAAGGGAAAAACGAGTAAAGCTGTTAGCGCAGAGCTGCTGTGATGTAAAGCAAGCGGAACTAGCACACACACCAGGCACATCAGCTATGTTGTATAACTTTCCAGCCAGTGCCAGTTGAAAATGCGACAAATGTTAGTTTTTGCTAAGAACAATTTCTGAGCAACTTACTTTTGTTGGGTAGCTACAGTAGTCGAACAGCTACCAAGTTAGAATCTTACTTGTAGCGCAAGAGATGCATCGAAACTGGTTGGACAGCGTTCTATGAACTTAAAAGTTGCTTGAATCATTCAGGCAGCAACTCGTTCCGAAGCTCGGTTGTTATTTCAGATAATGTTTCTTTGCATGTCAACCGGTTGCGTAATCCCGAAAACTGAGATTGGGAACGCACTGTTACGATAAAACATGTTTTGCTACAGCCAAGGGAATTTTTGTGATGAATTTTACAAACAAAAAACGACGTACCCATCAAATGCTGATGACGCGTAATGAAACACCGTTCCCCCTTTAACAAGGGTGTGAGGGAACTGCTTTCTCCCCAACTGGACTACCGATGTTAACCCACGAATGTACGTATAGTGCTTTGTCATTTTTGCGACAGTTGGCTTCTTGCGTATGGGTTAATTGGGATCGAATGCGTTGAGTTTAGTGCCATCCTCCGCTTGTTGGCGTTTAACATACACACTGCATCCTTGAGTTTGTTTTTGTCTGTCACACCGAGTGCAGTTCACGCTGTGCCTATAGCAGCCAAACAAATGATTCTGATCAAAAAAACGATTGCCACTAGACAAAACGCTCTTTCTGTCTGTATAGGCGAAGTCAGTCAGAGTCTCGCATTAAAACTCAGCAAATTTATAAGTGGGGCTTATTTTTTGGCAAAATTGTTAAATTTCGGACAAGCACTGGCGCTGCATCGTCATCCGGAAACAATGCGGCTGAATGAGCGCAAACAAACAATGAGTTGACACGTATTGTTAGTGTTCTACGCTGAGCTTTTGTCGGGGCTGATTCTGGTTTGCTTTGGCCAATGCACGGCACGCAATTTCTCATTACGTTGCTTCAGATAGCCTGTATAAGTTCATGCTGCTTTTCGATCAGCTCAAAATGTGTTAGATGGAGTTGTAAATATTTTTAACAATGTGCGTGAAACCATTCAGTACTTTATCACGATTACAGGAATTGATGAGTGAGGACATTCCGAAACCAAGCAAAGATGGCGTCACAATTGCTGTAATATCTGGCGAAGCTCTTGGTGTTGCTGGTTAATTGCTACTGTTCTGCTGTGAACCTCTTTGTACGTCGTCATTGGCAGCACATCAGTTTTCGATGTTTGCTGCTACGACACTGTCCAGCCTTTCAACAAAGTCACTAATTGCTGGGGCTTGGTCCATCACTGTTGGTTAAACCGAGGAAAAAGCACACGCGTTTTGTTGTAACACCTGAGTCTTTCGCGGTCCAAAGCAAGAAGTTGCAAATCGTGGCAACTGTTTCGATTGTGACGTTTGTTGCCCATCACGTATCAAAACCGTGACATATGAATCTGTGGAAAAAATGATGTGATAACATCATTTTTGACTACCGTAATCCTGCCAATTCTCCCTCATTTTTTTCTGCAGTCCAAGGTCTACACTCGCACTCCCACACTTTACCTTGATTTCACTCTTGACCCACATGCGAAGCACGTGCAGCCAGTTCCCGATGGTTGGACGACCTTCGCGTATACTTTGGACGGGAAAGTGCACTTTGCTGGGCAAGAGGTACGGCGGGCTGGTGGCTGACACAATCAGATTTGGGTTTCCCATGAAACCGATTTTCATCATTGCTCAATTGTCATTTTAGCATGATATAAGCAAAGTTTTTGTTAAATTATATCGGTCCTAACTGGGTAACTTGCAAAATGTTCGATGGCCTACCTTAATTTCAATTAAAGGAAGGTATTTCAGCAGCCAGTTGTGCTTTTTTTTGCAAAAAAATATTGAATAAAGCTATACTTGTTACGTTTGGGTTCATAAACTAGTGAGAAAAAAACGAGCACACAATGCTTTTCTTTCCATATTATCGAAATCATTTGCATTCTATGGCTAGAATTGGTACTGCATAGGGTTGTAACCGAAAAAAACAGAAGGTCAGTTACTTCATAGTTGGCAGCACACTGCACCGCTGTGTTTGGTGACGGCGATTCTGTTGAAATGGAAAACAAGTCGAACGACAAAGCACGATTCCTTTTGATCGCCGGATAACCCCTCAATGAACCGATTGTGCAACACGGTGAGTAATATTACATGGTTTTTATCTGTCACATCAACTATTCGGGGCACTGCGTAGTGCTAGGTTGTGGCCTGCAGTTTTATGACCCCCAACACAGAAACTTTTAAATACTGGTGCCAAACTTACGATCGATGCTTTGGTGGAAGTGGTGAATGCCTACGGTGGAAATATATTTTTGCTGAAATCGGGACTTGACTAAACTCGGAACAATTATCTGGCAACTTCAGGCATTCCGTGGCCAGGCAGCGTCTCGGCGGTGTGCACTCTTTCTGAGTTGGAGCTATACTTTGTAGTTCGGCAGGGACAGACCGCCCTCATCTTTCATTTTCGTTTTAAGAAAAGTAGACTCTTGGCGTGCGAGATGGCCTTGGTTCAATTCCCGGGCCACGCAAATTTGCCGTTCACGTGCTCTGCCATTCACGACTCACTGCTTTGTTGCAGGTCCTTTTGTCATGAACAAACCAGAGGAAATTTAAACTGATTTTCTGGAATACCAGCTTGGTCGTAACGGTTTTGAAAAAGCTCCTTAGTTAAGCGAACGATCCAAGCCTTGATGGAAGTGTCTTGCACCGTTTATACAATATTTGCACTTCTTTTTTATTGCAGTATTCGCTTCTGATTATGACTAACTACCTGTTACGCCTTTTACGAAGTGTGTTGATGAATTGTTTATATGTTTTAGTTGAATAAAACGAGTTACTTTTTCATCTGTTTCTCCTAAACAATATCCTTAGTAATTTGTTTATAGTGCAGAAAACATAAAGGGAGCAATGCATCAAACTGCATGGTTGTACAATTTCAGATACTATACATAGTAAACAAAATAACAACTGTATCTCCTATCATCCCTCACAAGAAAGTAGCGCACGGCACTTAAAGAATGCAGTCCCCCAGGGGTCAATTCTCGCCCCCTTGTCTTTTCAATATGTGTATTAGCGATATCCCGACAACACTGTCCACCAAACTGGCGTACACTTCTTTCGTTTGAGCGAGTTCTTCTTTTATTCACTGCTAGCCCGCCTAGATATCGGGCAGGTGTTGAGCAGCCATTCGGTTGTCTCATCGTCAGGCCATGTAGTCCGTGGGGGTCGATGGATTGGACAGTGGAGGACGACATGGTCGACGGTTTGTTCTGTGCCACACTCACAGGCCGCAGACGAGGCCATACCCCATTTGTACAGGCAGGAGCGGAAACGTCCGAAACCGGTGCGGAGGCGGTTGAGCCGGACCCAGGCTCTTCTTGGGAGGGTCATTCCGTGTGTGTGTGTACCGGTGTCTGGAATTGAAGTGCGGAGTCTTGTGGGATTGTCTGCCCATTCCGCATTCCATTGATGATCCGCACGTATGTTGTTGTCAGAAAAACTGATGAGTTGTTGTGCGGTGGGTACAAATGGGTGTCTCGATTTCAGGCGCCGGGCAGCTGCACCCGATGGACGGGTGTCCAGGCTCCATGGCACGGCGTCCTAGAGATTGTGTGGCTCGTCTACGAGGAAGCTCAGCAGGTTGGATGCCTGCAAGGATAGGAAGGTTGTCCACTGGTGTAGGACGCTGGCATCCAGTCACAATTCGCAAGGCGTCGTTGATAGTGGGG
>Ga0210059_1011879_pt1 | contig 13255 bp, 8 predicted proteins | sample Ectturendosymbi2_FD_188042 | JGI IMG/M metagenome (GOLD analysis project Ga0210059, IMG submission 188042) | Ecteinascidia turbinata endosymbiont from Florida, USA - Sample 2 (SPAdes) (version 2) | ecosystem: Host-associated > Tunicates > Ascidians > Unclassified | place: Key West, Florida...
GCAGTACTTCAGTGGACCATGCATGATCGTAGCCGCGAGGCGAACAAAGAAACAATTGTACATTGTGCACGGCTGTGCATCAGCGTGTCCCAGTGTAAATACCACGTCTCCCGTGCAAGCGCTAAACAACTGAGACACGCACAACAAAACGAAGCTTCGCATGACCTTACTAAAATAAAACAAACCAAGACTGTGCGCGAGTATGTTTTGTTGTGCGCCAGTGTAAATCAGCCTTAACACGTGACTCAATATTCACGCCGTTCGTTGAATGCGTTTTTCTGCTCGCCTTTCTGTGCATCGCACTGCATGTATTTACGATCTCGCGGAACCGTACTTGGATTCTTTTCGTCAGTAGTTCCGTGCGCAAGTTGTCGTCTGCCTGATCCAATAACTGTTTCCTGCAATATATTTGCTGCTGTTTAGTCGTGAAAGACAAATCGCTGTCTGTTTTAATGGTCGATAGATGTTGCCGTTTTGCGTCATAAAAAAAAACAGTGCAGAACTCGAGGCAATAAAGTGTACAGTGTCACCTCTCAACTCCCCTGCCTGTTTCGTGTCTCGCGAGCCTGAGTAACGCCTTCATCATCGCGTAGGGCACCGTGAATCAGATTCACAGCTCGTGCTTGTGTGTTACAGAGTGAGAGGCACGTCAACACATTCTTATCCTACACTGTGGGCTAGCCTAGGGCTACTACATCGTGGCCCATCACAGTACCGTACTGTAGGTGCTCATCCAATCATCATCCTCACGTGCTGACCCCGAATTGCACAAATGCTCAGTACTCACTGACTGACCGCCTGTGCTGAATAACTTCTAATCAGGGCTTTCACAAACGCAACTCCAAAAATCCCTAGAACAGCACCAAATAATCCCTACAAATCTGTGGTGGCGCAGCATAAAATCGGAGTGAGAATGAAATGTTGAAAATAGAACCAAAATATAATGTGCAAAATGCACTGAAATAGTTCATTTCACACATTTTTATACCTTTCCGAAAATCCCTATAAGATCCCTAAAAAGGATCCCTAAAAAAATCCCTAAAAAGGGTCAACATTCTATTCGTAAAACGTCGAAAATACTGCACACATTGCTTAGTGAAAATTAAGCAGCAAAGTGTTTTCTACTTTGTTGAAGACCGAAACGAATGAATTACGTTGTGTGAATGCTGGCAATGACTGATTGCGGTTACAGTCCTGTGCATGGATTTACCGTAGTGGTCGGTTTGCAATATTGAAGCAAAAACAAAACATACTAACTTTTTGCTGTATAGTGTATCTGCGAGAACGATTTCACAATACAGAAAACAAGTATGGCGTGCAAATGCAACACAGGAGGTAAAAAAGTCCTTTTGAGAAAAGTTTAATGATGGTTTCTGCATAGGCTAAGATAAAATGAATTTTTCTAAAAACTGTTTACCTCGAGATCGGTGCGTGACTTACGGGAGGCTTCACTTTTTTCTTGTGATCTGTGCGTAGTAAACACTGAACCGTAGACTACAAAAATTTAACAATCACAGTGGACTTTTGAGGTCCACAACTGCTTAGGTTTTTCACAGATGTTAGGGCGTTTCGAAAAACTGTTGCAACTACCGAATGGTTATAAGTCAGCGACACTCAACGAAACCACTCACTGGTCTGCAAAATAAAACAAAACATTCTACTAGAGAAAACAAACGAATCACTGAAATTTTTGGGTCATATGAAATAATTTTGTTATGGTCTGTTATGAACATGGTCTGTTATGAAAGTGGTCTGTTTTGAATGGTCTGTTATGAGTGGTCTGTTATAAACGGGTCTGTTTAGAATGGGAACCATTTTGAAGCATTGTTATGTTTTTTTGAGTCACGACTTTCAAACTGTTTACTGCAATTGGGTTCAGCGCAAAAGCCCCCTCATACTAAAGGTGGTGGTGGCAACTGCATATGTTGCAACAATTTTGACCTGAAAAATAAAAGTGTAAATTATAGGAAATGATTCTGAAGTTTTCAGGATGAATGGAAAGCTTGATTAAAAATGCACCTCCAGATAGAGATGGAAGGAAAGATGAAGCCCGCTTTTAACTTCAGGTATTCCAGAGCTAGCCTATATTGATTTGCCAGAAATTAAGAATAAAACTGTGGAATGCTTGCCAAACAACTAAAAATCCTGCACAGAATCGGATGTCGAAATCTAAAACTTTTTGGTCCAGTAGATGGAGTTGGAAGTCAAATTTTATCGAATGAGCTTTGGCTACATTGACAGCACGACAATATAGTTAGCCATTAGCTGTAAATCCAACAAAGATTGACTGACTATTGGAAATATACTACAAAGCAATTAATCCATTAGCAATATCGACAAAAATTCCCTCATTGGTTGCAACAGAAAACTATTGTAAATGGAATAGAAACATTTTGGCCTCCACACCTTTGCTTTCTGGTATGAGTGCGTGTAGCATGCATATCAAAACGACTCGTGTGACATCACAAAACTACTGACTCCCCCCCTCCCCGTTGTCACAATTTGTCATAAATCTGATGACCCCCTCCCCCCGTTACGGTGTGACGTCATTTAATGGACGACCCCGTTGCAGGCAGAGGCGATTTAAGATATTGTTCGTATTGAATGACCTGACTGGCTAGTTCTGTATCGATTCTTCATAGTATTTAATTACATTTGCGACTAAATATAATCATGGCAACTATATGTTCCATTGAATGCTCGTGGCTGTTCAGGCGCTCAAGAGCGTGCTTCCAGTCGCAGATTCCTTTTCAAATCAGAAAATGCGCACATTTAGTCTTATCGGCGCACATCAGTCTGCAAGTTAACACAAGTTTGAGAAGGAGAAAAACAAAGCCAGCTGCTTCTGTCAACTACTTCCCCATTGTGGCTCTGGCGACGAATAAGACTTGTGGTGCATTGCCGTGACAAGTTTCTGTCTTTTCTGTGTTGTGGAACATCATGTTTCAAAAATGACTTTTCATCACAATATCAAAAAGAACCTGTTTCACATTTCAACCAATATTCCCGCATTTTCCGGTATGTTGGCTTACCAGAGGGCCCAGAGACCGATATCGTTGCCTCCAGTCAAGGGCGGATTAAGGTTGTATGGGGCCCCTGGCTGAAACTTAGAAACGGGCCCCTTTCTATCTATATATGAAAAACTGAATGAACGAATTGAAGTACTTGTATTATTGAAACAAATTAAGCTTGAGCAAAAAAAGGAATCATTAGCTAGTATCAATCACAATATCAACGAAACTCATGGATTTAGCAAACAATACAATGTATGTATAAAGGAAATAATAAGCTTTCATCTTAGAGTGGTGTTTGGTTACGTTACATTGATTTTTTGCGAGCGTTTTTAAGAGCAAAATCGCTGATCAAATCACTGAAGGTTAGTGACCAGCGGCGTGCAGAGGTCTGGTGATGTGTGGGGCGACTGCTTCTGATTGTATGCCCCCTACCAAATTATAGTATTGAGCAGCAGGGTGTGGTGGTCATTGTTACTGGACATACGCTGTTTGTAACGTCATAATATGACGTCATATTTTCATATGCAAACCAACGTTTTGGAGAAGTTTGCTGACGCAATCTGTATATTATTCTACATGCACTCTCCTTAGTCGTTGTTGTACAATGTGTTAGTGCAATGAACATAAATTCAGCGCTTCAAGTTAAGAGACCAGAGTAAAACACAGCAATCAACGCTACCACGGAGCAGTTAGTAGAGGGCGTTTTTTCATTCTAACACACTTTCCTTGTGCCCCCTTTGCCCCTATTTTGTCCCCCCTTGTTCCCGTCCTCCTATGTCCTCCTAGGGCGCCTCATCCCCGAAAGCCGAGAGCTAAGCTATTTATTTTGTCGTCAGAACTTGAGAGGGCTATTTCAAGTGTTCATATTCAACAACAGGTGCACGTCACGTTTTACTGTATTTGTGTAGCGCGCACCTGTGTTTGAGCTTTGGCTTGTGGTCGTGGCATGCCATCCATCGTGCTTGAAATAATTATAAAGGTCGAACCTGCATTTCAGCTTTGGCTTGTGTTCGTGACTGACTTGCTTCAGGTTTGACTCACTTGTTTGTGAACTTGAATAGAATTTTTTTGTGCTGCTTTGTGACGTGGTAAAACATTCCTTGCTTTGGAAGGTTCTGCCAGGCAAACAGTTCTGAACACCAGCCACAGCGTGTGCTTGAAAAGATGGCAGCTACAGGCAATGAAAGTAATGATTTAAGTTTATCAGATTCAACTGATTTTGAGGATTATGACAAAACGTCTGACTCAAGCAGTGTGCTCCAAAGTTCACCAGAGCCACAGCAGCTTGGCAGCCCGCAAACTGATCAAAATTTATCAAAGGATGTTTATCATCAAATGAAAATTACTTCTACCCCCAGCAGAAAACGAGGCACCTCTTTGACAGCACAGGAGAATGATAACCGCAAGAAAGCATGTTTGCAATGGTTAACATATTTCAATGAAATGATTGTATATACCAAGAGAATTGAGAGCCAAGACGTTTTCAATCTTGTGAAACCTCAAAGACCAGGAATTGCTATTCCTGATCTAGTTAAGAAAGCACCAAAGCAGAATTTACAACTAACAGGAAGAGACCTGCATGTGTATTTAATGGGTCACCTCGTTAACAATAATGAGCGAGTTGATTTGTTTCAAATTTCAAAAGGAGATGCAACACTCGAAGAAGCAAAGGTTTTTCTTCTCAGAGCTGACACAGCTTCGCGCTTGGCTAATAAGCATCTTCTTGCTGTTTCGGTGGAAGCAGGCATTAATTTTGAACGAGCGTTTGAAATTCACCAGGCTGAGAAGAAAAATGGATTGGTTCCTTACTGGGAACATTGGATAAAGGAGTTTACCTATCTCGGAAAGAGACAAATCTCACGGATTCGTCAAATAAGCAGACTTCTTGCACCCTATCCGAAGTTTAAGCAGCTGAGTGCGCCTTTCACAGAAATTTTTCAAAGATGCCATTTTATTCAACACATTTTGCATGATGAAAACATTGCTAAAGAGTGGAAATAATTTGTTGTAAATTATACAATTTGATAGATTTGTGTGTAGAGATGTATTATTTTTGTGGTTATTGTGCTTAGAGCTTTTTTTCAACGAAGTGACAAACAGGCCAAAGTCGACAGATATTTGCTTGTGCTGGCAACTTGGGTAAAGTTCGGGGGGGGGGGTATTTTTATTGCCTGAAAACATGATGTGCTGGCTAACCAGGTTAAAGTCTAGGAGTCTTAAAAGTCGACAGATGTGTGCTTGTGCTGGAACTTGGGTAAAGTTCAGGGGTTATTTTTGTTGCCTGAAAAAACGTGATGTGCTGGCTAACCAGGCCAAAATCTAAGAGTCATAAAAGTCGACAGATATTTGCTTGTGCTGGCAACTTGGGTAAAGTTCAGGGGATATTGAAAATCAACTTGAATGTTAAGATGTTCGCAACTTGGGCAGAGTTGTGGAGTCTTATAAGTCACCTGAACTTTGTTCAGTCAAGTTCTGTGTATTTATTTTCAATATTATTTGCTGCATTTGCGTGAAAATTGTGAATAAATTAAAATCCTCAATTGCTTCAGATGTGCTCACTTCGCTCACTCCGTTGATGCCTCTGCATGTTTCAGCCGTATTGAGTCGAATGACCTTGCTTTGTCCAGAGATGTGCAGTTCATGTCTTGATAGTGTGTGAAAAAAGCAAACTTTTAAGGTGTGATGCTCATTTGTGACAAAGCACTTTCGTCAAAATATGTTTATAGCTTTGAAAACTATAAACATAATCTGCTTTCAGGCATTATCACTCACCCCAAAATTCTCAGCCACAAATTAAGCATGATTTTTGTCAGCCAGTTTGTTTAAGAGTATTTTAAATGATTCTTCAGAAATATCTGAACCTTTATCGAAGTGCTTTGGTTTCAAAGTGTAAATAATTTTCACCCTTTTTGCCTTTGAGTCCTTTTCTATTTTTTTGATCATAACTTTTGCTTTGTTAGAGTTAAAAATTGCCGTAACAATTACATGTTTCGCCGCACCATACATTTCTTGGACTGTTTTAATGTCAGATTCAGAAAGTATCTTGTTCTTGTTTTCGACACTAAATCCAGGTTTATACAGTATATTGGTTGCATAATGTTGTCTTTGTCCTCAGTATTGTGAAACAGTCAGATGCAATGACCAATTTCGTGAACAGAACTGAAAATAAGTTGTATTTCCCATCCCCTGAAACTGTTTTCTGTTCTGACCATCTCTCATTATCAAAATGCAAATCGCCAGACAATGTTGAATTTCCTGGGTAGAACCCATGTGCCAAAGTGACAGATTTTTTATTATTCAGTTTGTAAGGACAGTTAATTTCTGCATTTTGCTTTTCATCATCTGTCAAAAATACAATATTCATAACTTGACTACCATCAAAAACTCTTTCAAATGTCAAATTGCAAACATTTTGCCAAACACTAACAGCATTTTCGATTTCGTTCAAAGGTTTTTCTTTTTCAAGCGAAGAGTAATTTTGAAAATCATAAGTCAAAACTTTTTGCATCCAAGGGGTGCAATACTTTTTATTTCCAATGTTATCAGGCATAGCACAATACATTTATTATAACTCTGAAAAATTTACTCATTCAGCCGGTTCCCCGAGTGAGAATTTCGAGTCGGACGACACGAGCCTCCAGAGCTTCAACCTGGTTGGTGAGTTTGTTAATCAGACCCTGAAGAAATCTAATATGAGAATCGACATAGTGTTTATGGACTGCGTCGTTTGGTTCGGTTGGATTGGCAAGTCCGGAAATCACATTATTATTCATTTTTAGTTTCTCTTGTGCACCTTCGGGGTGTACGTGAAATGTTCTTTGACCTATCCAATAATAAACGAAATTTACTGTTGCGGCATCGTTAGGATCAACAGGTTGGCCAAGATTTTTTTATTTTCTGACCATTGAAATCCTGGTCGGCTTCTGGAAGAGAAGTTCCTTCGACTTTCAAAAATTTGACTGCTTCCACTCGATTATTCTCATCAATTTGTATGAAACATTCAGTATCGACGTATCTTTTTGAGGTTGCATCAGATTCATTTGATGGGTGAGTAAGACCTGTTATTCTATGGTTTTCAAGATTGATGTCTTCATCTTTTTGAAGAAAATTTTTCTCAACAAATCTTCTGTTGACTGCATCTTGAGGATTTTTTGGATTCTTCAGATTGATTATTTTGAATTGACTCATGTTGAGATCGCCAGCCGGTCTTGTGACAGTGTCAGCGGCTGGAGCTGAAAGTTGGTCATCAACATATTTTTTCGTTGCCGCATCTTTTGGACTTGTAGGACTTGCAAGATTTGTTATTCGATTATCCGACATTGTCAGATCGTTTGTGGGTTCTGAAGAGCCATCAAGTCTCAGATACTTTCATAATTCCATCAAATTGTTTTGTGAAATTTTAATCTTAAGAGTTATCAAATTTACCGCATCGTCATCGTCTATCGGATGTCCGAGATTCAATATTCTTTGACTATTGAAACTAACCGGCCCCCTCAATTGAGAAGCAGCATCGGCAGAAACGAAATGTTCTTCGTTATAAAGTTGAAGACCTTGTATGATATCATCAAGTGTTCTTTTGTTCACACTGTCCTGGTCTTCTACAGGATTTGACATTCCAATCACTCTATGACCACCTAAAGACAAAGCGTTTCGTGTCCAGTTACTTCTATCACGTCTCAGATAGAATTCGTTTGCGGAACTTAATCTTCACGGTACTGTGATAAAAATATTACATTGCTACTTGATATTAAAGACTTTACATATGGATCTTACTAGGGGAGCTACTTAGATGAAATTGGTTAGACTTTATATTCGAATTTTTCACAGCGCTTGCTGACGGACACAACGTGAAATTTTAAATAACTACCTCCATTATGCAACTGTATAACTAAAACATTTCTCTTTTCTAATCTCGATGCTTCCCAAACCAGTTTTTTCGATTCCAACTATTTCATTATAAACTCACATCTTATTTCCGTCAACCCTAGAAACACCTATTTCAACAAACACCAAGTCAAGAAATTTTGGCATTTGTAGTAACGTTTAAGACAAAACCTAGTTGTTAATCAAAAGTTCGAACGCGGCTCCACAAGATGCTTTCATAGTAATAGTAGTTTAAAAATAAATGATAATGTCACGTAGCAAGCATATTCTTATTGAATAGAGTAGAATGTCGAAGAACTATTCATCGCATTTACAACCTCTTCCCTGAGAAATAACAACTTCAGCCATGATTATGAAACATGAATTTACATTAACGAAGAAATTAAATATGAAAATAGTACAAAAGTGTATGTTTAACGGTGTGATAATACCTTGAAGATTACTGTAACAATTAGCTTTGCAAAACATTGGTGATTTATACCTTATCTGTAACATTTCCAGCGGACACATATAGGGAACGTATAAACGAATTAAGTGATCACGGAATGAACGAGAAGATAACTTGTTCGAAGATTTCAGATTTGTTTGAAATCTTCGAACAATTTTTGTATGTTACTTCTCTTCGGAGATGTGAAATTTTGTTCCTCTTTGAATGCAGGGAGAGTGAGAAATGTAGTTGCATTTCGTAATTGTCGTTATTAATATATTATTAAAATCTATTTTTGATTTAGTGTTTTAAGATCCAGAGTCATAGTGTTAGTGTGAAAACTGACTCTTATTGTATAAAATTAAACCTTTTCCGTTACAGATATTTAGTGACTGTGAATTCCTGCGATTTCCAATATTTGTAGTAACTATAGTAATGCCCGGAGCAATGTCTGTCCTATAATATTTAGTGAATCATTTGTGTTTTGGACGAGTACTATGTAAGGTGAGCTAGGTGCTTAAAATGTTTTAATAAATAATAAGCTCACGCTCCTCTGGCTTTGGAAATTTCCATCATACAATGATGCGAAACGAGCATCTTTCTCGTCGGACACTCGATCTCAAGTAGGAGAAAGAGTTAAACTTACCCTCTGCTTGTAATTTACAGTAGATTTGGCCCTTCGTGTTTATTCCCTCGGTAAGAGGTGGATAAGACTAAGGATTTCATTCCTATACTCAAGAGGAGACTTATGATTTCAACTTTATATTCACTCAAAGAAATTACCGTTGTAATTAATACCGTTGTAAATAAACTACGTGATTACTGAGCTTAGTAAGAAGAGCTATGTGCGTTTAAAGCCAAAAAAATAATCTGTGATGAAGGCACTATGGAGATCGTTAAAGTCTTCCTTAGTTTAAAAGGATTGTAAAGCTTTATATTCCGTGAGATCTCTAACAGAGGTTGTTTGGCCATAAGCCATACTATGTGATATCTCCGAATAAAACGAATCATACATGACAAGAGTGAATCAGAGGGAAGTGGCGTTGAAAGGTTGAACGAGAAGAAGTGATAGACCCTTTAGTCCGATGTACGACGCTGATGTCCCATGACTGTGAAGGACTACAGTTCTCAATTCTAATTCATCGATTACGATAATTTGCCGATTTCTATGGTATCTGTAGATATCATACCTATGATGCCGAATGTAAAGGTAGCTTATAGGATTTTCGGACCTCTCGTAATCCTGTGCTGGCGCCGTGCAGATTGTGTTCACACTACTTCTATGTTCTGCCGACCACGTTATCTTCATCCTTATTGAGCACCATGTTACTGTTTTTGTCATTGTTTTTGTTACTGTTTTTGTGCTAGGGAAATGGGACAGACATTCACTCCATGGTGACCGCGAATTCCATTAGGAAAGGTTTAGCAAAAATCATTTACTTTATCAATTGTTAAAGTGTTTAATATACTCTGAAGTCAACGAAAATTAGACCTTAAAAATACTAGAAAAACCTTCTGATCTGCAAATGGTCTGGCTGCATTGGCGAACTCGTCACTCGCCATTACCATGGGACCAGGTGGGGATATTTCTTTGGTGATGCTTAGAGATCTTCTTGCTAAAAGATCGGGGGACTATCAATAAAAACCCCTCGGCCAAATTCGGAACAATTAAAGTGCTTTACAAAAAAAATGAACAGACATTTTGAGGAAAAACGATAAAATAACATATATTCTGAATAAAGAGTTGATACTTTATTGAAAAATCCTTGCAAATAACGACACTACCCTTCGCAAAAAAATAATCAAAATAAGACGTGAACAAAATTAATTAATAAATATCGAAACCAAGAAAAATAATATAGGATAGAATTACAATATTCTTCCTGTTGCAGGATAACTAGGCGTGTATAAGAAAAATGAATACTGAATGCCACGTAGATTTGCAACAACAGTGTTACGAAAAGAAAGAAAATATACGGAGACTGGAAGAGGAGATACGAGAATTAGAAGCGAAAATAAATATTCCGAAGGAAGCAAACGAGATGCCTGAATCCCCTGAGAATGGAAAGTCGTCTCAGTAGCTAAGGAAACATCTACTCCGAGAAATATCTCCGATCCAGATGTACACACCGGCTGCCTCATACAATCATGAGGAAAGACAAAGTCGACATTCATGGAAGGCTCGCACCTCTTCAAAAATAGTAACTTTTCATTTAAGATCAAAGACCCTTTATCTATTAGTTGGAATAAGTCCCAACGACGTTTTGTTTTAAGGTGTCCATATTATTTTGATATGGAAACTCTCTTGCACAAAATCCAACCAACAGATAATTATGATCCAACTCTAAAACCCAAAACAAACTTATTTTTACGTTTACCGGGAATAACAATTTTGAACAAAAAGGGGATCTTATTTCTCTTCCTGCCTGCACAACAATGGGCCGGAATATTTCATGTATTCCACATAAACATCAATAATGGTTTGACTTTGTATTTTTCCAAGAAAGCAAGCCTGGAACAGATTATAATACCCAAAGGAAAGCTCTTGGGATACCTTTGTGCCATTGCCCAACTCCAAGAATAATACTCTCGTCAATTAATGTGCATAGAACCATGTGTTTTTAATATCATAATTTAAAGTTTTAAAAATAGAATAGTTTAATATATTGAGTGCCAGTTCTTTACAGAAAATAGCCCATGCTTTGATCTTGTTATAAGATTATTGCAACAAGAAGAAACTCCGTTTGAAATATAAATTCTATAAGCACAAACTACGATGTTTATGCAGCCCTGCTAAGTTAAGGCGCAAGATGTGAAATATTATATACCGTTTCCTTTGTCTTTCCTGTAAATAAATAACAAAAGGGATTCTCTTTATGAAATTACTTATTCAATAACAGCATTATTTTTAATAATAAAACTTCGTAAAAATGCTATCGCAGCTAAAGGTGAAAGTAATCTTGATATGGTGCCCAGATGTAGCTAAATTAACACATAAAAAGAAGATCTATTAAATTATCAGAGGGTTAACCGAATGCATTAATACAGACGGTCCTATAGTGAAATCTGTTAAGATTATTAAGTCTGTTAAGAAAATTTCCGTTTTATAAAGCTTTATGAAAAGAACGTAGCCAAACAATATAACTATTGTGGCTAATGAGTAAACGGAATGTCCCACAACACTTACATAGTGTTAAGGAAAAGCTATTTCATAAAGACTGAACAATTTCTGGTTTAGAATATTTGTGAAAAGAACTTCAGTTCGTTAAACAATACTACGTGTTGTGAAATCGTCTTGAAAATAAGGGGTAATACGCTTTGATAATTCACCCCAGAGTTTTTTTGAAAGAAGGTCCACATAAGATTATCCTACAACCTTTCAGATGTAATGTGTTCTAACTTCCTTTCATATTTATACGTGCTTGATTGAGGTTATACAAGGACACGACATTACCCTTATAAGTTGTTGAAAGCATTATGTGTTTGTCATTAAGAAATTCTCTGATAATATCAGACCTTCATTTAGACCAAAACGACTGTCGTTTTATGTGAGAAACATTGTTTGATACTTTTCTGACACATACGAAAGAAAAATCTACCGATATCACTGCATCTAACTTGAATTTTGAAAACTTTTCAGAAAACGTTGCTTTGTATTTAAGACATTGATAGTATCAAATCCACCAGATGCTATCGTTGAGCCAATGAGTTATGCGACTCATTCATACGAGAAGGTTTTTACAAAAACCTTTGCAATTTCAGCAAGATCTTTTAATCAGCTTCTTTTATTTCACATATCAATGCGAGCTCGACAACATTTTCTATAAAAAACAATATCGATTTCTGTACGAACTCATGAATGAATCTTCACGTGACATCATATGGTCAACAGAGGACTTTATGTTGTAAGGTCCTCGATAACCAAGCGATCAAGATTTCGATCGGCTCCCTCCCTTATCCATGAAGAAGACTAATAACTTCGTCATTTTTACTCGGAGAACACTCTCAGGAAAGAGATCATCTAAATAACGAACTTGTCTATGAAGACCTTTCGATTCTCTCAGCTTCTTCATTTACTTTATGCATCCAACTCTTCTATAAAGACACCCGACGTCTTCAATCAAACAGAGCGGAGAGGAATGTTGAGTTCGTTTTTCTCCTCAACATGAAACGTCTTGTGATCCTGAAACAACAACGAAAGAAGACCGATGGATTCGCGATGATTCGAATGAAGCAGAACACTAAACAACGACTAAGACATTGACTTTTTGGAATGTTGTTATGAGTGTCTATTTGATGTATTGTAAAATTGTACTTACGCATTTACTGTATCATGTTGTTGGGAGAGAGTAACCAAATACCCTATAACATAACACTAAAAACGTCGTCCAAACCATGATGAAAATTTTAATCGAAATTACTGACGATTTCGGACTGATTTTCACTCCTAGAAAAGTGACGTCACGGACGCCCGATTACGCCAGACTCACACGCTCAATGCGTGATCGCGAGACGGGTATCAACTAATGAAAATACACGATAAAATTGATATATATCTGTGTCACTGCTAGGCTAAATCGAGCAGTGGGCTTACCAAGCTTTTCACCGAAACCAGTAGTGGGCGTACCAAACTGGAACAAGCCAAATGGACGGATAGATAGTTGGCAAACTTGTGGGGTCTGGTGAATTCGTGAACCAGAATACGCTTGTAGCTAACTAATATCCCAGAACGTTTAGTTTAGACTAACGGATTACCGAAGCCCTAACCAATTTTCAAGCAGACCGTATAATGACTGTTTAACAAGATGGGTTACTCTCTCTCTCCCTCTATAACAGAACCGAAAAACGCATTAACCCCTGTCACTCGTAGTAATCTATATATATGTTAATGTATGTTATAAACCCCTGTTGTGATTAATATCGCAGTGCT
>Ga0210059_1011880_pt1 | contig 13254 bp, 2 predicted proteins | sample Ectturendosymbi2_FD_188042 | JGI IMG/M metagenome (GOLD analysis project Ga0210059, IMG submission 188042) | Ecteinascidia turbinata endosymbiont from Florida, USA - Sample 2 (SPAdes) (version 2) | ecosystem: Host-associated > Tunicates > Ascidians > Unclassified | place: Key West, Florida...
GTGTCTTGTGGGGCTGCCCGTCCACTCCGCATTCCATTGGTGATCTGCTCACTGCAACACACGTATGCTATTGTTGTCAGATGAACTGATGAGATGTTGTGCGGCGGGTACAAATGGGTGTCACGATTTGAGGTGCCATGCGTCTGCACTTGATGGACAGGTGAGTGCTGACTGGAGCAGATGTCCAGGCTCTGTGGCACGGCGCAGTAGAGACAGTGTGGCTCCATTCGACGAAGCTCAGCACGTTGGATCCAGTAACAATTCGCAAGGCGTCGTTGGTGGCGGGGTTGATGAGGTGGGTATGAGTACTGCGGCACCAGACAGGCGCACAATACGCTGTGGTTGAATGGACCAGGGCTAGGGTGGTTATTCGCGGAGTTGTTGCTTCAGAACCCCAGCCGGAGCCTGCAAGCCACCTCAGGAGCATGACCCGTGATGTCAGCTTCTTGCGAAGTGACTCAAGGTGTCGGCGGTACGTGAGCGATCTGTCCAACGTTACTCTGAGGTATTTCGGCTCGGAGCAGAAGGGCAGGATTTCGTTGTTGTATTTGTCTTTCAGCTCACGTTTAGCTTCCTTGCTGTTGAGATGGAAGCCAGCCGACACTGTTTTTGTAGTGCTGAGCTTTAGCTTCCAATCTGGAGGTATTCACCTACAATTGCCATGCCCTTGGTCAGCAACCCTTCCACTGCCGGCCCGTTTCCATCAGCATGCATGATTGCTAGATTGTCAGCATATGCATCCTTTTTGGAGATGGCAGTTGGCAGGTCAGAGATGTAGGGGTTGAAGAGAAGGGGTGCCAAGACAGATCCCTGCGGGATGCCATTCTTGAGGTGTCGTTACCTGCTTCTTTTGTTGTTTCCGATGGTGAGGGTGAAGCTGCTATTGCCAACTATCTCCATGATCATACGAACCATGTGTCTATCAAGCAGCAATCGCAGCAGCTTGCAGGTGAGGCCGTGGTGCCATACAATGTCATAGGCTGTTGTGAGGTCGACAAACACAGCTCCAGCCTTCTTTTTGTCCAAAAAGCTATCTGCAATGTCCTACGTCAGCAGGGTTACCTTACTACGGTCAACCTCCTGTGTTGAAAACCCGCTGCTCACGAGGGAGCAGTGGGTCGATGATTGGGTCGACACGAGCACAGATGAGTCTCTCGAGGATTTCAAAGGGAACACATAGCAGAGATATGGGACGATAGCTCTTTGGGTCCCCAAATGGCTTTTCTGGCTGAGGGATCGCAACTATTAGTGCTCTTCTCCAGATTTTTGGAATTTTGAGTTGGCGCATGTACGAACTAAGGAAGTCACAAAACAAGGATTTGAGAGCCGACCCGACGTGGAGTATGAACTCCAGGAATATGGAATCGAATCCCAGAGACTTTCGTGGCTTCAGGCATGTGAGGGCAGCAGCAAGCTCCTCCAGACTAAAGGGTTCATAGATACTGTGACCCTCAGGTGTTGTAATCTTGCATCGGGCGGACAGCTCCCTTGTTGACCAACCTAGTGGACTCGCAATCTCCGGTCCTATGTGCCCAGCATTGGACAAGTTGTACAACGACTAGGCTGCCTCGTTGGTAGCGTTTGGGCATACCAGTTGCTGTTTTGCTTTTGATGTTTGAGCGGTTAACACGTGTGGGAATGCAAACGAATTAAAGATCTTTGCACTTCGCAATTTGTTTATTGAATTTATGCACGAGGTATGAAGCGTGACCCGACTCCCCATTGAGAGAACGCAGAAAGTCTTTAAAGTTTATTAAATATTTAAAAGGTGCTAGGATTAAATGGAGGAGTCTAGATGGAGTAGAGGAATTAAAGAGTTTAATTTAGTAAACAGCTATAATAGCATAAAGTTGTATTTTACTGCAAATAAAAGCACTATGTATACAAGCTTCTATAATAAAGTATACGAACTGCTATGATGGAGTTTTCAATCTGTTTGAGCTACTATGATAAAGTATACGAGCTGCTATGATAGAGTTTTCACCATAATTCGTTCGTGACTTTTCTCGTATGCTTTTGAAGTGACGAATTAGGCAAATTCTACTGAACCAATTTTATGTGGTATATGGTGTTATTTATTTAATTGCTGGTTACAATTTTTTGTAAACAGACCATTGTGTTACTTATTAAACCAACAACAACTGCAATGAGCAGCATATGTGGTTCCAAGAATAGCTAACACAAACCACAGGAAGGATTGCTCTGTGAGGCTCCTGACTACATTGGCGCACACCTAATCAAACATACGCACAACTTCTATTTTGTTCTGTTCGTGTCTACCGGAGTAGGCATGTGTGACAGATTAAACTCGCTCGTATGTACGGTAATCCGAAAGAGTTTAACCTGTCTGATTGAAGTCCCTGGTATGTTATCTGAATTTTGCTTAATTTAATGTGCCTTTTAATCCGGTACGTTTTATGTATGAAAAAAGAATAGCTAGCATTCAATCTTTGATACTGCGCCTTATGGTACAAAAATAGTAATGCCCCTTATAATCTGATGTGCTTACTGTTACTGCTTGATGGTCAGAAAAATACAGTGTTCTTCAAATTTTAAGACTGTTTTTGTAGAACAAATGGGACATAAAAACATCTTTTGTTTTGATTATTTGGAAGCGAAAATGAGAACCGGAATCAAAGCTTTTTTAATTTCAGAGTTGGCGCAGAATGCATTATTAAGCCTGAACCAGGGTCGAAGTCTATGGAATGTGACTCTACTCATATCTTTGAATAGTGGTAGCAGAAAAATATATAAGTTGTGATAAAAACTTCATGACCTTGTAGTATGCAAATCTGTAATGTAAGTTGATTTTCAATAGATTTAATACATAATTCTTATTGTAGTACTTTTTGAAAGTTAACTTCTTGGTTGATGCTATATCCAGGTGTTACAGAAGTCAATGTAGAAATGCAAACTGTGGTGTTTTTAGTTGATAATTCGGCATCTATGAATCAAAAGTGCTACCTAGGCACCACTTTACTTGATGTAGCCAAAAGTGCTGTTGAGACATTTGTGAAGCAGCGATGCAACCGCACAGACAAATATATGTTGGTAACTTTGGATGAAGGGAACAGTGCCATTAAAAGTGGATGGAAAGATAGCCAAAACCATGCATCTACTTTAAACAAGCTCAAAAATGTTGTGGCAGATGGTGTTACAACTCTTGGCCATGCTTTAAAGTTGTGTTTTGACTTGCTGAGCATTAACAGGCACCTTTCAGGCATTGATACATATGGTCATGGAAGAAGTCCTTTTTATTTGGAGCCATCGATTGTGATTGCAATTACTGATGGAGGAAAGTTAAGTAATCGTTCTGCAGTCTATGATGAGCTCCATTTACCTATGAGTAATCTCCTTCCTGGTTCTGAGCTCACAAAGGAACCGTTTCGATGGGATCAAAGACTTTTTTCATTAGTGCTTCGATTGCCTGCTAATGCAACACTTGAACCAGAACAGCTTGGGAGTGTTCCCACTGATCCTTCACCTATCAGTCTGATGTGTGAAGTGACTGGTGGAAGATCCTATTGCATTAAAACTCAAAAAACCCTCCTGCAGTGTCTTGACTCCTTAGTGCAAAAAGTTCAGAGTGGTGTTGTGGTTCATTTTGATAAGGCAGATCGTGGGAAAGATAGCAAAGAGGTTGCAGGAAACATTGATAACAGAACTATTGTTGCAGAATCACTTCCTTGGCATTCCTTACACAGAATGATATATGTAAGACCAAGTCCAAAAAGTGGAATGCCTGTTGGACACTGGCCTCTGCCAGAGTCTTATCACCCTGATCAGAATGCACCAACTCTGCCTCCAAGAAATGCTCATCCTATGTTGAAATTCACTTGTGAGAATGTTGAGCCATACTTGTTAACTAACTTTCCATATGATAAATATGAGTTAGAACCATCTCCTTTGACACAAGTACTGCTGGAACAAAAAAATTCCAATATTTGCTGGCAGGTGTATGTTGAAAACAGTGGAAAGCAAAGCAATGTATGTCATCCTTGTGGCTATCTCAAAGCAAGTTCAAGCTTAACAAGTGTTAATTTGTTTGTAATGCCTTACAATTACCCTGTTCTTTTGAGAATGGTTGATCAGTTGATAAAACAGAAGGTAAAGCCTACGCCTGAGTGGCGCCGATGCTTTGAAGATTATTTAAAAACAGTTCCGCATTATTACATTACTCCTCTTCGTAAAGCCTTCAGGCAAATTGGTGCTCACAATTTGATACCAGAATCTTATGGCATAGGGTTAAGTTATTCTGTCAATGTTTATTTGAAAAAACTGAAGGAGCAAACAAAAGTTGTGGCTGATCGATTTAACAACCTTGGATCAGACAATACGAATGTCAGACAAAATGTCCTTCTCAAGTTTCGCTCAAAATCTTTTTCTGTTGCTGCTCAATGTAATTTTCACAAGTTGGTTTCAGATATGGTTGACCATGGCGCAGCATACAAGAGGATAGAAGTGGAAGAATTTGCTGGATTTCAATTGGGTGATCATTACAAGCAACCAATTTTGCCTCGTGAGTTTCACAATGCTTTTGATATTCCTCGGTATAAACTTTTAACCCAGATTAAGAACATGCGCCTTAATTTTAAACAAATCGTCCAAAGTTCATTTTCAGCAGCGGCTGGAGATTTTGCAGAGCAACTTGCAAACACACTGAGGATCAGACTGCAAGATCGAGCTGAAGTACACAGTCAACCAATTTCCCAGATGGGTAATTATCAGGATTATGTAAAAAATTTACCTGTTCCACTTCGTGAAGCTAACCCTGATACTCCTCGAAGGTTGCACACTTTTGGAAATCCTTTTAAAATGGCAAAGGAAAAGGGTATCATGATAGATGAAACAGAAGATTATGATGGGCCATCAGCCTCAAGTCCAAGCAGTAAGCGGAAAGTTTCAGTTGGCCATTCTGGCCTTCCAACAAAAAGAAGGCGATCTTCAAGTCCGTACCCAAAATTTACTCATGATGTTAAAGCCATTAGCAGAGACAAAAAAGGGTTGAAAGCTTACATAAAGAATGAAGAACCACCAGTACCCAAAGTGGAAGAAAAGGTGGTGGACCTCACTGCTGACACTGAGCCAAAACCTGAACAAGCACATGCAACTGCTGAAAAAGTTCAAAGTTTGGAGTCTACAGGAACTGATGTAGTATCGGACAAAGATGCGCAAAACTCCAGTGTTAGCTGCATTAAAAAAGGTGTTATTTCTGACAATGTTGCGACTGACATAAAAGATGCTTCAGCATCTCAGGAAGAAGTTGAGTTTGCTTGCATGGAAATTGTAAAACTGATTCGCAAACCTGGTAAACATACCAAGGAAGTAATGTCTTTGTTGTCAAAAACAAATATTGAAATAGGACAAAAATCTGTCATTTTGGAACAATTGATCAATGAAGCCCACAGATTCAAACGGAAGGATATTATATCTGTGTTTCAAGGACAGTCTGCCAACAAAGTTTAGCTATGGATTGCTCATATTATTCTAGTCATTGAGATTGTTTTAATTTTATTATGTGCAACCCTCTAGGACAGTGTTTCCCAACATTGAGGATGCATTCCACTGATCACTGATGTAATGCAAAATGTTTCCTGGTGGTACACAACTAACTTCTGTTTTTCCATCACAAAGAAAACTGTATTGATAGCTTTTGCTTTTATTTATTAGTTGCTGTTTATAAATTCCTGAATTTCTGTGTACTTTTTCCATTGGTTAATAACAGTGACTATTATAATGTCTCACTGCCATATTGTGCATGACACTTTAAAGTCAGTGTGGTATTCTTTACTTTTGGTTGAATGAGGTTTCCTGAAACAAGGTGGTACCGCTAGGTGATAAGTGATCAGGAAAAGGTTGGTAACCACTGTTCTAGGAAAATGCAACATCTGCCAGCCAACATAATGTTTTTGTATGACACTGGGCAAAATCATAATGTGATCTGCCAAAAATTTGTTTCAATTTTTTTATTTTGTGCTTCATCACCAAATAGCTAGTGTGTTAATGCAGATTAGCTCTGGTGAATTTGAGACTTTGCTCATGATAGTCACACTAAATTTGTGTTTTTATTTTAAAAAATGCATGTGCTGCCATAAGGGCAGGAGTTGACAACCTGTGGCTCTGGCATGCAGCTCTTTAGTTCCTCTAATTGTGGCTTTTGGATTTTGAATTTGCATTTTATTATTATTAGAATTTGACTTGATCACATTTCAGCCTGTGGCCCTGTGAAGTTGCATAAAAAAGGAAATTGTATAATTGTTTTGTGGCTTCTTATTCTTATATGCTGGAAGATGAAGCAGGATGGCTCTTTTGTTAAGAAATATTGCCAACCACTGTACTAGAGTGTGTTTCACGGGAGTGCATTTAGCAAATTTAGGGTTGGTTTTAACACAACAAGCTCAGAAATTTCTGATGATATGGGTAAACATTCACCTGTGGTAAGATGACTGGTATTTCATCTGGGAAGATGTGAAAAGCTGGACACATTTAATTAAAAAAAATTCTATCCTGAAGTCATCTTCCTGCAAGAATTCTTTATTACTGTATTTTTTGGGCTATAAGGCACACTGGATTGTAAGGTGCAGTATCAGTGATTACGTGCAAACTATTCAATTTTCATAATAAGGGGCATTCAATGAAGTAAAATAAAGTGTGTCAATTGTGTTCAACTCTTTCACAACAACTCTCAACATTGTTAAATTGTAACATATGAAATAGCACGTGTTTGATTCGGTGTGCGCCAATGTAGTCAGGAGCCATGCGGAGTAATAAATATAGCTCCGTGTGCAGGAGTGTTGCAGAGTAATACAGTCTGTGCTTCTACATTAAGGTATGTGCAAGCAACTCACAGAAACGCAGCACATTGCAATTTTTCTTGGTTTATATATTGCATAACATGATAGTCTGTAAAAAAATCACTGTGATTTGGAATGCACACGAAAGCCTCCATCAAGACAATGGACAAAACTATCACGTGGTTAACGGCAGTCTTTGAAATAAAAAATGTGCACTGCTCATAGTTAAGCTGTCACTAGCAATTAAATAAATAGCACTGTTACCACATAAAATCAGTTCTAGGTGAGAAAGCACAACAAGATTAATAAATCAGGTGCACCGCATTATAAGGAGCATCTTTGAATTTTGAGAAAATTAAAGGATTTAAGTGTGCCTTATGCTCAGAAAAATATGCTATAAGGAACATTTTCCTTGAACATCATAAGTTCCTCCATAAATGGAATGCTACTTTAATCATATTAACCCTGCTTGATGTATTCATGAATATTGTTTTGATGCAGAGGTTCCCAACCTGGGGTACATGTACCCCTAAGGGTAGATTTGCCTATCCGAAGGCAAAGGGGTACATTTGAGGTTAGCAATAGAAGATAAATATATATTTACTTATCTTGTAGTTGCAAATATTTATACATTAATCAGTGAATATTATTTTCAAAAGCCACTGTATGCTTATTGTTAAATGTATCTACGATTAATCATGATAAAATATTTTGTCACAAGAAATTTTAGGAGCACATGTTCATCCGCCGAAATACTGAAGGGGTACATGCTCATCTGTTGGATTGCTGAAGGGATACATGGTTAGAGAAAGGTTGGGAATCCCTGTTTTAATGGCAATATTGTAACAAGCCTTCCTCTAAATCTTGACATATCAGTTGGACCCCAAGATAAATTAGCTGCAATAAATGATGCCTTCCCAGCCTGGAAATATTGAAAATTAAAAAATTTCTTGTTTGACCATTGTGGTCTATTGTCTATTTAATTCTTAGGACTGTGATTACTTTGGGATATCAGTCTTTTTCAAAACATATCAGAAATTATGTGTGCTTTGATACAGATGTCACATACCAGGATTGTTTAGAAAGTTTGTGGTGGACATGGTGCATTTTTTCTTTGTAGTCTGATTTAAGTTTATACAGTCGAAATAAAGACATTTGAAATGTCAAGAAAATTTGAATGCAAGAAGCTGACATGCTTGAAAAACATCAGCTATTATTTGTGTAACAGCAAAAAAGCTGTTTTGTGTGAAACTAGTGCCTTAAGATTGCTCTTTTTTAGTCAGGGTAATGAGAAAATAATCAGCTAGTTTTAATAAACAATAAAATATTCATCACTGAAATATATCTATGTTGGTGATGAAGAATTATCAGAAAAGCTACTCGTTTTCATTTTGTAGACCAAGTTCATGAATTCATGCTTGCTTACTCAGCTGTTGACTCTACTGCATCATATGTTGGCTAGTTTGGCAATTGGGGGCATTCTGTATTTAATGTCTGTCATACTTCTCTTGAACTTGCATTCCTTAATTGGTTAAAGTGGTTGAACATGGAGCATGCTTCATAAATATTTTTGCATTACAAAGGAAACTACAATTATTATGTAACAATGGATTGAACTGGTTGTACGCATGGCGTCAAATGTATGCGGTACTTGGTGATTTAGTAAATCTAAGCTTGTCATGGGCTGGTTTGAGAATTGCAGAGTTGTACTGTTACATCACTGTTTTTCCCCATGCCTAGTTTAACTGATGGGTTTAGATGGTTTCCATCCACAGTTCTGCATATTCATCAGTAGGTGAGGGTTTTAGGCCAGAGACTGTTTTTGAAGTTGTTTGGTGAACTGTGGTCAACGACAATTTGGAACTGACTTAAGTTTAACCCATGTAAAGGTAGAATCATGTCATGGCAATTACTCGTAGCCCTTCTTACAGCAGGATTTAATCATATTTGCAAAAATTCCCAAATTATTTAATGGATGAACCATCCAATGCACATCTTAATGAACAGAATTATAAATTTCCATTTTTAGAGATGGCCTGACAATTCTTAAAGCACCTTTTTGAGTCAAAATCTGGTAGGTGCAAATACTGCATAAGGTATTAAAAACATTAGGAGTTAAATGCAACAAAAAAATAAAAATATGCTTTTGTGTTGTTTCAAATTGTTCTGTGCAGCCAACTTTTTGTGTTTACTATTTGTTTCAAGTGTGTGGTGTTTATTTTTTGTTCTGGTCTAACAGAGCAGGAAATATTTATGATAGCATGTGTTCTGACGAAATTATGCACAGCTTTTCTGATGTTTGTTTGCGATGAGACTTCACCTATTGCAATGTTGGAAATAGGTGCTCATTAGTTATAAATGGTGCTGATTTTGAGTTGGATTATCTTAATGTAATTTGTTTTTTTGTGATTAATGTCTAATACATTGAATTACATTTTTGAGGAGATTTGTGATATTGCATAGAATAACTTGTTCATCATCTTGCAGTCAATTCTCAATGCTAATTTTGTTGACAATGGCATAAATGTTGCTATTTTAATAAATATATTAATTGGCGCTACATATGAAAATAGTCCATTCAACTGCAAGCAGTTTTCAGCAAAATGTGTGAATAAGGATGTATGTCATTGTTTTTAAGATCGATGCTTATTTTCCCTGGACTTCAACCAACTGTTGCATCATTTAGTGGTTACGTTAATTATGTTTTTGTTGGAAAAATGAGATGTGAGCTCATACCAAATTTAAGATTCATTGTTATACGAGCAACTCTCATTTAGGTATAGTGCTTTTTTTCTCTGAGACATTCTGGTCATTTGTCCCATAATCATATTAAAACTTGGCGTAACGGCATTCACTAGCTTTGGACAATGTGACCAACTTGACTTTTATTTTCAGCTATTAAAAAATATTCAGTCTCTGACCAAACAATGGCTGAAACAAATGTAGCAACTTGAATCTGAGTATACAGTAGCAGTTGGGCAACCACTTAAGTATGCACTATGCTTATGTCCTGCATGCCTGCATCTGTGAGCAAATATGTGTGTATTCATGTACCCTACACTTTTTGATTGAGGTATTATGATGAAATTGTGCACAACCCTAGCGTAAGGGTGATAAGGACAATGATACTGGCCACAGAAATGCCTTCTGCGCAAATCAGGAACAATGTCAGATTTGGTGACCTTGAACAACATACAACAAAGTGCTTGAAGTTGAGGATTACTAGTTGTGTCCAAACATACTATCCCATACAGATGATGATCTGAAAATCACCTTTGAATGCTTGTAGCGAAAAATAAGATGGGTGATGTTGAAAGCTAATAAAATTTGCATAAAGTGACTTTGCCTGACATGTTTCAGTGGTAAACTTAATACAGCAAAGTAGGCTTTTTTAATTAACTATTTATAGCCAAGCTTGATGTGTTTGTGTTTCACTGTACAAAATTAATGAATTGCTGGTAACTTGAACCCTCGATTTGTGATCGATCTTTGCATACTTATTTTAGATGTGAAATTAATAGGTGCATAATTCAGCTGTCAGAGTTAACTGTATATATACATATGCTGTATTGACTATTTGCATTGATTAAATTCAAGTTGGCAATTCTTGAATAGACTTTGCGTAAGTCTTATTTGCTCTTTGTATGTTTGTAGGCATCTACTTAAAATAGTGAATGCCAAAACCTGTGTAGCATGCTATTAGTTGAACTGTTGTGCCGAAGCGCATCACATCATCATCCTGCACACCAGTACTTGCGCTTGGCTGGGTGCAGGTGTGGATTTTCAACATGGAATGGTTCACACCCTACTAGCAGAACTCTGTTGAGGCATGTTAGAGTTCCAGTGCCTCTCAGTGAAAAAGTTGTTTTGCTTTCTAGTCTCATACCATCTGGTAGAACAAACTATGGACTTTTTTGTGAGTTTACATGTGAATTATAACTGCAGCAATACATCAAAAAGAATATAGTACTTCGAAAAATTTATGTACATGCAATTATACCATCAAAGAAAGCTTTCTCAACTTAGACGTCAGTGAGATTTTATGAAGTCGTACTCCTCAGTTACTACTAAATCAAGCTGTTTCAGAAGAAATGCCATCTTCAAATACAGAACGTTAAATAGTTAGTCAACGGTGTAAGGTGTCTTCTTAAGTGCTTTGTTAAAGGCATCTGAAATGAAAGTTCGAGATTTTAAAAATCTGTTACAAATATTAATAGTTAACCAATAACAAGTTATCTCAATACTTTGATTGTTTGAGTAACATTGAGTGGCTGCATTTACAAGTACTGTATTCCTATTTGGTCTGTCTGATGCACCAATACAATTCGTGGTGGCTGTCATTAGCGCCATAGATCAGTTTCTCAAATCTTGCGGTAGATTTTGAATGCATCCTTGGAACATCGTGCATCATTTGTGTATGATGCCTGTTTTCTTGTTGTATATATTTTGTTTATTTTAGCTCATCGTGATTAAATCAATAAATTTATCATAATTGTCTCTGTGTTGCCTATACACAAAGTTATGTTATTTTGTCGGATTGGTGTGTTCTGGGTAAATGATTGGGCTCGTTATCACTTGTTGCGACTGGTCGTTTCAATAATTTATCTATTGTTTGTATGCTTTGTTAGGATGGTACTGTTTGTAACAATGGGCTAAAATTTTACATACATCTAATACCAATTAACACGTTGAAAAACAAGTTAAAACAAACACTAGTAAGTAAAACACAAACATCTTTAAATCAAGAACTGCTGATGACTACGCACTGACTACTGACTGCGCAGTGAACGTTGAAATGGCTATGTAAGTCTTCTGAAAATGCAAGCATGAGTTATGGCGTCTGGCAAAACGTCAATACGTCGTAGGGAGCGGATATGCAGTAGGAGGCAACAAAGTTTTTAAAAAATCATGGAAGACCTAGAAAAGTCACAAAGCATGATCTGGATACATTTTTCACAAGCGATTTTTTATGTTTGAATATGGGCAAATTGACGACCCTGACAGTTGTAGTGTTGTATGGTTACTACAACATGGTGCATATTAAGAGCAAAAACAACTTTTAAAAGGACTTGCTTATTTTCAAATTACAGTTACACTGCGGAAAACAAGCCCTTGTTCTGTACGGTTACATTTTAAAATGTTCCAATTCCTTGACGCATGCTTTCGAATGAAGAGTTCCAAGCTCTGTCAGATGTTATGACAGTAAAATTCAAACTACATTTATCTGAAAAGGTTTTAAAGGAAATGTACGATAAGATGTACATATTTATTTCTTCCTTAAGACGCTGTCATACTGTGTAGAAATGTAGTATCCCGCGTGTTTGTGTTCTAATCCTCTTGGTGTCTTTTGCGAAATGTGACATTTACCGTATGGTAAACAAGCCGACTATTCACAACTCGTGCTATCCCCTGTAATTTTCTTTAGTTCGTTCCACTCGTCAGTGGCCAACAAGTGGTGTAGTTCAGACCTTAACGGTTTGCAGCCAGTTGTACAATAATTGGTTTCATCCATTCGTATACTGCAGGTTGGTGCGACATTTGCTGCGTGATATTGAATTAACTGTTCTTGTTATACAGTTTGTTCATCCTTTCACACTACCTCAGAACAGTGGGTGAGCAGTTCTGAAGACAAAGAAAGAAAAGAGAATGCGAAGCAGATGAGAGCGATTTTTCTGGGAGTATTTTTCAGTGCTGTTGCATCTTTTCTGTTTGTTCATGTTCTTGGTTAGTGAAGTTTTTCTTCTTTTGTACAAATTTTGTTCATTGTGATAAATAATTCAGTTGTTAATGCTGTTGGGTTATTTTGACATTTGGCAAGACTGCAAACTAAATACTAAAAGCTTGCCATTAAAACTTTCAAAATCTTAAGCAAGTTGACAATCAGTCCATTTCCAGAGGATCTGGATTTTAATTCACAGCGCCTCCACGAAAAAAAGAGGGAGGTGATGGCGTTGGAAATGAGTCTACTTCGCGTTATATAACATGGCGAGAATTCGTGGATCGAGTTCTTCCGTCAGGAGAGGTGCAGAAGATCACAGTTGTAACATCAAGACACACTGCGGTTGTCCATCTTAAGCCAGGCGCAATGTTTTATGGTCGTAAGGTAAAAGAAAGAAGTAATGCTTTGTCCTTTGCGTGCAGCTTGGATGGACTACTCTGTTTTTTGTCGCTGGGACATTTTGGGCATTTATCCGACATAGCTTGTAAACTTTCTGTTATTCTTTGATTTTAGGACATTTTTGTATGATTGAAAAAGGCATTATGACCGAATTGACTTAATATTTCTGTCATAAAAAAATTCGGTCTATGACCGAAAAATCACCAAGAAAAACAGGGACTGCTGTGTGTATGCCTCGACAATTTACCGTATATTTTGCCTTTATGTACATCTAATGCATTTGCTTTGATATATTTCTCGACCGTACAGGTTTTGCATGTTTTTTTGTTCGGCCGTGAAATG
>Ga0210059_1011881_pt1 | contig 13252 bp, 7 predicted proteins | sample Ectturendosymbi2_FD_188042 | JGI IMG/M metagenome (GOLD analysis project Ga0210059, IMG submission 188042) | Ecteinascidia turbinata endosymbiont from Florida, USA - Sample 2 (SPAdes) (version 2) | ecosystem: Host-associated > Tunicates > Ascidians > Unclassified | place: Key West, Florida...
ATACTTGAATAGAGATATGTGCAAGTTTGAATAATCGCAAAAAGACGAAAGCAGATGGCAGTCGACTGATTCCTCGAAAGCATACAGAAACATTAGTGCTTTTAAGTGAAGAGATTCGGATTTCATATTTGAAACATGCGAACTGCTTCAAAATCACGTCAGATTTTCAGTTTTGTCACTTGCCGAAAAAATCAAAAATATCGCCAAACATTTGCTTCCGCAGTTTCAGATAAACGCACTGAAGCTCCAGACGTAACAAACAAGCTTCGAAATAACCATCGCTTCGATCGCGCGCGACACAATTCAAACTGGAAGGTCTGGCTCGCGATGGCGCTGCTACCACCGACTAGATCTTTTATCTAAGCAGTGGAGCACGTCGAACCAGCGGCAGCGCGGGTCACAGCGGAGCAAGCACGCACACGCACGCGCACAGTTTACAGCAAGCACACACACACACACACAGTGTCAACTGCTGCTGGTATGAGCGCAGTGCGCGAGCGCGCTGTTCACGCAACGAAGCAAAAGACAAGGCTGCAGAGCGCCAGCCGGTGCTACGCGGTTGTCTTGTGACTGAGAGTTCCTTCGCCGCCGGTGTTTCTGATCAACACGCTGCAGGAGAATGCCCCCGTGCCAGTACAAGTTGAACCAATGATTTTAAGGCAAAGCACCTGGAAGCCCAACTATAAAGGGTATTAATAAAATCATTGCTTTTAATTGCGAATGGAAATCTGTTGCACGGTTCGGTATCGTTGGTTCATGCATCTTGTTCTTGTAACACGTTATGTCCAAAACTTTCACGGGAAAACAAAACAACGCCGTATGTCAACAACACTTGACACAGAGTGTTGCACTAGTTTAGTTTCCGACTTTCAGTTTCACTACCATTGTCGGAGTGGATAAAAGAAATGTTGATACGCACTTGGTACACTACGTCTTGAAACAGAACAGGGAACGTGAGATCGGGATCGTTCATTTCGTTCAAACTGCAATGAACGAGAGTCTCGTCGAGATCCAGCACCAACGAAAACTCAGGTGAACTTCTGGTCTTCAGTGGAAGAGCTGCAACCAAGTCAAGATATATTAAAAAATAGGTCGGAGTTTTGAAAGTTTAGCAGCGTCGCTCTTTGGGCCATTGTTTCTCACAAAATCATGAGAAATTTTGATGTTCTTGGTGTTTCAGCGAAATCCACAGCAAAGTAATAATCTAATAGCAACAGTGTTTGCGTTAATTACCTGAAAACAGGTTAAACATGAGACCGATACGTTTTAAAAACCACAGATACTGCTAGTGACGATAATGATAAATAAACAACCGTGACAACAATGGCAAAGCATGTACCATGATCCACATTCAACACACCTTCATAGCTGCATGTAAGGCTAGGACAGTCAGAACTATTTGTCACCTGTTCTTTTTTGGTCATAGACCGACAGTTTTTTGAAATCGGTCATTTTGGTCACAATGTCTGAAAATATACTAATGACTACTGACTACTGTTACCGCAAGTTTTAATACAACTGTGAGACAAATGACCGAAATGTCTCGGCAAAAAAAATGGTTTGCCACAAGGCTATAACACATACAAAATAGAACAGCGAAATTTTCTGGAAATACAGCATCTGTATCAACTGGGCTTGTTCATTAGCAAAGGACAAGTGCACAGTTCGGAGACTGAAGCAATCTCCAGTTCACCTGACGAATTTGCGACATTTACGGTTTCAAAAGAAAGGGTACGGCGACGTGTTGACGAATTGGACGTTGCAAAAAGCACACGATACAGGTTATGAACGAAGTCTATTGTGTCAATTAATCTGTTAACATCGTTCACGAATCAAACAAACAAAATGCAGGTCAACTTCACTGCGAACTTTCAGCCATTTGACAAAACTACATTGCGATGTGCAATCGACTTTTTATCTCAACTCGGGTTCGACTTCCTCAGAGAAGCTGAAAATCTCCCCCTTCCACTTTAACAAGTGTAGCAACACGCACATTTTGGTGTTACAACGATATATAACGCCTCATCAATCAAGCGTGAAGTCATTTCTAGCACGGTTCCACGCATACGAACTCCCTCCAAGGTTCAATCTGTTATCGAAGCATCCATGCGTATCAAACTACTGCGAGGATACTTTGTTCTCATCACGGCGAAGAGCATTTTACAGCCTTGGTCGAAAAACGGGATTAGAAAAAAAGCAGAAGTAGCTGTTGACGGCAACGCACCTGGCTGACGACATCGCTGCTCTTTCGTCAACGGCGGCAGATGTTTTATGAAGTAGCGAGGATCAAACGCTTCCCAGTCGTCTTCGCGAACAATGTCCACGCCGGACGAACTTGCGACTTCTTCGAGGCCCGAAGAACTGGGTTCAGGAGTCTCCTCCTCCGCAGTATAGGAAGCATTTGAAGGCGCTATGGTTATGGAATCTGTTGAAAAAAAAAGTTGGACGAGACAATGACTTGCGGTTATAAAATCTTACAAGTTCCGAACGCATTGTTTTACCTTGTTTGCCGTCAGTACTCAGGTTAGGGGTTGTTGGTATGTTGCAGGTTTTCTTTGTCAGTTTTCATTACGCAGTTCACGTTACAGTCGTACCGGCAATTGAGGTGACCGTGTTGAAGAGTACTAGCGAATCACGTACAGTCAATGGTGCGAGCCACCCAACGTGTTGAAAATATGATTTATTTTAGAATTTATTCAACTCTTATTCTGTCAAAAAACAAGGTGTTGTGTCTTCGGCATGATAAGACGTATGACGTGTCCCTTGCAGAAGTACCGAGGTCTGCTTGATGCTAAGCTAAGCTGAGGTGCTGGATTTCAAGGTTTTGACCTTTAAAATTGGACTAGCCAGTCACAAGACATTTTCAGCAATCAAAATCAACAATTTTCTCATTTCACTTCTGTGGCTGTTAAAATGAACTTTACACTCTGTGTCCAGAGAAGATTAACTCGGTGAAGGATGCATTCGTCCACACTCACAGTTAGTGCTTTATTAAGTTGTTTTGAGAGACCGGAACAGTCTCAAATTGCTTCAACGGTCTCTCAAAATACAGTGGAAAGAAATTCGCTTTGCTACCGCCATCAAAATACACCACAACCTTGTTTTACAGCCATCCCGGTAAAAATTGTTGCGCTCTCTGAAAATATCTTTGCGGTCAGCAAGGTCAAATCTTAAAAAACCCGCGCCCATAGTAATGTTGCAACCTCTCCGGTAGCGTTGCGTTGATTGTGTGATTTACCACGAACGGGATGTGCGTGAAGAGCAACACCATTATCTCTCAGTGGTTAGGATTCGTGGCTCTTACCCACGCGGCCCGGCTTTACAAAGCATTGGTTCCAGTCCGTGCGTACTTGTCCATATAGTTGGGCCACTGGCCGCAACACCAGTAGCAATAATCGTGATAAGAGTTAACGCTGCACATTTGGACCAAACATAATGCGAAACCTACTATCGAAGGCAGCATCGCATTTCATTGGCGTGCTGGTGATCATGTCGACGTCGGTGGTCGAGGACACTTCTGCTACTTGTTCCTCTAAAGATGATGAAGGCTCCTCCGAACTGGCCGTAGATTCACTGCTGCTACATTCCTCATCTTAGACAATCACATAATGGCATTACAAAGTCTCATCTGATAGATTTATTGAGTGTTTCGCTAGGGATTAAAACCTTACCGCTCGGCTGGCCGAAAAACTTGTAGACCGGTGAAAAAATGGTGCCAAGCAGTGACTTTTTTGTTGGTTTCCTTTTCCGCTTCCCTTCACAACACATGCAAAGGATAGACGCGCATACAGTGGAATTGGCCTTTACTCAAAAATCTGCATGCGATCACGTCTGAAGTAATTTATCAACAGATTCAACTCATTTACCTTTCCTTGCCGTTTTGCTTCTTTTTGGAGTTTCAGTGCCAGAAGCACTTGGTGAATTGGTCTGCGATCTGAAAAGGAATACCAAACAATAACATCACTGTACTTCAGTCATTCCACACAACAGCAACTTCTATTGCTGCATAATAACAGTTAAAACCGTTTACTATCGGACCATACGTTTTGTTTCCCCTCATAATATGACATCCGCCTACAGATAATTACAGCAGCCGCTTTGAAACAAGAAAAATAAAAATAACTTCTTGTCGCAATTTCGCTCTTTCCTCGAGCAGGCGTGGCGGTGACGCACGATCTCGACCTGCAATATCGAAAGTTTTTCGGCAGCAGGCGTGTTGGCGACAGTTGGTTATAATGTGTGGCGACAGTTGGTTATAATGTGTGACGACAGTTGGTTATAATGTATGGCGACATTTGGTTATAATCAGTTTGGGCAGAAACTGAAACCCGGTGCGTGCGAGTTACATTGTCAGTAGTAGGGAATGAGTTTAGTGGAGGCTGTGAACGAAGTTGAGAAGAATGCAGCGCTTCAGCTGACATTACGTGAACTCTTTCTAAACGATTTGTTGAAGCCTTTTTCTGAAAATAAAACGAAGAAAGAAAGGTACCTAACGAACTTAAGTCGCGTCACTCTGTCAAACTAAATACGACACGAGCAGTCACATATCTGCCCCCAGCACTACTCCAGAGGGACACCAAGTTGGGTTAGACCAGGGATGCACACAGGGTTTCTTTTTTCGCTGAGACATTTTGGTCATTTGTCCCATAATAGCATTAAAATTCGCAGTAACAGTATTCACGAGCCTACCTTAACCGACATTATAACCGAATTGACTCAATTTCTTTCGGACATTTTTTTTTAATTCGACCTATGACCGAAGAATGACTGAAAAATAAACCCAGGGTGCTAAACCTTTTCACTTTTGCCGGTCGCATCACATGAATGAATGATATCATAAAATAGCTCCAACACTATGACAACATTGGTGAAATATTTAACAGAAATGTATAAAAAAGCTTAGTGTTGGTCAGCATTACCCAATTTCTTAGCCATTCAAATCAACCTATCTCTTTCCTCAAACTACCCACATCAAAATAACTTTCTTGAAACCACTCCAAAATAAAAAATCATTCAAAACGCATAAGTGCAGATATCACAATAATTTAATCATAGTTAAATAAGTTCCAACACTTTGAAGACATTAGTGATATATTCAACATAATTTTTTTAATTTAATAGGTCGTACTGTTGTTCAGTACAGTATTACCTACAGGAATTTGTCAACATTACTTGCTTAGCCATTCAAAACAACCTATTAGAACAGCTACGTCCAACCCATATGGCTTACTGAGCCAAAAATTTTGCCACTATCTTAAACAGGGCATTGAAAGGCTTACTTTGATCTTAGAAAACTAAATTTAGCTTAAGCTATTGTACTGAAAGCATTCGAATCCTAACTGCAATGGTAACAGACGTGATAAAGTGGCACTGAGGACCACCCGCAACAAAAACGTCAAATTAAAGATTATCAAAATAAGGACAAGTTGTCAGTACGCAGGATACTTTTACTACAGCAAAAACTTAAACTGGGCCGCACAAAACCTTCGACTGGGCCGCAGGCGGCTAGCGGGTTGGACATAGCTGTATTAGCATTTACTGTGCAATGTAGATCTTTACCTACCCTGTTCACAGAATATATCCAGTGTACTTAATTCACTCAGGTTTTTATCTTTTGTTCAGGCTCTACCAATGTTTCTTTTCTGAGCATGCTGCACACACATATTTCTGTGCTGTTCAATGTGAAAGAATTCGTATTTCTTAAAAACGAGTTTATGGCATATAGGCGCCTGAGATACACAGACAAATAGGCAACTAACAATGAAAACTTTTATTTTTTAACTATATTTTTTTAATTGTACGAGCTCTCTTACTACCTGTCACTGCAGAATGTTACTTTCTATCTAACTCGAACCTGAACCTTCGTTATTCAAGTATATAGATACATTTGTCAAGAGTTACAGTGGCAAGAACCTCTCAGCAGTTGAATGTGCATTGTTAACTTACTGCATCAACCAAGTTGCAAGTTTAATATGGAGGTTTAAATTTTTTTGGTACTTATAGACAGCACAACCATGGCGTTGGGATGCTGCCATTATTTATTATGAGTTTTACCTGTTACTGCCTTGACCAGCTGTTGAATTGGTTATCACATCAGCATCATCTTTCATTGTACATCTTCGCCTCTTCTTAATCCGATCTGCTAACTCTAGTTGTGGGGTTCTTGACTCAACCTATTACAAAAATGTGGTGTGAAGCTTTTGTCCAGGGCAGTACAGAGAAACTGGATCGCCAAACAAAGAACTGATGGAAACCAATTCCAACTAAAAATCGAAGTTTGTTTCACATTTAAGCATTTTCACCACTGAGCTGAGGTGAATCTTACATACAACTGAACAGATTTATCAGTCTACAATATAATTACTGTACCAAATAAGGTCTGGGAAAATTGTAATGAACATCTTTAGCTTTTGGAATATTGCAAAGAGGTTTAATAGACATACTTCATAAATGAATTTAATTACTCATGAAAAAGACAAATCTTTCAAAAACCATCTCAGTTTGCACTCTGTTTTCCTGTAACAGCTAATGCATTTTCAAATCTTGTAATTTAAGAATTTAGTTTTTGTGCAGATGCTAAAATCAGTCAACTTTTTCTACCAATAACCTAATAACAATTATCGATACAATCAATTTATTTGCAAAAAAACAAGCCAGTATTTTTAATTCATGGCACTCAAAAAATCACGATGTAGATTTAAATAACTATAGACATTCTCACAAAGAAACATAAAATGTAATCCAAACAACGATATATGCTTGGTGCAAAATGCCTTGGGTGTAAAAACATAAGCACAGTAATTTTATCTAAAAGTAAAGACTTAAATAATGTGTGTAACATCAACTTACACATTGAAAACAACACTACTTGTAATCACAGTGCATATATAATATTGTGATTCTTTCCCTATTGAATTTCTTTGGTGAAATTGCTAAGCTGCATCACAGTCAGGATAATCGAAATCAAAAGTTAAATAGCAAAATTCTTTCCAGAGCAAATGCCAACAATGTAAACAAAGGTGACGATTTGCAGTACAGTAAAACTCACTTTAGCAGATGCGCAAAGGGAATAGAAGAAAACGGTAGACTTAGATGAACTGTCAACTTAAGCAAATATGTAGACTGCATGTGGAACATGACTAAATGAAACAGTCCTAGTTTCCATTTATTAGCAGATCTAATCAATATACTTAAGCTAGCATGCATTCAGAATGAGATCAAACGCAAAAAAGAACTGTACCGGAGACCTGACTGCATCCTGCAAATTATGCCACTTATATTAATTGTGCACAGAAAACTGACTTTCACACTTCCATTGTGATTTAATAGACAACTACCCAACAGTTGGTGTAATCTGGTTTAGCGTTTTTTTCTATTGATTTGACATATCCATTCCTAATTAAAGGAGTAAATGCATTGGGAGAAATCTGTTCCTAAAAGTATTGAGTTGGAGAGAGGGGATTCCGGTTTTCGGAGTTCAGATAAATGAGGCCTGACTGTACAATCTGTGACAAGATTATGAATGCAAGTGGCAAAATCCCCTTCCGATATATATATATATTAATTATTGATTTGTGATATGTTGTTTGGAAGAAAACATGCACCAATAGCAATAACTGTTTCCGATAAACTAGACACCATAAACACAAAATTTATGCACAAACACCAAATCTACCATTCTCAATATCCATAAACACCAATTCACAGAACTCAAATAGCTTAAACACACATCTACCAACCTCAATAGATGAACCAGAAATAAGACGTTTGAATGAAGTTAGTATACCGCTTGGAGTTAGCCGTGACTGCTCATTCTCCTTCAAACATAAAAAGAAAAGTTGCACTGGTTCTCCACAATTAAACAAAAGTTGAGAGATGAAAAACAACAATGAAATTACCTCATTTGAAAGTTTTCTTTTGCTGGCTTTTTTGCGAGTAGGATTAGCTTTTGAAGGAGACTGGTCTTTGCTTCGTAGTTTCATTTTGAAATAGTTAAATGAAATTGAGAAGGAAACCAGCCATTATTATACAAGCTATAAACCTACAAAATATGGTGCAGGACACTACAACCAATTAGCTTAAATATGACATTCAGCACTGTTTAAAATCAGACCAATTAAAAACACCTGAACAAAATAGTTGAAAGTAATTCTGAAGACAGCACTTTAGCATAACATTGTAAGTGAAGTTGTTGGCACATCACAATCTATCCTTGCACTTGATGACAAGATGCCTATATTGGGTTGATTATAACAGCTTTCAAAAATGTGACACATATTAATTAAATAATCCACCCGTGCATATGAATACAAACAGGAACTTCATGCAAACAAAACAACTTTTTTACGAAGTAAAGAAAAATTTAGCTCAAGAACACTTATATACCGGTCAGTAGTAGTCCAATTTTGTCCCTGCTGAATGGGAGAGGTTAAATTTACCTCCTTTCTGACATGGTCAATTTTAAGTAACTTCATTCCACAAATGAAAGAAGCAAGGAATCAATCACAAATTTTTAATGGGAAATCAATTTCACGTAACACTAGCATCATCAGTCCTATCATCCTATTTGAATAAGGTTACCTATGGATCATTAAAAAAAATTGCCTCAAAAGCCTTATATTGCAGCAAGGTGTGCTCCTCAGAAGTGAAAATCTGAGCTTTGTTCTAATGTAGGTTCTGACAGATGCATATGACTCCATGCATTTTTCCACTATTTTTCAGCTAGTCTTTTGTTGACCTTGATGCATTCCAGTGCCCTTCCTCAACTTGTCATGAAGACAAGGAGATTGAAGAAAGACATTTTGATGTCATTCACTCTTTGGTTGTACTTATTCTTTTCTTTTTCATGTTGTTGGTAGATCTGCGAAAGCGGCTAATCAGCATGTGATTGTGAGGCAGGACGTATGACCCTCATGTCAAAAAATGTTTTCTCATAGCTATTCCACAGTCATCTCACAGAAATGGCCAACCTTGTACTGTCAGATATAATTGATTTGTCTTTCAACTTCATTTTCATTGATTGGCAGAAGTGTGAGCTCTATCTGAACAATGAACATCTCTACAGACCTCTCTCATTATCTGTGTCTTAGAATCTCTGAGTTGTGTCTCATCGAAACGTAGCTGCCCAGTTTGCACATACAGCTCAGGCTGTGATCCACCACTTAGTTTGTATCTTTTGTAAGTCCACTGCCCCCCTTCTTGAGCTGTTTCGCATAGAAACTTGTTGACATTTCAGGTGACCCCAGGGAGGGACAGTGACTCCACCAGCGCCTGTCTCTGGCCATGGTCAGAAGGAACACTGCTAGCATATTGGCCTGTGTGCAAGTTTGATCTGATTTTAGCCACCCTCAGTGCATTAACCAGTGTTCCTGCCTGTCACTTGCCTCTCTTCAATGAATAGCCACCGCCTTCCGAATGTCTGTGTTTTCTGTGAGCTTTATTGTCTTCAGTATGTTTTTTAATACTTTCTGTAAACTCCCTGTGCAGTATTGTTTTGCTCCTCTCTTCAGCCATCCTGACTAACTTCACTTTGTTTATTTTTCATGTCCTAACACTACTGTGTTGCTGTTTACTGTTAAACCTTTTTGTAATCTGTCTTTACCTGTCTGTCCAACCCATTTTGGGTGCTATGTGCCTGGTGGAACACACACACAATGACGGTACTCCATCATGGTCTGTATAATTTTACTGTTTTTTTCTTGCTTGATATTTTTGTCTTTACTATGGTGCAAAATGAGTTTGTATCTACACATACATTAACTGAATGGGTATGCTCTTTACCTTCCATCCACATCTCATGCAGATGGCATTCATGAATTCTTGTTTGTTTAGTGCAGGGATGAGGAACTTATTTATTATCACAGGCCGCATGAATTGTGGAAAATCGTTGGCAGGCTGCAAAAATTAATCAATTTTACGTTCAAATTTTTACTTTATCCTCAAAAGGAAAATAAGGAGAGAAAATTATGTCAAGGAGCAAGAGAGAATTCTCCTGACTTATTGTCTACTTGTCTCTTTTTCATGGAGTTTTGTTTTGATGCGATGTTGTGTTATAACCTTCGCAACGAAAATAAATTCTAATACAGGCCATATTAAATGATCATGCGGGCTGCATTTGGCCTGCAGGCTGCTGGTTCTCCAAGACTGGTTTAATACACATTGCATATCCAAGCACTTAAATTGGCAAGGCTGACAGCCAAGAAGATGCTCCTTTTTCCATTGCTCTTTTTGCATGTTGTTGCGTCTCAGGGATCAGATCCTCAAATATTTTGTTCTGGCAATGTATTGCTGCATATTTATTTTATGTGTTCTCTCTTGTCATAGTTTGTTTTTTGTGGTTCTGGCATTGCTGGTCTAAAGAGTTGTAATTGAGGTCGAGTTTTATACCACAGTTGCATGTACCATATGTCCCACCAAGCACATAGCATATCCCTTGAACTTGGAATGGGTAAATTCTATATTAGTTATTGACAATATATTGAGCAGGAAGTAAAAAAATGGGATGAACTACACATACTAATGAATAAGGGAAAATATACAGCAGATAACAAAGAATAAATCTCTTTAACTGTTCATTTAATTGCTTGCAGTTGCACACCATCACCTGTGTTGCGTAAATGAATGTTGCACATTGGATTTGACTTTAAAAACATGTCTTTTTGCCTTTTTGCTGGTTTCTTGTGACTGTTATATTTTTACTTTGTTATTTTTTCATTTTTTTATCTCATCTGACCTGTTTCCAGTAATACAAAAAAATTTAGGATTTAACCTTTCCCTACCAGATCAATCTCCTAATTAAAAATTGAACTCTTAGGCTATAAATAGTGTTTGGTGAAATGATTCTCGGTTTTACGTGTCAAAAATGTTGGAGAAACCATGGGTCTAAGTTATTAGATTAGCATATGTACAGTAGTATGTCCATATAAAAACAACCACCAACTAGAGCCTCAGGAGAGGGGGGGTAAAAGAAGAAACATCCATGTATGTACTGGGACCTGAGAGGATGGAAGTACTTATGCTAAGTTTTCCATACGATAATCAAGCCCAAAATTACAAAGTTACTCAGTAAGTAGGCCACTTGCCAAGTTGTTGGTAGCCTATACACTATAACAAATAATAAGCTAAATCTAAAATTGGCAACAGCCTCTCTGTGGTGAAACTACGATATTATCATAACATGATATTTTAAATTTTCCTCTCAACTATCAGTCTCAACCTTCAAATGTTACAGTTTAATACAGGAGTCGAGAGCCTTTTTGGCTCAGGAAACCATGAAACCTACATATTTTTAATTATATTTGCATGAGAGTTATATAATATTTTTCAACACTTGATTGATGCAACTAACTTACTAACGTGTGCATTTTTAAGCAAAATCAACAATCTTAATCAAAGGTAAATGTCTGAATTTTCTCTTTAATGAAATGCTTCTTACTCACTGTTAATGCGACTTCTGCTGCTGCAGTGCATGGTGTTACTGATGGTTTTTAGAAAAATTACAGAACAAGTTTCATCTGTAACAATCATGTGAAGAAAATATCAACCAAGCGAGCCAGATGCCGTCATCAAGACAAAAGAGCCACATCTGGGGATAACACTGACTAAACGGAGGGTCGACGGGCTGTGTTGCCAAATGAAAAACATGAATTTTCCGCGGGCTGCACAGAAGGGTGGGCCAGTAGGTTGCACTACAGGACGGGCCACTGGGCTGCACATTAACTAAGACAGGCCGGTGGGCTGCACATTTAAGCTGGGCTGCAGAAAAGGGTGGACCGGAGGGCTGCCCTTTTCCGCAGCCCGCCGGACTACCTTTTTGTGCAGCCTGACAGCCCACCCTTCTGTCTTCTGTGCAGCCTGCCGAAAGTTCACGTTTTTCATTTGGAAACACAGCCCTCCAGCCCGCCCGGCCCTCCAATTAATTAGTGTTATCCACATCTGGCTCGCAAGCCATAGGTTCCCAACCCCTGGTTTAATAAAAATGGTTTAGAGAACAAGAACCATAGGTAGCAATTCATTCATATTGCAATGACAGTTCCAAATACTAAGCACCAACCATCAAGGTCAGTGTTCTGTGTTGTGTAAAACTGGCAGATGAATCAATGAAGTTCATCCAAACAACACAAAAAACAATGCATCGGCATGGTGGCAGCTGTTTTATCTATTGCTATACAAGTTTCAACGAAGACCCCAGAACGAAGCTAAAAATGAGGCGTGCACGGTATCGGTTTTTGCATCCCCCTGGCAGGTAACACAGCACTCTGACTGAGTTACTTGAGTACTGCATTTCTCTCAAGTCAAACAAAGGTAAAGGCTCAACAACGCTTCCTGCACACCACTAACAGCAGTCAAACTCAAAGCGGAATTGCGAAACGAATCTACAATCCCAGCTAGTCATCGCCAATATGCACACCCTGTAATATAAATGATGCTGTACAGTAACGTCACAGCTACTTGGTGCGCACTACAGTTTCGCTTAGTTTGTAAACAGTTTAGGTACAACACCAACTCCCGCCTACGAATCAGTTGAATCAAGAGCAGCCAGTTGACTTTATCCAAACTTACGTCATAGTCCTGTGAAGACCCGGATGTAAAAAAAAGATACCAAAACTGAAAAAAAATATGGAGCAGTTTTCTCAAAGATAAGATTTTAACTTCATAAATTTTGCAGGTTAAAAATCAAAATAATTCTAACTGTTCCAGAAAATGTCTTGCGGTTATGACTGGAAACTCGGACTTAACAACTTGCGCAAGGAAAAATCATCCAAGTTTGAAAAAAGTAATTATTTTCAAATATGGGAATTCCCCTAACTGCTTTTGCGCCTCGCTGCCTTTGCACTTTGCATTTGTAGCGCATTTGCGCAACTGGGCTGCGGACCACAGGTTTGGTGGACCATAGATCTCCTCAAAAATGGCCGCGAAGCATTTAAAAATACAGTACTCCCCGCTTATAAAACCCATGGTTATAAAGCCCACCCGCTTAATAAGCCCAAAGTTCTACGGTCCGGATTACTTCGTTTATTCCTGCATTTAAACAACGCTTTAAAAACCCAAAACCCCGCTTAATAAGCCCAATTTTCTAACACATTTGAGTGAAAAAACGTCGTAACTCACACTTCTTTGCCTTCCTTTCGACGGCTCCGCACTTCGTTACGCTACTGACCTAGTTGTTAATTCAACTCTTTCCTCACAGATACTATATTTGTGCTGCAAGACGAGACATAGGCAAGACAACTGGTGCTCTGTAGAATTCATT
>Ga0210059_1011882_pt1 | contig 13252 bp, 8 predicted proteins | sample Ectturendosymbi2_FD_188042 | JGI IMG/M metagenome (GOLD analysis project Ga0210059, IMG submission 188042) | Ecteinascidia turbinata endosymbiont from Florida, USA - Sample 2 (SPAdes) (version 2) | ecosystem: Host-associated > Tunicates > Ascidians > Unclassified | place: Key West, Florida...
ATACAACAGACGAGTATGCATCTCACATAAATGGTGTACAAGGTTACGCGGAAGTTGTCAGAATCTATCCAGAAACGCATCTACTGCGCAAAACACAGTCAGCGAGATATGTGATGGTTCATCATCAGACAGACCAAATAAGAATAGACGCATAGCAACTCAACGTTACTCAGACAATCAAAGTGCTCAGGTAATTTGTTATCGGTTAAAATATTACAGCCTTATTGCAAAGTATTGCTCGTGCGGCATCATGAAACTTACAGTGAAAGAAGAGGAGAAGCTCTGTTTCGATATTGCCACAAACGCGGATACGATAAGATTTTTTATAGATATTCAATGGCCTGTGTACCAGGCGAAGCATACAACGCGTGGATATCAAACGAGGATTAACTTCCTAAAGGGGGAGGGTACTATGTTTTGCAACGTGGCAAGGGATATTCAACGATTCATGAAATTAGCGAGGTTTGGAGAAGATCTAATTTCAAGTGGGAGATAATTCCACAAGCTGCAGGAGTATTGGAGAAAAAGTTAAATGCTTCAGACTTTTAAACAGTGTAATCTGAACGTCTAAATCGTGGCGCAAAGTGTAGGGAACAAATTCACTGAACGATCTAAAGAGACTCATAAAGAAAGGTCAGGGTACCAAACTAAAATTATTTTAGAAACGTAGCGGAGCATAGGTATTTGTCTACGGTGATATAAGCTTCTAAGATTTAGATCAAGAAGTACTTCTGAAGAGGATGTAGTTTTTAGACACCCTAATATGATGCTAGCAGCGGAGAGTTGCGCCTCATCCTGCAGATGTTTGCCACTGCCGGAGCAGTTGTCATAAATAATGCTTCCATAATCAAAAATCGGCGATATGTTTGTTTTGTAGATAGTAAGGAAAGTGTGGCTAGGTAAGGAATTAGAAAATGAGTGAAGACGATTTATTTTGGTCATCACTTCCTGATGAAGGAGAGTGGCGTAACAAGGGGCGGGCAAGGGGGGACATCCGTCCCCGGGCGCAGCTCTTTGGGGGCGCCAAATTGAGGTCGGAATTTTATGAACTAATTGCGAAATGTCAAATGTCAACAGATACTCATAGTTACAATTTACAAAACGTCGAATGTCATTGCGAAATCTCATCAAGATCACCAAGGTTCGCAAAACGAGCAATTATGAACCTTAGTGACGTTTCAAGGCAGAGTTGCTGTCGCCAGCAATAAGCGCCCGCTTTTGGTTTGACTCACGGCTGCGTCACAACGGTTTCAGAAAACCAGGGTTGCGAACTTTCCGACTTCTCTATCATTTTATTGTCGCGTCACAATGGGACGGGAATCCCATAGTGCTTGCAGAGTGCTATGCGCGTGCTTTTAGAGCAGCGATAAAACTTAAACAATGTTGTTACCATAGATGCGCAGACGGGGCATGAACGAGGCGACGGACCCGGACATCCAAGGCAGTGGGTCATCCAAAGAGTGAAATTACAAAAAGTGCATTTATCCAAATCTTGTAACTAGACCAGGGGTTTAAAATTTTCTGTGAACGTTAGCAGCGCACAGCAATTTTTAATTGTGCACACATATAAGCTTTGCTGTACGGCATTCACATGCATGAAATATTAAAGGTAAAAAAGACGTTCGCGCACTCCACGTTTTTGTTCGCAAGCGCGAGTGTGCGAGCGCGTTTTTGCACCAGTGAACTTGACGCTTCTTATTGGCTACTAAAACGTGCTGCGTGGATCTGATGGAAACTTGCCTGAAGGGAGCATGAAGTGACTTGACAGAGAGATGAAGCACTGTCATCGTTATCTTCATCTATTTTTACTGAAAGAAACATCCTTAGAAATTTGTTTATCGTTCAGAAAAATATAAAGGGCGGCAATGCATCCAATTGCACGATTATTCTACTTTTTTCAGATACTATTTCTAAGAGAAACAATAGACAACTCTTATCTCCTAACATGACATTAGTCCTATCCTCTTTTGGTGGGTTGGTGGCCCTATCTGATACGTACTTGCATGAATAAATGCAATACCTAATTCCTTTAACGCATAGCTTACCCATGAGTGGAAGAAATTTGTTTGTAAACAAATGACTCAAGCCCACAGAATAAAACAATTAATTAAAAACCTAACACATTAAAAACAAAAAATACTCTTTGAATTCATTTTAATTCAAATTTTAAAAACATGTTTATTTGTCAATACTGGTTTTTACTTATTTCAAATGCCTGTATTTTTCACATTCCTCAATACTAAAGTTTGGTGGGGGGCATGCAATCAAGCAGTTGGCCCGAGAATCACCAGACCTATCTGCATGCCCCTGGTTGTTATGACTACAGATCTGATGTTTAGGAAAATGTTCATGGTTTGACAAACTTTATGTTGAAATGGATTTGGTGTGGTTCTGAAGGAAGTTATGATGATTTTTGTTTGTGGGGTATTTAAGTAAATGCTGAATACTTTTGCAAAAATCTAATTGCAGCTGTGCAACAACGTTGAGTATATTAGTTATTGTGAACTCTTCAGTTGCTGCTACATGTGCTTTATATCACTTTGGCCTAGAAACTGAGCATTTGCATGGACATGATTGTCGAAATTCAGGTGACACAATTGCTAACCTGGAGCTTCGCACGGAGCGTCACTGACCTTAAATATTTCTTAGATTAGTGGATGTGACACATTTCATTCATAGCAGTTTTTTTAAGGAACAATCGACAAACTTACAGTGAAGGCAAAAAACATTTTTCTTTGAAGTTAGATAATTACAGGTAAAGCATTAAATCGCAGCATTTCTTTTATTTTCTGTCAACTTTTCAGGGTGCAATCTATATTCCAAGAAAAGGCTCCGTGAATTTGCAATTTTATAGTTGTCTAGCAGTTTTGTGTAAAATCATTTGCCTTCAGTTTTTCATATGCATTCTTCTGTCTGTTCTTCTCTTTGATGTATTCGTGCCTGTGACGTCTCAATCACAGGAAGTTTTCAGACTGGTCTAGAAACAACTATATGCAGGCGATTGCAGGGCCTGAGTCAGCTTTCGACACCCCTTTATTCCCAATTATTCTTCGCATCGATGCTGCCATGAACGGGCTGGGTGGGGGCGCCAAAACTGTTTGCCCCCGGGCGCGGGAAACCCTAGGTACGTCACTGGATGAAGGTAGAAAATTTGAGTATGCCAAGAGAGACTGTGATGAAAAATTAAGCGCAAATACATATCTTTCTGTTCAACGTGTATCTTGGTTACAGTTTATGGGCTGGAAAGCAAATTAAAACTTGCAAAGAATGATCTGAGCAAACATAAACGGAATCTTTTTGTTTTTCTACACTGATAGGTGGCCTGCCTTTCCGCCAGCCGAAACAATACGTTTCCAGCAATGGAGTGTTGAAAGTTAACATGAACGTAGAAGTTACAGATTTTGTTGTTGATTGGTTGCAACTACGCCGTCGGAGTTATGACTCACAAATTCCTGGACCGACCTGGAGAATCAAAGCCGGTGACCTAATCAATCTTCGCTTGGTAAGAATCACTGAACCTTATGCGGTAATGATCGCTTTGATACGCAATAGTAAAAATGTGGATATGAAATTACTTTAACAGTCTCTCAAAACACGTTGAAAAACACTGAGCAAGTATCTTGCTATATTCCTTTAACTCAATGGCCAAGAAAGCATATTCAAGGACATATTCTCATGCATTGAACGAATCAAAGCAGACACCTATGACGATGCCCTAAGTCAAGGGTGGGGAACCTGTGGCCTGCGGGCCAAATGCGGCCCTCGTGAACATTTGATATGGCCCGCATCAGAATTTTCGTTACCCAATTTAGACTACAAGATTACGTAAAAAACAAGCTCCATGATAAGCACGTACTTAGACAGTAAGCCCGAAGCCCCTATCCTTTAAGATAGTATGTCTTAAGAAAACTCTATGACACGTAGTAAGATAAAGGTAGAATTTTAGGATAAAATTAGTTGTTATATGCGGCCCGCCAGCGATAATCCACAATTTATGCGGCCCGTGACAGGTTCTCCCCACAACTGCTCTAAGAACATTGCGATAAGTAGTTTTGAAATCAGTGTTTTAAGCAAACACAAGACATGCTTCACGAAACGTATTTTCAGTTTGAGGACAATTTTATCTCATGAGAAATGCTGCTGGGGTGTGGAATATGGGTTTGCCTTTTTCGATCATTTTTCGCGATTATGAAGTGGTAGATTTACTATAACTCATTAATTGGCTTCAAGTTTTGCAAAATTGTTTAGCGCTGTGTTTAAGCAGACTGTCAGCGTCTTATAAACCTGGATTTAAGTAAGTATGACGAAACAGTAAGTACGTCTGAATACTTTTCGTATCTACTTTATGGGGGTCAACTGATCCATTTGTGTAGCATGCAATACAAGTTTGAGTTATTCCATTTGCTCTCTATCAATATGCCAGACAGTTCAGTTCCATGGTTGGGTGGCAAGATTGGATTGCAAGTATGATCGCAGGTTCTATGTAGTTTCTCCTACAGGCATCAAGTAACATCTTGCAGAACTAGTTAGCAGTGGCCTCCTTATATATATCCAGTCAATTTATTTCCTTTCTTTGCTTGTTGCTTGCATTAAAACATTTTTGCAAGAGTGGTTTATATTTCTGCGAATTGCGTTGTGTGGGCTACAAATTAACCTGATGCGCCACTTAAGAAACATCTTTATTTTTCTCATGTTCATGAAAATTATTGAAAAACTAGTGTTTTAGCAAGCTGCAGTTGACTCAATACTGGTAAGGTTTCAAGTGACATTTTGTAACTTTTCGCCTGTTTTGCACCTTGCGACTTCGTTGCATCTACATTTCTGCAGGCTTGCATTCGCTGCAGAAATTGCTTACAAACACAAGAAGGAAAGCTGCCCGAACACTCTTTCTTAAAATCAGACAAGCATCAGTGAATTCAAAACTCTAGGTTTGCTGTAAGCCTTCGAGGAATCAGCCGACAGGGCTCTGCTTTCATCTTTTGATGTTGATTCAAACTTTGCATGTCTGTATTAAAAAACTTAGTCTCCAAAAAAGCTCAATTTGACACGTCCGCGTCCATAACAGTGAAACTCCAGTTGAAATCCAATTCCAATACCTTACAAGTATTTTATTCAAGTTTAGTCGCCAGTGCAAACATTACCTACACACAAGAACATCACCAAAAATGAACGTGGGTTAAGACACCGCAAAACCCAAAGGTTATCTTGTCAAGGTGTCCCTAAGTTGTGAGAAGTACGTTGGTGGCCATTACGACTACATAACCATTAGCATCTGATTGTCATTTTTAAAGGTCTGGATTCCAAATCAGTGGAAGCACAAGAGTTGTAATCGCGTCCCAACATGTTATTGCAGTGAAACTTTAAGTTGCTCTTGACTGTTTAAAAGACTGTTTAACTTCAATATGACGTTTCGCAGAAAAACACGCTGACGGAAAATAATCCACCCAACCCGCCCAACAAGGATCCTCCCATCAACACGTTCCACTCTCCAAACACAACCAACATGCATACTCACGGTTTGCACATAAGCAGTCTCGTAAGTAAAGATAGTTTTAAACTTGATCTATAGATGTCATTTTGTGGCAGAACAGCATGCATTTTACATCTACTAAGGATGTTGTTCAGATATTTTTTGGATATCTTGCCTTAGTTGCCTTAAAATTGTCTAATGACTTGGTGAAGCTCTTGTAAAAGTGAAGACTAGGATAATGAGGATTTTCTACATTCATGTCATACGTGAAAAATATACATTATGATCAAGTTCGAGTTCAGTTTTATGAAATACTGACCTGAATTTTTTGTGAGCTTAGTGTTTTTGAAACCCTGGGTGCACTCGGCTACATCCCATCAAGAACGAGACGGGTTTATCAAAAAAAGATGATCGTGTTTTAGCAAAAATATATCTAACTTTGAAAGATTCCGTGGCAAGAGCATGGGAACTCAGAAAAATCTAGATGTTTTGCTCTATTCATTATGATGTTCTGGATTGCGTGCAAATTCTGGGTTGATTTATCCAGTGCCGAACGCATTGTGCTTCTGCTAAAAGATAACCTCGCCAAGTTGGAGTCAAAGTACAAAAAAACTAACCCTGCCATATATCAGTGGCAGAGCGTCTGCATTTCAATAGAAGGTTAGGTTTCAATTCAGGGCCAATGACTAAACTGCCCTGGCGCTCCTGCAGTTTGGGCAAGAGCGTTTGCTTTAACCGCTCCAGCAAGATGCGAAGAAGCACGGTCGTCTTTGACATGACGTCATCTAAAACAAATTAAAAATATGGCTAACTAAAGAATAGCAGAAGGAAGTTTACAGAAAAAAATCTAAAGAAAAATTGGTATTTTTTCCTGTTGCACAGGAGCCGCAAGACAGTGTGTTCGTAACAGTTGGCCCTTCTGCTCATTACGACTACAAATACTCGATAATCGATAATCATCCAGCAGGGAGCTTTTGGTACCACGCACATTTTCACGGTTCGGTTTATTTTCAGGTGAGATATTTGATTCTGCTATAAATTAAATCGTGCTGCATTTTCATTCATTGTGACAATAATAATTTTCTTGCGTGAGTTTATAACGTATCAGTTTTGTCTTTGCAAGAACATTGTTTTGGAATGGATTAAAGGATATTGGTAAAAGTTGTCAGCATGAAATCATTAAAAAGGAATTTTCGTTTATTTAGATCAATAACTCTTGTAATAAAAAGTGCTGATGAGGTGGGCAAAACCAAAGGCAACTTTTCGAAAAATAAAGTTGAATTGAGTCTTTTAAGAAATGAATTAACTTAGACAAATCCGTTTTTTCAAGCTGACATGCTATTACTGAAACTTGCGTTGGTTGGAGTTTAGGTTCCGAAATAGTAATGTGCAAATTCTAACATTTTGCAGGTGGATAGTGGAATGGGAGGTATGATAATAATCGAAGATCCAACAGATTCGTCGTCCGTTCCGCAGCACATTCAAAAAGTTTCTTGTCCCTTAAACTGCGAGCACGATATTCAGATGGTTTTCCAACCTACTTTGCTGTTCTCGCCTTTTGGAGGATTTGCCGAATTGCAGATGATGATTCAAGACAACTTATTCACGTGATAATTTCGTTCAAGTGTCTTTTTTCTTTTTTCTTTGTCTTGTTGTTTTGCTTGCAGACGCCAAAGATTCGTCTTCTTGCAAAAAATCTATTTGTTACGATTCAGGTCGACGCTAGAAGGTAGCCAGCAGGTTGCTGTATAAATTTCCTTGATTCCATACAGAAACGCCGCAAACGGTGATCTTGGGGGTCATCAAGGTTTACACCGAATACGGCTGAAACCATCTTTTGTCCCTGTCCACAACCAACCGAATTTGTGAGAAATTATGGTTCGGACAACGTCAAAGATGACTCAAGCAATTTTTATGCGAAACTTTAAACATATTTTGATAAGAATTTCCCACAAGGTATAGTTAAATGGTAAGCCATGAAAATTGCAATTAGAATTTAAAGAAGAACCGCAATTAAAGCTTAAGCTGCATTGCTGTCTACCATTTAGTTGGTTAATGACAGACTTCGGTTGTTGCTTCTTTCTACTAGCTGATTCTGTGAAAAAATATCTCAAATACATGCCGGACTTGGCGTTTATTATATATGTAAGCAACTTGTGGATAATTTTGACCGTAAATTTTCTCCTACCTAATTGACGGCATTTAGTTAATTCAAAAAGACAAATATCTGAAACAAAGCGTCAAGTCTGGACTTAGCAAGTCATAGGTGTATGGGCAGACAATTTGTGGGGGTGCAAAGGATACTTTGGCCAAATTCCCTTCAGTTTGCCCGAAAAACGTTTGCAACAAACTTTCTCTCTGCACAAATTCGATAACTGTTGATAAATTATACTTTACACCACCAAGCTTTTATGGACTGGAAAATAGAAAATTTGGTAATTATAATTTGGTTCTTAATCAGTTTTGTTTCAGGTGTTTTCTAGAATTTAAAATTAGGTCCCTAGAATCAGAGAAAATGCTCATCAGAATAAGAGAAAATCGGGTCCCTACAGGTGCATACTGGGTACCTAACATTTTCCTTAAAAAACCTTGTTCTTAATGACACAACTGAAAAAAGTATGCTAGGTTGTGCTAGAACATTGTCAGAAGCCAACTTACTCCTTACTCTTGGGCGTCTGTCTCACAGTTCTGAAGTTTGGCGTTCCATTCACATTTCAGATGTTGCTGTCAGCAAGGAACGTCACATGCACCTAGCTGAAGTAGGTCTAAAGCTGCTTCCATAGCTGAAGACATCTATTTGATATATATAGCATGTATCATATTATTTATGTTATAACTATGCCGTAAGTCTCACAACACTGTCTGTTGAACTGAACATATATGCAACAACAGAATGGCAAAATGTGCTCATCCAAACACTGTAGTTAAAATTGAAATCAAAAACTTCTCGGTACTTGCCTGGCATGGACTATCCTAATATGAAGAAAATGCCTTGCATCATACTCGATTGCCTCAATGTGCAATTAATAAAACACATGAATGGAACAACTTCTTTTGCCCAAACTTTTAAGTGAGACAGTTACTCATCAGCTCTCACAAACTGAAACACGAAACTACTATAAAATAAGTTGTTGATTATATATATATTTAATGTGTTTTTTATGACATAATAAACATCTTATACACACTATAGCAAAGAATTATAATTTCATTAATATTGATAAAAAATGTCGAAACTTCTTTGCACAAGAGATTTTCCCAAAGTTTTTTGAGATTTTGAGATTTTCCCAACTTTTTAACAAACTAAGACTGGGGGGTGCACTTGTACCCCTTCAACCCTGACTCATACACCACCAGCTAGTTTTGCTGTTCTTCTTCAGCGTTATTCGTGAACCAGCTTCTTTTGTGTTGAATATTAGTCTTTCATGACTACACGAAAATCACAATTTGCTATTTTTGTGTTTTGCAGCTTAGACGATATTAATATTTTCAACTCGAGTCAAACTTTATACGACTGGCTGACAGATCCGTCGAACAATATAAGATACTTCACAACTAATGGCTTGTTAAACCCAGTGATGGACCTTGCCACTGGTCAAACCAAGCGTTTCAGGTAAGTATCTTCATTTAAACTGGTATGATATGTTGATGGTTTTCGCTCGCTTCCCTTTAACGTGCCTATCACACAATGCATATGCACTACATGGAGCTTCGCAACTGGTTTTGTTTCTGGGGAAAAATACTAAGAAAGGGCAATTATACAAAACCTTCAAACGCTTAATATTCCTGTCAGATTTTTACATTTCAACTATACAATTTTGATCTTATTTCTTTTTGCCATAACCTAGAACTTGGTACTTAAAAAGTTTTAACTTGCTTCACGTTTCTTTTCAAGCTACCATTTCGACATATTTTTCGTCGAAAAACAGGTTAATCAATATGCCCTCATATCAAATTTCACAGGAAAGAAAATAACAGCTGAGATTCCAAATAAATCTAAGAAAAGTGGTGAAGGCGTACGCTGTAAGAATTCGTGGAGTTAAAGTATTTCTCGTCTAGAAATCATAGCAGATTACAAGTTTATGCAAGCAAAAAAACTGTGCTTTCCATGCAAAGCTCAGTCACAATTAAATCGTGTATTTTCCCGACATATTTCAACCGGATTTTAGGAAATACCAGGATTGAACCCATGAATAAAATTTCTTCCATAAAGTGCTGAAAGTTTCAAGGAAATGTTTCAGCAATCAACGACAGTAAATGAGATATGCTTTCTCAGTTTCTTTTGGATTTGCATCCAATCTGCCTTATGATTTCTCGTCCTGGATTCGGAACAGAAATGCGTTGTGGTTTGTACAATCCAGTTTTTGTGATCCAATTCAAATATTGAAGAACACGTCTTTAACTCGTTGAAACTTCAGCATCAGTTTCAAAATTAAGACAGCCATAACGGGTATTGCAGCAGAACCCCTACTAAAGAGGATGATCGATATAGGAAAAACGGTGAGAGGTCATCTGACGGCAATGATAACTTATAAAAAACGAAAAAAATCGGTACCAATTGATACTTCCTTCTTTTCAACAACAACGATGACCTCAAAAAAAATAACAGAAACTACAGAAAATTTGTTTCAATTCGATCTTCATTCCTTGAAAATACCTGTGATGCTGCTATGAAAAAGACACCTCCGACAACCTTGGCCCCTTTTTGAAAGGTCTGGGGGGGGCAATTCCCCGTTTTCTGGCGTCCCTGTTCACTGTCTCGCTGCATTATCTGCCAAGAAGTTTGCGTTCAACAGTCACAAGTGGAAAAACGCATTAACTATCGCAACTTGAAATGAACAGTAGAAGATTTGCTGCCATGCTGTTGTTACACAATTAAGTCTATAACAGTAGAACAATTCCCTCGCAAGTTTGACAACCTGCTTCTGCAGGCAAAGGAGCGGATATGAGTGAACTGCAAGCTCATCACTGCATGTCACCAGAACTGTGAACCTGGCTATTGTGCAGTGTGAGTGTCATGCCGGCAAATAAACTCACTGCAAGAATAAAGTCAATCAATGGGTATTAAGCTGTTACGTGATCAATTCTAGAAAATTTTGGTTCTTGGTCCCAAATTCCAGGGGTGCAAATGCACGTTTTGCCCCCTTGAGGAAGCCCATGTTTTTGACGTACCACGAGTTCAAAACCGTTTAATAGAGTTCAATGAAAAAAACACACTATAATAGTCATTCTTTTCGCATTTACATATTCAGCAACAATGTTGATCTCAAAAATAATAACAGTAATTATAGAAAACCATTCTGAATTTCTTGTGTGCGCGAATAGTTGCAATAAATTTCTTTCTAGTCGATCTTCATAAATCATAAAATTGCTTATGATACTGTTACATAAGGGCACCTGTGCCCTCGTTGCCCCCCTCTCAAAAGGCAGGGGAGGCAGTGCCCCCGTCATGCACATCCGTTTCGACGTCCCTGACCATATCTGTTTATCTCTATTTACATCTTAATACGAACACGTGATCGGTCAATACTTCGAGAACCTGAGCTCTCTTAGATGACAACATACCTGATCTGGTCCCTCCATGTTACAAGGCATTTATTGAGGAAACGTCCCATATGAAAACAGTTTAGTTTCTATTCCTGCTGCATGTATGTTGGCCACATTTCGATGCTGCAAATGAAGTACTGTATTTATTATGCACGCCTACGTGTACCGAAAATGAAGTAGTGCATTGAGTATGGTTGGAAGAAAATAAATAAACAAACTACCAATTAAACTACAGATGAAACATTCAAAACTTAAGAGTGAACTTGTGTTATTCATGACGTTTCCATCTGCTTATGTAATTATTCTTGCAAACGCAAGCGCGACGCAGACGAATCTAAGAGGAAAGTGTTTTTAGTAGGAAATCCATTTCATGTAACTCTACGCATCGTCAGACCTGAAATCGGCAAGCAATGCTGACGGGTGAGGTGCTGAAGAGCTAAAACAAGAGCGGAGAAAGTAAGCAAACTCATGAATAAAGTGATAAATTGAAACTTAAAGCTGCGGCAATTAAAAACAACAAACTGGAAAATACGCCGTCCTAAAGTAATTATTTTTACTAAAACTGAAAAACTATCCGATACCAATTACAGAGCTGCGAAATCACAGCTACAAGCAACTCGGTGTTGACCAAGCCAAACTAGGCAGTGGATTGCGTAAGCAGAAGGCTGTCGTGAGGTTGTAGAGCTAACAGAAGAACTCTAGGGAGGGTCCCTTAAACGATAATTTTGTGAAGGGAGGTGCCAACATCAGCAAATAATAAACTAAATGTGTGATTAAAAAGTCAGAAAAGCGATTAATAAAACTGGTAAGGCAGAATGGAAAAAATCCATAAACAATGGCAAAGGCATGCAAGAATTATATCCGCACAAAGGAAGATCAGGGCGACCATGTGGAAGTGTTGGGTACCGTCAGATAGTTATGGATTTGGTCATGCCTAGCCAAATCAAAGCTTACGAGTATACCTATGTTCTTTTGAAACAGACTACTGAACGCTGGATCACAACGCAACTTGGCCTTGCACATAGCAGACGGTGATGGAAATCCTGCCTGTGATATACTTGAAATTGCTGTAGATGGTATCTATCTTGACCGTGGTACACGACCGAGGCTAGGAAGAAGCTTTTTGGTTCCATCCTCTCGAATGGATTGGTTGATTGTGTGCAACAATCCCGGAGAATACTACGTGAGTTTGCAAAGCAATTTTATTTTCGTCTGTTTTTCTTAAGCACTCGATTTTGCTGCGTATCTCCGGTCAAATATTCTTGTAAATTCATACTAGTGTAACTACTTTCAAGATTTGTACAGGCAAATGCTAATCGAAATCGCAAAATATTCATATAAACTGAACATCGGACTGGGCTGTAGGTGAATATTGATGCTGTCCACCATTTTGATTTGCGCAAAGATTCTTGCAACTCTTTGTTGGACTGCATATGAGAATGAACGAAACAGCAATTCATTCTTTTGAAGATATTGGCAACAATAAGCAAATACTAACAGGAAAACGCGTTGATATCACGGTTTGCTTCCAAAAAGTTAGAAGTCGTTCATCTGATATCTAAAGATAGGAGCGCTGCATCACACAGTAAGTACTGTGGCATCATCTCTGCTGACAGGAGATCTTTGTCGTTCTCACGCTTTCTATCCAGCTACAATCTCGGTTTTTACAATGCACCATTTAGCTTTATCAAAAACTTGCTATGCGTAGGAACAGCACAGCAGCACGATTGCAAATACATCGATGAATATCAAATAGCCTAACAAGGGGTCTTTAGAGCGCATCTGGATTTTCTGCGTTGTTTTTTCTCTTTTTTTATATTTTTGACAATGAGTTGATTCACTTTTCAGTTTCCAGATAAATTGGCTCTTCACCGAAAATCCGATAAAATCTAGAGTAATTTTTGCATAACGTGCATTAGTTCTTATCAATAATCTGCCCACGGTGAATATAGCTTATGCGATTTCTTAATCGCAAAGTTTGATTTGTCAGTGGCAAATTTCTACTCCAATTTTTTTACAATGCCTCGATGCGGAATTGCTGCTTCCGCATACTTTCTGGAGATGGTGGTTGGCAGGTCGGAGATGTAGATGTTGAACAGTAGGGGCGCCAGGACAGATCCCTGTGGGACGCGGTTATTGAGGCGTCGTAACCTGCTTCTTTGGCTATTTCCGGTGGTAAGGGTAAAGCTGCGATTGCCAACCATCTCCATGATCATGTGGACCATGTGCCTATCA
>Ga0210059_1011883_pt1 | contig 13252 bp, 6 predicted proteins | sample Ectturendosymbi2_FD_188042 | JGI IMG/M metagenome (GOLD analysis project Ga0210059, IMG submission 188042) | Ecteinascidia turbinata endosymbiont from Florida, USA - Sample 2 (SPAdes) (version 2) | ecosystem: Host-associated > Tunicates > Ascidians > Unclassified | place: Key West, Florida...
GGCAGGTTAGTTGGAAGGACCCCCAGTTTTCGTGGTGAGTACAGTCAATTGTTTTTCCACAAATTAAGTGCTTTTCTTGACTATTCTAATCACAAGCAATTTTTCCTTTACAAGGCTTTTGCTTCCGTAACTTCAGCCCCCCCCTTAGAAAAATCCTGGCTGCGCCCCTGATACTAACGATGTCAACGATTGAACGTAACAATAGCGTACGCGAAGAGTGATCATGGCATGTGAACTCTATTGTTGCTTGCTCCCACACTGCGAAGCTTTGCGCATATGCCGCTCGGGATTTCCGGGACTAGGCCATGGGCATCGGAAGGATTTTTCCCATTTTTTTCCAGGGGGAGCTAGCGGATTTTTTCAGAAGTTTTTCTAGGAGGACCAAAAGTGGTAAAATTTGTTTTTCGCACTGGAAACTAAGAAAACCTTTTTTGCGGAAGTTTTCAAAATCCAGCAGGGGAAGGCCCCCCTTCCGCAACCCATGTCTGTGACGGTAAACCAATCACACTTTGAATTTCGTCTTCATTTCTCGATCTACTCGTAATTTAATTTATTTGTTTATGAGCAGACACGAAGTCCATAGTATGAGCACACACACTCTGCAGAACGCAGGTCGATAATAACAGACAAAACAGAACGTAGTACAACGCATTGAAGCCGGCGGAATCACAGGGTTACAGACACTTTTTGCAACTGCATTGAAGACAGAACCATAGGGTTACAGACACATTCTTAACACTATTGTTAGCTAACACGTAACACTTGTTACAGCACTACTGCGGAGTAGGGCGCTAATTCCTAAGGTCGAGTTTAGGTAAAATGCGAAAGCTTTGTGGCTTGACACGCCATCGATCAAACGGACACTGCAAAGTTCGATCACTCATTCTCAGAGTAAAATGCGATTTTAATTTAATACATTTGTTTATGAGCAGACACGAAGTCCATAGTATGAACACACACACTCTGCAGAACGCAGGTCGATAAAAAGAGACAAAACAGAATGTCGTAACAGGCATTGAAGCCGGCGTAATTAACATACAGAACCAAAATAGTACTGATGTGACCCATATCAGAGTCGAATCCTGCGCCTAATAATACAAAATGGACGTACAAACCAATGTGTTACACGTTGGTATCCTAACCTACGATAGCAACTTAAGATGTATGTATGAACAAGCGGCTAAAAACGATTTTTTCAGAATTATTTTCATCAAGACCCTATTTCGTGAAGACTTGAGAATGCTGTACCCCACGTTCAATCAACGTTTCTTTAGCAAAAGGGCCCCGGCAGGTATTTTTTTACTTTGTCGAGACAAGATCCGTTTTATCCAGGATTGCGGAGTGGTAGTTTTTTGGGTGGAGTCGGATTCCTAACAACACTCGGACAAAAAAATCCAACTCCAGATCTCCAATTGGATGTTTTGTATCACACTCCTAAATTGCGAATTCCTGTTGAAATCGTGCAATTTTTTTTGAAACTTTTGTTGAAACATAGATTTCTTGCTGTGCACCACTATTTCCATTGATTTTAACAGCCAAACTTTATTCCCTTCATGTTAAGGAGTCGGAAATTTTGGAAAGGTCGGTGTCGGATGATTTACCTTCGACTCTGCAACCTTGGTTTTATCCCAGCCCCCTACACATACGTGTGCCCGACTAGAAGGATATGTTTTGTAATACGTTTATTTGCGTGTTTTAAAATATTGCAACAAATAATGCATTTCCATGCATGATAATGCCATTATATCACAAACAGCAGAAGACCGTATTCACTGCAAGCAGTAAGTGCACTAGAGACCTTGATATCAATTCCATCAACCGATTGAACTGACGTTGGTTCTGTGTTGCGCCTTATCAACACGCATAAATAAAACTTTGACATCACTGTCGGTCTTGTTAACTGATCCTAACCTGTGCATTGCATCATGTGGTGTGACGTTTGTTTCAGCATTTCAAATTTGGGGGATCTTGTTGTCGTCAACCGGAGGTTTTAAGAATAGTAGAAATGTGTGCGGTACATCGCTGTCGGCGCTGTTTTCAATCAGTTTTGTTGGTTTCTACCAGGGGCGTAACGAGGTTGGATGGCGCCCGGGGCAAGAAGCAAGTTTGGCGCCCCCATGTTCGAGCCTGAGGTCTTTCGGAAGCAACTGTACTGTACTGAAGACAATACTTGTGACATTGTTGGGACTTTTCGGCACCCCCCGCAGTGATTCGGCGGCCGGGGAATTGTGTCCCCCTTTCCCCCACGTTACGCCCCTGGCTTCTACGCGTTTCATTGTTTATTTTGTTCTTTTCTTTCTGTGTGGCTTTGTTTAACTTATATGAAACACAAGCTTTGTTTGCCGGAAAATATAATCTTATGAAACGAAAGACAGTCCATGCTGACTGGCGTCAGCCGCTTCTCCCTGGACCATAAAAATTACTGACCATGGTGATAACGTGATGAGTCTTTCGCAGCAAAGGAACCCATGCAGTTATCGTGTTTCGCCCACAGTTGAAGTCTCCACCGACATTGGCATGTTGCTAAGCTTCGATCGAATAAGCCACATGAGTGGAGCAGAGACATTATGAACAAAATAAAGACATTATCATCAAATAAAAGTTTTTGACACAACAGGCACAATTTGAAAACCTCTTAAAGAATATTGATTTCTATTAAGATCTACCCCAAGAGATGGCGATTTCCTTTCGTGCTTTTAGAATGCGATATAGGCCCAAAGATTTTGCGAATTATACCCAAATTATATGGGTCGATTTGTTACTCATGGTCGTACATTGGTGATTTTGTAAAACCGGTTGAAAAATACAGAACTGCACTGCACTACGATTCAAAACAGAGTGTTGGTTAAATGCATAAGCAGGATCATAAGCGTATCCAGGGGGGGTCCATGCTCCCCAAAATTTTTAGCATATATAGTCATTTTGTGCTTTGAGAGGCGGTATCTCAAACAAAATAGTGTTATTCATCGAAAATCAAATATTTTGGGCCCCCAAAACAATTTTGGCTGGCCACGCCACTGAGCACGATTGCGTTCGTAAGTTTGGCACATGTACTCTAGGGGAGCGCCTTCAAATTTCAATGCCAAAGACTGTGAAGGAGGTTGCCAAGATCAAGGTCTGCAGCTGCACGGGGGTGAAAAAGGTCAAGCCAGTGGAGGACAAAGCTGAATGGGGAAATCAATGAACAACGAAAAAGGGTACAAGAGTTAACACACACGGGATGTGCAATGAGTGATTGACTGCTGTTACCCACGACTGGAAAGAAATGGAAGGGCAACACGCACCGAAAGGTCAACGGTGCACCAGAAAATATTTCATGCAAAGCATCGGCTTAGCCGCTTTACAGGATTCACAAGTTCATCCCGGAAAGTTTCTTGAACGTTGATATCAAAGACATACCTGTGCGCTTGCTGCAATCCCCTGCTGGAAACATCGGCACCTCGCGCATTTGCTGCATTTCTAGAATTGATACTGAAATCTATTAGCGCAAACTTTTGCGAAAACGACTCTGAAAATTTGTTGAAACGCCATCGTTGCGTCGGTTTGTGCTGAAGCTCACACGGCGTGATTTCGTGCTTGTCCTCAAACGTCAACCTTTGACCTTTCCCAATAATGACGTTTTTGATGACCGCACCTGAACTTGCGCAAGCAATCTGCGTCCAAACGATTTCAGGTAAACTCTTAAACAGTTTTCAGATCTAGCGACTCCGCTGCCGCTTACAAACTCTTCTTTACAGAACGAAAGGTCGCCAAACATCGCCAGACTCAGCAGCGTTGAGCTTTGTGACGTCGACAATCGGCAGTTGTGTTCGTTCGCTGCGCTGCGACGTCCTTGCACGCGACCGCCGAACGAAATTTTTAAATAATAATAATTTATTGGTGATAAGCCAACGAGAAGTCGAAGAATGCACAGGGCGCAGTATGATTGACGTGTTTGACGAACCGTAACGCTTCTACGTCACGGTAGACAAGCGACAAGCAGTTCTTTGCTGGGTAGATCGTCAGAAGCTGCGAACACACGCATACCAACTGGTTGATTACGTTGCCTGAAACAACGGGGAGAATAACGCGTGGTTTAAAATATTAGCTTGCTTTCTTAACAGCGAGCACTTCGTCATTGGCACTTCAATTGACGCCCTGCTCATCTTACTAAGACGGATGTATTATAACGTCCTCACTCCCACACGCTAAGCCGTAGACTTAAGCATGCATCGCAGCGACACACAAATACTTGAAAGAACACTAAGATACAGATGTGGCGATGGTGGGAAAGTATGCGCTTTATGGCGTGAACACAGTTACTTTGATGAAACACAGGCCTATGTGTGTACGACCAACCAAGTATTGTGTCCTTAGTGCTACTCATTTTCGTGACAAACATTACACTTCAGGCTCCAGCGGAGAGGGGGACTGAAAAAGGCAGGGGGGAGAATGAAAAGTAGCGGGCCCGGGCTCTTGTATCTAGATTTCTGGGGGAAGGCACCACGACAATCGCTACAAGGGTTAATACATGAGACATGATGCTTTCGTTTAACTGCGCTTCAGTCACTGCACTGCAGACCAGGCCAGGAAGCATTTTGCTTTACCTCCCGACACGATTTCGGACTTTTGCAAAAAAAATACCCAAAAGTTTCCTTTTCAAGTCTTGCCATTCGCATCTTTATTACCTCAACCACCGTTGCACACCGTATTGTACCGTATCACCAAAGCAACATTACGTAAATCGTATTACACCAAAGCAACATCACGTAAATCGTATTACACCAAAGCAACATCACGTAAATCGTATTACACCAAAGCAACATCACGTAAATCGTATTACACCCAAGCAACATTGCGTCAATCGTAGCCAACAAACCTCTTCTTCTTCGTCAGTAGCGATATATGACGTGTACCCTCCGTATTCTTCTTTCCATTCTGAAAAACCACAAAACACCGATAGTCGATAGAAAAGGATACATTTCCCGAGAATAACAAAATGATCTCTTCACCCCAGCAAACCACAGCATGTTGGTTCGTTCCAGGAAAGTGGAAAGGAACGAAAATTCGTTCGAACAATGCACCACAATCATTTTTGCTCCTTTAACAGCAAAGCGGTTGATTTATTAAACCTTTCGTTTTTCCGACTTGTCACGTAGTTTGGAAGTCCAGCGGTTCTTCTTGCGTGGATGAGAGCACTCCGACAGATCGGATTTTTTAATTCTACTTTGAAATTCAAACAAGTTTTACAGAGCTCGAAAGTATGAACCAAACTGCTTTTTAATAAAATCAGCGAATCGCCAAAGACCAACACAGCGCAAAAAACAACATTAATGGCATAAGTAAAGTGGGTCTAGGGCCCAATTCGCCTCTTTTTCTTCCCATGTAATGATGCAACTGCTGGCGTCGTCAAATAATGCCTGTCATGACAACCTTCGCTTTACTAATCACTTGATGAAATCACCACACATAAACGTCATGAGGACAAATTGCACACTCGACCCAACAACGCAGCATAAAAATCAGCAACACCTACAGCTAATGTGTGTGTGTGCCTCAGTGGTTGCATTTGCGAGTTCGCATGACATCTATTCTGTCAGTGAAGCCAGCTGGCGTTTATGAAAGGCATGAGGAAAGGGAGAGAAGTCAGTGTAACTATCCTGTTTATTTTCTGTTATTTGCATTCGTAAGCTGCCGTTTGCAGAGGAGAAAAAGGTACGTCATCTGACGATCCCAGCAATATACGAATCGTCATCGTGACATGACACCCGGCAATGTGTGATTTTAAATGAAAACAAGCCCTGACATGACGTCTGCAATCAGTGATGAGGTTGCAATTGGATAGTCCTGCAGTTTTGGGGAGACTGGAACACACTTTAGCCAAATTATGCCCAGGTCCATTCAGGCCCCGAGTTGTGACGTCAGACAGGGAACCAACTGACCTCTTCCGCCAAAGCTGAATCTGGACCCAACGCATCAGCCTCACCTTTCCTTGGGACTGCCTGGGGTAGGAGTGCGAAGTGGGGTCTGCTGATAACTGGGCAACTCAATTACTTTTATCCTTGCTGGGCTTTAGATTTCTTTAAAGTGATCGACCCCTCTTGTAGAAACTCTGTCACACACACAAATATTTTCTGCAGGTTGAACAACTTTCACAGGGAAGGCACGATCGAACCAAGCATGCTGCAAGGCCGTGAGGTGGTAAACACAAATGATATACTTGAAAAAACTGCGCCGCTCACACAGCCACGAAACGCTGGTTACAGGTTCTTTGTCCAGGTGCCAATCGGACAAGCAGGCCGAAGCCGCAAAGCGACAACAACATCGGGCCAGCGCAAAACACACGCCTCACGAAATCAAGAGATAGGCTTGCTCGATTTTATACGGGCATAGAGACCCGTTACGCGGATTGGGAAGTTCACTTGTGACTTGATGGTATCACACTCAGCTACCGCGGGACGTATTTACTGGCAGGTTTCTCATGAAGCTTTTACCTGAAGCATTGCTGGCAACTGTATAGAGAAAGGGGTTTAATTCTGGGTTTTTATTTGGGGTTAAGGATTTAATTCTGGGGTTAAGGGTTTAATTCTGGGGTTTTATTATAGGAGAAAGGGGTTTAATTTTGGGGCAAGGCGCGAGCTACTGTGTTTTTTTGCAGGAATTGTCATGAAAATAAAACGCAAAACTAACCTTTTTCGCAAAAAAACAAATTGAGGTCGAGCGCGAATTCACTCCTCTCGGAATCTGCGTCGCTTAGCAATGTGTAATCGCCATGACACCACCGACGAATCTGACATCTGAAAAACAAATCATGTTGCAGCAAAGCACAGGTACAGCCCGCCGACCTTTCACAGTATCATGGAAAAGAACACTGACTTGTTTTTCAATATTTCTTGGAGACCCAAGGGATGGTTAAAAATTTTTTATGCTGAGAAATGGCAGCTGTTGTCCAGGAATTTAGTTAATTAGAAATAGTTTGATGGATTCGCACTGCGAGCGTTTGCGGTCAGGTCTTCGGCTGGTGTCAAACACAGGTCTGGTGTCGTCGCCATGATTAAAAATTTCAAACAAACTTCGTTTCACTGTGAAGTTTTAGGAAACAAAAAGGTTTTGTGATGGAACAAACATATTACGAAAAATGAGAAGCATTGAGGAAAAGGCTTTGCAAAACGGGCTAAGGCAGGCCTGCATAACATATGGCTCGCCTTCGGCCCCTCTTGAGTTTTTATTGCGACCCGCGAGAGCTTTATCCATTGGACAAAACGCTGCAAAACCTGTTCTACAGATTGTCGTTCCAGATTTTCTTCCAAATTGCAACAAAATAAAGTCGAGTAGGGTTTTGCGGCTCGCGGAAAATTTACGTTGATGAATATGGCACTTCGAGCTTTCTGAATTGTGCAGGCCTACGGGCTACAAGAAAACGCCCATATACGTCACGCACACGAGCTGCAAGTCAAAGACAGTTTTCCTCTTTTTAAGCACTTTGAGCTTTCTTGAGTTGTGGCTACGGGAAAGCGTACTTTTATATGCTACGCACAAGTGTTAAGTCAAAGACGACTTTCATTTTTTGCTGGGCTGTTTGAAGAACAAATACCAGCCCAACCTGCCGACCAACCTGCAACTAGAATCTAAGCCGGATGTGTCGGTTTGGTGACGTCGTCGCTTTGTCGGAATCGTGTCATCAGCTGCGTCGTCGTCGTCATCGCCGCTGTCGTCAGAGTTTGCCGCCATCGGATGGAACGACAGACCTTTCGCGCACGCAAACAAATACGCGCTGATGTTAGCGTCAAGTCGAAAAATATCATCGACAGCAAAAAGTTTTGCCTCAACTGACTGAGATCAAAGGTGGGCAAATAGCGGCCCACGGGCCACACGTGGTCGGCGGGGGCAATCAGGAAAATCTTCAAATTTGAAATATCTTCCAATTTATCACAGTGAACGTTAGTGTTGAGGCTAACTTGAACCAGGACTTACTGCTATTTCTATTACAGTAGAAGCAGGGGCGTAACGAGGGGTGTAAGGGGGACACAATTCCCCGGCCGCCGAAAAGTCCCAACAATGTCACAAGTACTGTCTTCAGTACATTTGCTTCCGAAAGACCTTATTTTGGAACATGGGGGGCCAAACTTGCATCTTGCCACGGGTGCAATCTAACCTTGTTACGACCCTGAGCAGAAGGTATAGCCCTCCTCTATAAGAGGCCTTCTCAAAGTGGTCCCCGAGAAAAATTTATCGCCCATCCCTGACTGAGATCTTTTGTCTGAAGATACGGACAGCCCCCCCCAAAAAAGGCGGGACTCACCAGTCAGATTTGAAAGATACAAGAACATTTCTTCGGAGTGAAACACGTCGACACACTTCCGCAGCAAAGTCAGCGCTTCGCCGACTCTCACGTCACCGCCGCTGACGTCAGCACGGCTCGCTTCGAGACCACGCAACTTTCGGTAACGCCTGCGATTGGGGGGACCGCACGATTCCCAGGTCTGATCGCGGCTGAAGAGCAGGGTCAGCGCTGCGAATACACTCTCGTATTTGTCCGCCTGAAAATGTTGCCCATTGATAAACTGGTGTGGGGGATTCACCCAACGGGGCTTTTATACGTACCAGCAAAAAGTCATTCAACTGGATCTCGGAATCTTCGATGAACTGCTCTTGCACGCCGCCTTGCGTCGCGAGCGACAAATACGTCGGGTTGATCCAATCTTCGAGGATTGAATTGTCCTGGGATTATAAAGTTTTTGCCATTTAATTACGAATGAAAGTTAAATAATGAAACCGTAAATGCACATGAACGTTGATGGTGGTGGAGGTCTATCACCAGCGAAACAAAGACGGCAATGCTGTAGAGTAGCGGGGAATTTTTGAAAAATGCGACTGAAGAGTAAGAAGGGACAATTCGAAACCAACGACCTAAAGTTTGATTGCTTACAGCGTCAGCGAGTTGCCACAAAAACGCGTTTCAGACAACGGTTATTGTTCCACGCGAAGTATGATTCACCCTGTTACCTCTTTAAAGTAGTGGTTCTTAAACCTTTTCTCTACCACGCTCCCCTAAATAATTGTCCTTTGTTTCAAGCCCCCCCCCCTTGACATTAAAGAAGTGGTAAAAACAAATGTATTTATTGATCAAACTTCTACGTTGTAGGACGCGTAAGGTCTTGTACCCCCCTGGAAATTTATTGACGCCCCCGGGGAAGGCGCACCTCCCGGTTAAGAGCCACTGGGAAGTGTAGCAAACTGCACGTACGTTTGTTAGCACTTACTGACGTTGACGGCACAAAGCTTTTCATTGGTGCTTTAGGCTCACGTGGTCTTGTTGGGTTGGGAAGAACCGGACCGTGAAACCAGCCGGTTAAAGACAATCGCACTTTGTTTCGTGACAACACTTCTGAAACCTCAAAAATACGAAAAAAGCTTCAGCGTTGCGTGGAAAGAACAGCAGCAAGTCGTCTTTGCAACTAAACATGCTACAGCGTCTTTCACACGGACCAGTAGGGATTATCACAAAAACGAGTGTTATTTTTATTTTACTGTTAGAAGTCCAACTTGCTTTATGCTGTTTTTCTGTGGAAAAGCCCTCCAAGCCACAGGAGGGTCCAACCTTTTCTGAGCCAAGATCAGCGTTTCAAGCAGCCAACCTCCCGGTGTCTATCAATCCATAGTCAATATCGTAAAAACTACGCACATCCTTTCCACGCTGCAGTTACCAGCCTGGCAGCACTTTTTCTAGTTGCCACGTAACCACTAGACACAAAATCACAAACCCTCCCTCTCTGAAACACACCCCAACCTATGTGACGAGGGTCCGTGAAAAAATTATCAGGAAATGTCCGATTTATTACAAATCCACAACCGCTCGACTGTTTGGAGACAGTGGCTCAAAATGACGCCTAATCTATAGAAGGCCACAAGCAATTCTTGCTCAAAATAAATACTGCTTAGCATTCAGCAAACGACATGCCTGGACATCTGTATAAAAGACTAAACCCATCATAAAGCAAATAGACGATGGCAGCCACGGCAGGAAAAAGTGTTTTCTCATTTTTTCCTGCGCCCCTCGCGCCCAACTTGGGTCCAGGCCCCAGTCCACAAGTAGACCGCGATCCACTGGTTAAGGCGTGTTCGATGAATGATTCTACTTCAAAGCGAAAATGCGAGAAAAACGTCTCTCCTCAACTTTTACTTCGAAGGTGGCGTTCAATCCCGTCGAGTGGCATTGTCTTGCCGGCAAACGGACAATGACAGCGAACCAGCGCCGCTGTGACGTCAGCGTTCAGTTAACAAGGCACACGTCACTTATCGCCAGCGTCACGTCATTCGCTCACTTGATGGAAAGATTTCGACGAAACTTCAAAAAACACGAACGAGTTCATTCGCGGGACGAGTGACGTCACGACTTCGCCTGGATCGCGAAAACCTGAGGGAAGGAAATATTATTTTTTAAATCTTTGAAGAAACCGAAGTATTCTTGTCTGGGAATTGCTGGCACGATAGCATTATTTCCAAAGTGCTGTTGCTGGTCCTGACAGCGCCGTGCATCGAGCTGACAGAAAAATTTCAGTCTTTTATTTGGACCGAAGCCGAAGCCACGCCGAACAAAACGAAAAGCTGAAAAAACACTTTTCCACCATTGCTGCCGGCAGGGTTGGTAAAATCATAATTTTTTAAAATCAAAATATCGAAATTTTTTTATGTTAATCGTATTTTATTTTTATGATCTTTTCAATTTAATGTGTAGGCGACGGATTTTAAAGAGTTTGTTTTGCTGTAATTTTTGCTTTGTTTTTTCGAATACAGCTAGAAACAGCGCAATTTTCATTCGAACTTTCTGTGGCCTTACCCTTATGCAATATCCTTTAAGACAAATCACTTCATAACACTAGCACCGGTATACAAAATGAAACATCTGCTGAAATGACAATACTCAAACCATCAGTTTATCAAATTCGCTAACACACCTATTAGAATGCTAATTAAATGTTCCGTAGAAATCACACCAAGCTTCAAAACTGCATATGATTTTTTGATTGATTTTTTTCAATTTTTACTGCTTGATTTAAATCAATCAACCCTTGCTGCCAGGCGTGCTTTCAACACCACACACCCCTGTCGTCGTATGGGCCACTAGGGCCAGGTAGAACAGCGCAACGTCTACGTTTGAGATGTTTTAATTAATGCATTACATATCTCATCCACAGATGACTTCACGCCTGACGGAAAACAACGTTTAAGAAAAGTATTTTGAGCAGTTTTAACTTCTAGCGCAGCCTCGATCGAGCAGATAATGGACACGACAGAATTCACACAGTTTGTTGATGACGTTTCACTTAAATACCCGAGCAATCCTTGCCGACCGCAACTGAGCTAAACAGATCGAGCGAGCCACCGTCCTCTTGGGACCAGCCCGGAGTCAAGTAATATACGTATGCGATGCGTCTGTCTTCCAGCCGGTCATCATGACACAGAAGACAATCTGTTGATTAAACGCGACAAATTCATTTCCATAAGCAAATGATCTATGCACAGGCTACTACAGCATGAGTGATGCGTAAAAAATTTGAAGAATTTACAGCATCAGTATCGATAAATGAACTGAGTGTGAGTGTCATCTACGACAGCGCTTCTTGAACTTTTTTGGTGATGTACCCAAAGACGCTAATTTTTCATTTTTTCATTGAGCAGTTCGTTGCTAACAAGTACTAAAACATTATTCTGAAATTTATTGAAACAGTTGCGTATAGATGTGCAATAGAACACTTAAAAATCATAAGGCATCTTGAATCAGTTCCAAGTTGTACTGCAGATGACGAACCATCTGCGCTGCATGCAACTTTTACAAAGACGATGTAAACGAGGAAAAGTTGCACTGCAAAATTCAGCAATTTTTGGCAGGAAAAGATTTAAGCAGTCCCACTCCAAACACCATTTTGAAACTGTTTGCGGAAAACTGAACTTAACCACTTTACTTCCGAGCTTAACGTGTTTGCTGCGCTTGTACACTGTTTCGCATTGCCCTGTACTATCTGTGAGGCAGAGCGTACCTTTAGTGCACTTCATCGCATTGAAAATTATCTCCGATCGGCCATGACCGAACGTAGGCTGAATTCTTGTTGTTCACTAAATATTCATTCCACTGTGACAGGCAACCTTAATGTTGAACGGTGGACGGGTGTTTAGATTGACAGGGCTGGAGTTCGCATAAATACTTTAAGGTAATTGTGTGTTTTCGACTTTTAACGATTCTAGTTCAATCTGTTGTGAAAGTGCTCTAAAGTTTTGAAAAAATTATGAATAGTCATTGTAAGTCGCGTGTAAAATTGACTGTAGTGTGAGCGCCGCTTAGGGATCTTCAGCTTGGATATGAACGACAATATGTTGATTCAGATGCGCACCAATTATACGTTAAACCAGGTTTTTTTTAAGGAAAATGTTAGGTACCCGGTATGGACCTGCAGGAACCCGATTTATCTGATTCTAGGGACCCGATGGTAATTTTCTCTGATTCTAGGGACCCGATTTTCAATTCTAAGAAGCCGAATCAGATCCCTAAAACGCCTTATAAAAAAACCTTGTTAAACAGACTTTCCCATCTGTACCAACTCCTGCTTTGTTTGGAGTATTCGAAACATCACAGATCGTGACAGTCGGAACACAACATTAAAGGACATCGGTTCCCGAACTGCTTTGAGTGCGAACAAAATCTGAGTTTGGTGAACACCTGGCGACCCAAACCTCTAACAGCGCAAATAATGATTGTATGGATGATTTTTGGCAGGAAGTAGCTAAGATTGTCTTCACTGCCAGCAATCTACTCTTTTCTCACATACCTACGCTATAGACAGACAATCAGTGTCAATCTTGAAAATATACAACCCAGGTTTGGATCGCCTCGGCACGACCCAGCCACTGGTTAGAGAGACAGAGCTAAAGAGTCGGAAATCAGATTTCAGGCTCCGGCATCAGACATCTAAAAGTTTGGCTCCAGACTCGGATCCAAAATGATTTGGTGCATTGAAAGCAATTGTCTTATTTGCACGATTCGCTCGCCGCACTAAGTAGGGCAGGGAATCCGGAACCCAAATTTCAGGCTCCGGCTCCACGATATAAACCTTTTTGGCTCCGGCTCCAATCATCCAAAAACGCTTGGGCTCCGGCTCCACAGGCCTTGGGCTCCGGCCTCCACAGGCCTTGGGCTCCGGCCTCCACAGGCCTTGGGCTCCGGCCTCCACAGGCCTTGGGCTCCGGCCTCCACAGGCCTTGGGCTCCGGCCTCC
>Ga0210059_1011884_pt1 | contig 13251 bp, 8 predicted proteins | sample Ectturendosymbi2_FD_188042 | JGI IMG/M metagenome (GOLD analysis project Ga0210059, IMG submission 188042) | Ecteinascidia turbinata endosymbiont from Florida, USA - Sample 2 (SPAdes) (version 2) | ecosystem: Host-associated > Tunicates > Ascidians > Unclassified | place: Key West, Florida...
AGGCTGGGAACACCTGTTCTATGCACCCAGGCTGGGAACACCTGTTCTATGCACCCAGGCTGGGAACACCTGTTCTATGCACCCAGGCTGGGAACACCTGTTCTAGGTGGCACTGTTGCGATTGGAAAGCCCGAGTGACAAGCGCGCAAAGCTTCACACTGTGGCAGCAAGCAACTATAGAGATCATTCTGTTATTGCTTGCTCGCGCCACATCGTACCATAGCCCTCCTCTCAACTGACTACTACGCACAATTAAATTTTCCCTGGCGTTTATCCATGAGCTAGAGTGTGCTGGGGCGGGAACATCGTTCCCACGTTTCTTCAGGCTACAACCTTTCCCAAGAGAGAACTTTAGCCTTCAGTAAATGTAGGCTGTAAAAAGATCTTATGATGCATTGATCGACTTCCAAGCTTTATGACGTAAATGTATCATTTGGCGTAAACCTATCTGACTAAAATTTTAGAGTTTATTACATTGATTTTTCACAAGCCGCAGTCCTTAAAATTGATTGATAACATTTTGCTAACAACAGTCCATTCCTCGGTGCTACTCTGTTAACGTGTGAAATGGATTAACATCATTTCAGTGGGCTACCAACTTCAAAAGTGAAATCATCACTAAGCTTTCCGGCGCTTTCTCTTCTTGTTTTAGGACCAAAGCCAAGGTTGGACTCAGCAATCAAGTCCACCTCCATTTGCGTCAAAGTTTCGCTGTTAGCTGACTGCCAGCACGGAAAGTTTCAATTTCCCACGCAGAACCTCAAAGTTGGTTGACGCGCTCGAATGCACATCATATTTCGCGCATGATTTCTCGCCTCTCCGTTTTGAACGCACTGAAACAATAGCAGCGACGCTGCCGCGTGGATACTCTTCCTCGCCAGACGCTCTTCTTCAAAAGTAGGCGCGCAAGACGCAGCGCACGAGGCGCAATCCGTGTGCATCAGGCTTTGAGGTTCAGATGTAATGTAACTTTTTCGTTTAGCAATATAAAATGCTTGAAAATATTCACCGAAGAGAGTGAATAGAAAACTGTAACAATATACAAGATATTAGAGATACAAAAAGGAGATAAAGTTAAGAATTTTGAGATATCACACGAGTAGCCCCAGGATTCTGCTTTTTTTGCTCAATCCGAGCTATGGTTTTGATGTTCATTGCAAGCAATGGTTTTGATGTAATGTGCAGAACCGGCGAAAGATATTTCGGGCAATGAAATCAACTCTTGTGGTGTTTACGTTCGTCCGAACTCATCGGCTCAACCTGTGGTCAGTTCTTCATCCAACTGCCAGGTTAATTCCTTAAGCCAATTTAGCAAACGCCTTTCTTCCATCCGGTGTTATTTAAAATATTTTACAAATGCCTTCGCAACATAAACTTTTCTCTTTGCGCTGCCACAGGCACATTTAAGTGCAGAAACTGAAAAATAAAATCTGTTGCGTATTTGAAAATTTTTTCATGTAGTAACGTGACATGTCGCCTTCAAATGTAAAAGTCCCGAGCAGCCACAACTTTTCTTCGTAGCTAATGCAATATAAGGCTTCTAGAAGCCAATGTTAACATCATTGTTACGTTCCGCTTTTCTATGGCTGCGGATTGCAATCGTGGGACACTTTCGACTCAGTCAGTGAGATGGTAAAACTTCGACTTTCCTCACTTTTGTTCAACATCCTAGTTTTGTTAATGTGCATTTTATTTTGTATAAGGTATTGCTCGTTTAGTTAGTTGTTGACATCGCATTTCTAGGATTTGCCAAGCGCTGCCACGGACACAAACGAAGCTAATGAACGAAACGAGGATAATGAACGTAATTGTGCCGCTGAAGAAAATAGTCAACGAGAACAGCTGTTGTATGGCAGCAGCCATGCAGCTCCTCTTCAGCTTAAGACTACTGTCGTTAGGAAACACTTGTCATTACAAACAAGTAAGTTATTTTTCTTGGTCTGCGGTATTGTCGGCCTGCATAACAAGATACTGGCTATTGCCTGGCAGACAGACGCTTGCAATGCTCAAGCAGCTTTGAATACGCGTCAGCGGCTTCTGTCTACTTCAGTGACGTGTATTCTGTGTTTGTTGCACTTGAGTTTATTAGTACAGCCACGAAAGTTACTGCGCCGGCTTCGTCAGTGCTGGAGGGAATGAGTCTGTCTGGATTGCTTTCGCCAGTTGTTCGTAGTGCAACAAAAAACAAACGCTGTGGTTTAAAGCAGCGCTTCTCAACCGGTGGCTCGCGAAGCTGCTTCAGGTGGGCCGCGAAATGTTCCGAGACAACTTAAATATTTTTTGAAAAAAGTTACTGGTTGATACATTCTGCATTTTTTAAGAAAAAGTTATGAATTACGAAAGCCAAAAATGCATTATTGTCGCATTCCATTCGAGGAATTCTCCCATTTTTAACCCTGGATTGCTATTGTGGGTTCCACAAACCCAAGGCAAGTGCGGTGACCACGTGTTACATACGTAAGGACGCGTCGGAGCGCTTTCCACGCTTCAGTAGCTTCATTGTGATGTGCGACTTGCTGATAGGTGCGCCTGTGGTCGCACTCGCTCTTTTAGATTTTGCAGTGTGGAGAGGAAAGTTTGTGATTTCGGGTCACGCGTACCCGACGATATGGTTAGTGTGAGGATTGTTTCATCGCCATAATTAACGCCTGGTCATGAGTTCTGAAAAAAATTTTCGTGAAGTGGGCCCAAAATCAAAGTCTCGGCGAAAAATGGGCCGTGACGTCAAAAAGGTTGAGAAGCACAGCAATAGTAGTTTCCCTTCGTAATCTCGTCGAATGAATATAATAAAAATAACTTTATTCCCCATGATTTCGTACAACTCGGAAGATAGGATTCGCGATATAAGACTATGTGGTAGTCTATTGTTTTGTCACAACAGTTTTGTGGACTATACTTCATCTCGCTTACAGTAGGTAAGCTGTTATGAGACTTGACTACCAAATATTACTGAAATCGCCCCCCCCCAACCTTACTGGCAGGATCAGCCCCTGCATTCGTTTGTGTTCGCCCATTGCCATCATCCAATCACAATCTTACCCGTTACACGCGAGCAGTAGTTTCCAGTGTTTTAAGGAACTAGCGGCACCAGGATCGATTGACCCGTTCGGTTCTTCCCCTGTTATGAGATGCCTTTTGCTGACCGGCCAGGCGATTTGTTGCCATCGCCGCAGGACACAACGGACGGCTAAGCGGTGTTGTTGGCAGTTTTTCACAACATTGTGCATGCGACACATTTTCACTTCAGAAATTCAACTTCTGAAAGTTCCTGCGAAATGCCTGAAAATTGCTAACGCTGGTAAACGATGCAAATTTCAAGTCAACTGCCCCGTCCCGTGGGACAAATCCCAAGGGATTGCCACATGGGCAAGTTGAGTTTTCATAATTGGATTTCTTGCAAACATTGCTGTGTTTGTGATGAATCTGAAATTTTTATTCTGATCCTGTTGGTTCTTTGCAATATTTTGCAGAAGTTCTGAAGAACTGGCGAAGTCGTCTGTTGGTAATGAGTTCATTGGGTTTAAATATGTTCACGAAAATAAAAAATGAACAGGTAGTAATGCTACGGAAATGAACAAACCAACTGCATCGAAAAGCGCGCTCTAGAAATGCACCACTGTGTTCGGCTTGTGCCCAGTGAGATGATATCATAGTTAAGTGAAATGCTGTATTTCACAGGAAACTGAAGCATCCTTTGTTTGTGATAAAGTAATGTTAGCAACATAAGCTGGATGCGAGTGTTCTTTCACTTGTTATCAATATGTTACTGCCAACATTGCCTGAGTCGCTGAAAGCACCAACTCGGACGGGTTAAGCAGGAGGCCTTGGCAGTCACACGATCGTAGAATTGGGAACGTCGGTAGTTTGCCTCTTTTTAGCTTGCTCTGAGTTCTGTAATCTACGTTAACGATGCGCACTGATTGTCAAAACGTTGATACTTGACAAAAAACAAAGAAATGCAATGGGCTACTGCTGCAGTAAAGGTTAGTTCAGAACTGGCGTTGAGGAGGGTGTGCGTTAGAGATGGCACGGGCCGCTGATGGTCCGGATTTTGGGCGTGCCGCTGAGGTTGAACGAGCGGGCCGTTGACAATACTTTTAGCGGTTGGATTTCACTGAGCCGCCCGCAAATTTGAAAAAAACTTACAATTATTTTGAGTAAAAGAACCACTCGGTGTCAATAAAAGTGAGTGAAACCACTCGGCATCTGTTTAACATTGCTTGCCGTTGCTGCATTTTCAGGAAAATTTGTTTTTCCCACATGTGAGCACTCCGTCAGGAGCGACTGGCAGGTACACTTTAAGAAACTTTTCGTGCATGGTGGTAACTTCTTGCATGAGCGTGGCGGTCAGCGATTTTGGTGCTGCGTGGCTTCTTGGAGGAAACGTGTTATGGAACGTTTTGATGGCGTGCTATAGGAGTTTTTATGTATGTACCACATCACAATCGCTTTATAAGAAAGGTTGAGGGTTTTACGTTTAGAGCTTTAGGTTTAGGATGTAGGGTCAGGGTTTTAGGTTGAGAGCAGAACAGTCGCCTGAACGTCTTCGATGGGGGGTCTTTGCGCTGGTGCCGGGATCTTGACATGTTTTAAAATTGACAAAAACCACTGATTCATACAGTAGTGTTTCACATTTGGTTTTAGGTTAAGGTGTTAGGTTTAGGGTTTTTAAGTTAAGGTTTGGGGTTTTAGGCTTTCACACTAATGCAAGCATGCAACTTTGTATATTGTGTTTGTTACATACCATGAACACTTCAACCAATCATGATCCACAAAAGGCAAAATAGTCTCAGCAGATATTTTGCCTCGGAAGGCAAACTAGCCACGGCAGATAGTTTGCCTCAGATAAAATAGGCACGTTTTCCAATTGTTTAGCGAACCGGTTTGAAAAAAGATAACTGTCGTCGGTCCATGAGCGGTTAATCGACTAGATGTTGCAGGCTATGAGTGGACCGGGCCTGAAATATCTTGGACCGTGCCATCTCTAGTGTACGTGGTCACAATTGATGCGCGGGAAAAGGTGTTAAATGAGAGCAGTGCCAGTATCATCTCTCGCTGCTGCACTTTCGGAACGTTGTGTTATTGATTAATTATCCGCTTTTTTCACTTCGTTATTGCTCTTTGTGGATCAAGCACTGGTCGCGAAGTATGCATTCAAACTTATGCTACCGAGGGAAGCAGTTGGCCCATAAACAGAAACAAAAGTTGTAATTGTTTGGAGCTGGGCTTTAGGACATAGACCAAAATTTTTTTTAAATGACCGAAAAAAATTAAGTCATTTCGGTCAGAATGTCCGAAAATATAGACTAGTGAAAACTGTGACGGCTAGTTTTAGCACAACTGTGAGACAAATGACCGAAATTTCTCAGTGACCAAAATGTCTCAGCAAGAAAATGACCGAAATGTCTTAGCGAAAGAAAAAACAGGTTTGGAGCTTTTCATTGGGGTGGCGCGCCTCCCCAGGGGGGGAGCGAGCCTTTATGCGCTGTACAACGTGGAAAGTTTTTGCAACTTACAACGTATTTAAAATAAGGGGGACTTGAAACGAAGGACAATTACTTACTTAAGGGAGCCGTGGTGAAGAAAAGTTTAAGAACCACTGGTTTGGAGTATTTGAATATAAAATAACTAACAACATTTACAAGCTCCAGCTTTGTCAAGTAACTGAACGCATTTGTCAGCTCTCCCCATTGTTGTCTGGCCATCAACCTAAACCTTAATATGTTCGTGTGTGTTATGCATTCGACTGTTCGAGTACATTACTTGATTTAATCATTAGGTGCTGCCAGCGAATGCCGCTCGGAGAAGAGACGAGTTTCCAAATGTGAAAATATCCGAAAGCAAAACCAAACAAGCTCTTGAAAAAGACTTCGGCAGCCGTAATGAGTTGTTAGTGACCAATAAATGGACAGAAAGCAGAAGCGTGATTGCGGAGTATGTGTGTAGAACCAGGAAGTAGTGATGGAAAGGAATGCATCGTAGTGATGAACGATGCTGGAATTGCATATTGGGAGAAAATATTTGCGACTGTCAGCAGCGACTCAGATGCATGTGTAAAAGCTGAACGGTGGATTGCTTTGGTGATATTAGCGTCAGTAACGATTGCTTGTGTGAAGTTTGTAGTGTGTCCTTTCACCCGTACCGTGGCCTCCGCTGTCTCGGGACACTATAGGGCAGTGGTTCTTAACCGTGGGGACGCGAGCCGTTAACGCGCCCTACAGCATTGAAAGTTTGGTAAATAAATTTACCAATGAACATATTTGTTTTCATAGTTTATTTAAAGTCTTGAAACAAAGGACAATCACTTAAGCGAGGCGTGGAAGAAAAAAGCTTAAGAACCACTGTTAGGGCATGTTATCATCACTCCAGCCGACGTACTTTTGATAAAACTCTTGATAATTGAAGGTGCTGTTTGAATACATTCCGATTTTGCGATATGTTGTTTAAATTTTCGCAGCGAAAAGTATTCATTTTTACAGCGACATGTGCATCATGACCTCATTTCTGTGCTGAGAGCCGTTGCAAAGCATTGAATGCTTTTATTTTTGTAAATGACGAAGTTTTCAAAACGCTGTTTTTTCGTTTTTTTGCTCCGATTTTCTATCTCAATATCAACATTTAATTTGCATTGTTGCTGACTTACTTTTGTTTCTTTGTTTTCTAGCGAATCAAGAAAAATTATTCTTCAGCCTTTTGGTTACAAATGACGGCTATAGCGGGGAAATAAACGTTCTTGTAAAGGCCTAATCTTTGAGGGAAATCAATATCGTAAAATCGTAGCTAACAAATTTTTGCAAACTTTTAGAAAATTGTTATGCAGGGTACATACGGAGTCTGGAAAAGGATGGAAAAATTTTTGGTCCTTTTCCGCCCTGGAAAAGTATGGAAAAAAATTCTTGGTCTGTTAGTATGGAAAAAGGAAATGATTTTCCTCACATCATCTTTTAACATGCATTCTAATAATATTTTATTCTGATCCTTATGATAAGATTGATAATTTTACTTCATCGTCTTTATTATTATAGTTCTTGTATTTGACCTCGGTATGTCATTCGGAAAAGTAAAGTCTGAAAAATTTCGGGAAAAGTCTGGAACTTTATATTCAAAATTGCGTAGGAAACCCAGGTAGTTCAAAATTATTTTCAGTGGATTTTGCTTTCGGCAGCGTGGCGCGTTCTCCAGGAAATTCGTAATGTTGTGCGTATTCAGCGCATTTGTGTGTGTACCCGTAAGACTAGCTCAGGTTGGAGTTGTACTAGACTACCTGTCGGCAACGAGTATATGTCTATATATCAGTAAAAGAATAAATTTCAAATTTACTGGCACGAATTGCGTTGTTTTCACATTGCTTCGAGAACAGCCAACTTTGGTTTTCTGTTATGCTTTCTTTGCAATGGTGCAGCCAGCTTACGCTTGTTGTGCTTCTTGCATTTTTATACTTTTCTGAAAGGAACACGTGCGTTCGTGAAAAATAGAAGTTGAAAAACATTGTTGCGAACTTGCGACCACAGAACTGGTTTTCTCGCTATGTCGTCACACTTGCTGAAGTTGTTGCGTCATAACTGGGGTAGAATCTTCGCGGCAGAAGATAAGGCGCCTGGTCATGCAAGGTAGCGAGAATTACGATGCCCGAAAACACAGGGAAAGCTTCGGCCGTCGAGGGAAATCAGGAATTACATCTCAATAACTACTTTAAAACAAACTTCGGCAGTGTGTTGACATGTTTCAAATAAAGTTAAAATGTCCTTACAAATGTTGCTTGCATTTGATAAGTACAAGTGCTTGGATTAAGAAACTTCCAAAGGCACTTTCGCGTGGAGTCGGAAAAACTTGCAGCAATTACGAATGCAGCTGAGGTTACTCCTTGACTGAAATATTTTTTATTTCTGACTTTCAGAACTTTTCACCATGCACTTCCTGCAATATAAGCTTAACGAACAGCACATTTCTAAACCCTTTTTCGGACAGTTGCCCACTTTTTGGTGAGTTAAAACGAATACATCGGGCTTATAAGAGATAGGGAGGCATGTTAGTTTCATCTTTCCTGCAATTGTGTTGCAGTTGGTAAAAATAATTACATCTCATTTAGCACAAGAATCATTCTTTTTTGACTGACCCGAAGTTGCCATGCTTGGCTGAACAAAATATGAATTCGATCGGTTGTGATGACAGCTCTCAACTTAATTGATCTTGGATACGTTAGGTAGACGGACTGCGGAAGGGTTTGATGCAAATGGCGTCAGTAAAGCGCGCAGTGCTATCCGATTTGATGGGAAATTATCGCAAATCACGAGAAACTATGTCTGACGCCGTGCAGAGCTGGTGCTTTTACAGCTGGAACGTAACGGTTCACTTTCCACCTCAGGCTGGGCTCCTCTACTTTTGGAAATTTTCGGTGACAAATACTTGTCCGAACTTTCAGTATTTACACTCAGTTGCATTTACAACCCACCAGGGGCGGATCACGCCAGTAAGTTCAGGGAGGGGGCGATTTCAGTAATATTTGCTGGTCAAGTCCCATAACGGCTTCGCTACTGTAAGAGAGATGAAGCACATTTCACAACACTGCTGTGACAAAACAACGGACGACAAAGTGACCTTATCGCGAATGTTATTTTCCGAATTGTACAAAATTATCGTGAATAAAGTTACTTTCGTAGGTTTGAGAGTGGGGGGCGATCACCCCAATCCAACCCCCATCCGACCCTGCAATCGACACCATCATCTCAGTTCCCAGTAATGCGCTACGCTTGTACAACAAGCCAAAAATCCGAGGTGTTGTGGCCGCCTACAATTAATGTTGTTGTTTGTCTTTGATGTCATGCCGAAGATGTCGGCGGAATCCGCAGAGATGTTGTGATGGTCTTCTACCGGACCGCAGTGAGATTTCGGAAATTATGCAGCTGACGTGAGCTGCGCACATAGCCCGTCCCACACGCAGGTTTATGCATTTTTATCGAACAGGAACCTTCATTTGAGGAGGGCAGTTTTGTGCGCTGCTCTGTTGTAAGCTGTTTACCTTAAAACTCTGCAACTGAAAAATCAAAACATTCAACATCAAACTTCTAACAGCCTTCACTGTAATTTGGGTTAAAAACTATTAAGAACGCTGCGACATAGGCTTGAATGCTTTCGTGTGGATTCACATAAGGTCGAGATCGCACAGTCTTGACAAGCAGCAGTTAGTTTGTTGTTTGGAATTGAAATATATTGTGATGTGATCTACGTCCTCAGTGCATTGACGTCATTCGTAGTTTCAACGTTTTGCGTTTCTGTTGTTTTCCTTTATCGCCAAGTTTCCGTCATTTGCTTAAACAGACGGAGCAGCGTCAGATGCTGGAAAGACGACGATGAGTGGTGACTGCGTGGAGAAGTTCTCAGTCGACAACTCACGTGAACAGGGACGTGTGGACTTTCGGGAAGAAGAGGTTAAGTATTTCCCGTATAAATTATACTAACGTTGTTCGCTTTCACGCTACGTTTCTGTGTTGAATTCCTTGGTAGATCTCTTTTACGCTGAGACTGTTGCAAAGTTTGATGACTTGATCATGGCGTTTGGAAAAATTCTTGTATCGCTTTGGCTGCTGTTGGTCCTCTTCTACATTTCATTTTTACTGCGTTCCCAAAATTGCCAGTGGGATAACTACCACTTCCGATAATTGCCTGTGAGGTACCGAAATGCAGTGTTGATATTGGGTGTGTTTCATTCGCAGACATGCATTGGGATTAGTTACTCCATTTTCGTTGAAAGATGGCGAAGTTTATTACATCAAAAAGCCATAAACTTGTCGAACGCGTGCAGAAAATGTCCTTGATTTGCTGGAAACATAAAGAATTTCATGCAATTTAATCAGACTATGCAGTGGAAATTCCGGTAATTACCCCCTAAAAGAATTTCAGTGCTTCGCTTGTTTTCCGTTCACTCTATTCCATCCAGCAATCGTCTTCAGCTCGTAAAGTTTTGTGGGTGCTATGGCAACCAATTTTTTTGACCCCAAAACTTAAAATTTGTAAGAAATCAAACCGAAGCATACACGAGGTGTAAGAAATCAAACCGAAAATCTTTATTCTGTTGAAATAAGAAAAAACCAAAAGTGTGAAAGAGCCAATGAAAGTAGAGGTCACAAACCGTAGACGAAAACAATCCAAAACTACAAGGGAAATATCTTATGTCAATAAAAATCCTGTTATACTTCAACATCAAGCCCTGCTTCACATTATTTCCTTACAAGTTTCTACATGCTTAATGGATTGTGCATTTAGCAAACCAAGCGCTGCAGGACCACGTTTCTTGCCATGCTTATCGTGCTTAATATTCAATCGCCCAACAGTGGGCTAGACAACATTATTACGTCAGAAGTCGCAACAAATCCATTAGTATATCAGAATTGCAAGTAAACTTACAAAAGCATACCAATAGCTGTTGTAGCTTCAATAAAATATTGATATGACCTCACAACTTTTGAGTTCATCATGGTATCAGTGTGAAATTTCGGTCATGGACGTTTCATAAACATTCAAAAAGGCAGAAAAATTTTGACTTTATTGACTTTTGGTTACCGTAGTGGCTGACATGCCGTCGGTGCTCAGTAAAGATTTCTTCTGCAGGTCAATGTGATGGAATGCAGCAGCAGTGAAAGCGATGTCGATATTTGTTCGGAGTACGACTGGCCAGCATTAAACCTCGGAAAAGATGATGAGCAGTTTACCGGCTTCTCTTTCATGTGAGTAGACAGTTATGACGCTATGGCTATACTACCGAAGCAAAATATCGGCACTCTGATACACTAAAAACCATTAAAAACGTGCAAACTTTTCGCAGTCTTTTTCATATATATAAAAAGTGACATTTAGCCACTTAAATTCTATGGAACAACCACCAGTTGTTTCCTTTTCATGCAGAAGCTCGCATCGACTATTAACGGGAAACACTTTTTCAAAGTTGACGCATACCGTGGGTTGGGTTCAAAACGTTTGACTCGCGGTTGCATCAATAGGAGGAACTATTTACATCCAGCTTCTGCTGAAAAGCTTAACCGAAGTGTTTGATCTGTCCTGGTCAAGCTGCTATGTGGTCGCGTCGTCGGGTCAATTTACAGCTAATACTTCATTCCTGGGGACATGGTGATGATGCTTCATGGAACTAGACCTGCGTCCAAGTCCAATCAGCGGAGTGTCTTGTTCAAGTGAAAGTGCCATATATGGGAATCTCTATTCTGCTGTTATCATTAAAGTTCTCAGCATTGTCCCATTCTCTCGCGATATTGTTTTTGTTGTTAGTTGCAGTTCTTCATCGAAAAACAAGCTCATGGATGCTTCAATGCCAAACCAACGCCACAGACCAACGATCCTTAAACAGCCGCAAAAAGGTACACTCGGTAGCGACTTCACGCGCTATGAAGTTGTTTCTGCCTGCGTTTTAACCCGTCGCCACCAGTTACCTGAACGTTCTCGCTGTACTTAACTACTGCTACATAACCTTGCATCTCACAGGCATGCGGTAATAACGCATTGCCAGTTTCAAACATTGTTGCCCGGTTGCATATTTACAAAATGTAACCTTATTCGCTGAATAAGAGGTTTTCAGCCAATCACAGTGCGGATAACGTTCAAGCCTATCTAGCAACGCCCACCAAGCAACGAGTTACTTGTGTGAAGCAGCAGCGGCCATTTCAGAAGGGCTTTCACCGTGGGGTGACTTGTATGCAGCTGGATTGGTGCATCATACCCAGTAACGCCGAATTTTAACCACTGGTCGGCACTTAAACTTTGCACTGCACTTCAAAACTTTTATAAATTTCTGGTTAAACCTGAAAACCTTTGTACGTGTGCTAGTCCTGAAGTCACGCATTCCTTCAAACAGACACCGATACTTTGACATTACATATTTAGTGATGCAACAAAGAGCATTGTCTGTCTTCAAGAAAGGGGCCGCACTAAGATTCTGATTTGATTTGATTTGATTTGATTTATTGATTTCAGCCGCAAGGCCCACAAGACATGGCAAACTCACATATAAAACAAAGTAAGACACTTGCATAACTTCAACACACTAGAAGCAATTATACACGCCCCAACATACACGAGACGAAGCTATCGGCAACGTGGATAGGAACAGACATTTTAACAATCTAGAGTCGTACTTATTTATAAAACAAAAAAAAGAATCAAAACAAGTGAAACCTTGCAGCCGGGACACCGAATTTTTATTGTGCAGGGATAGTCGGTAGCAGGGATAGTCTTACCGTTTGATTGTGCAGGGATAGTCGGTAGCAAGCGGCATTTGCTTCAGCCCTCGAGCGTAAGATGTCTCACGAATAAATTGTAGAAACAGTCTGAAAGGGCAAATATTGAAGAGCAATACTTGTGTTTCCAGACTGCTACTACAATTAAAACTAGGCATAACTCATTCCCAGTGATGCCACTGGCCTCAGTCATTTCAGTGTCAAATTTGTAAGGATTCACTATCATTTCTCAACTTTTTTTATGACTGTTGGCTGGTGGTCTCCCTGCGGTGACCAATGTTGGGGTAACGCAGTGGATTTGTTCATTAGATTTCAAATGTGGTGCTCAACCGACGGCGATGCGTATCTTTTGAACCTCCACCCTTGGGAGAATCATACATAACTAAAGTTGCAGACAGAGTTTGCAGTTCAAAGCGAGTCCAGTATTGACGTCGTTTATAGCGTCAACACAGAACGTGGTACTTGCTCTTGCCACTCAGGTGCAACAGGCAATCTGTGAAAACACTTGAAAAGTGTTTTAATCCATAATCACATACAGAGTGACCTGTTGTACCAAGGCTCGCCCGAGGAAAGAAGATACGCGAGGGCTGAAGCAAATGCAGCAAACGAGGGCTGAAGCAAATGCAGCTTGCTACCGAATATCCCTGCACAATCAAACAGTCAGAATCTCAGTGCGGCCCCTTTCTTGAAGACAGACAATGCCCTTTGTTGCATCACTAAATATGTAATGTCAAAGTATCGGTGTCTGTTTGAAGGAATGCGTGACTTCAGGACTAGCACACGTACAAAGGTTTTCAGGTTTAACCAGAAATCGATAAAAGTTTTGAAGTGCAGTGCAAAGTTTAAGTGCCGCCCAGTGGGTAAAATTCGGCGTTACTGGGTATGATGCACCAATCCAGCTGCATGCAAGTCACCCGCATGGTGAAAGCCCTTCTCAAATGGCCGCTGCTGCTTCACACAAGTAACTCGTTGCTTGGTGGGCGTGGCTGGACAGGCTTCATCAATG
>Ga0210059_1011885_pt1 | contig 13250 bp, 9 predicted proteins | sample Ectturendosymbi2_FD_188042 | JGI IMG/M metagenome (GOLD analysis project Ga0210059, IMG submission 188042) | Ecteinascidia turbinata endosymbiont from Florida, USA - Sample 2 (SPAdes) (version 2) | ecosystem: Host-associated > Tunicates > Ascidians > Unclassified | place: Key West, Florida...
CCTGTAATTGTTGCTTTCGACAAGGAGAGGCGAATCCCAGCCACTGGAGCTTCCCACTTGAAGAAGTTGACATCAATTAAAAAACTTTGAGAAACAAGGAATGACTTACGAATTGTTGCTTGGAAAATTACGAATTGTTGCTTGTAAAATTTTTTGCATGGAAATACTACTTAGTTTATTGTACCGCAACTGGAGTGTAAACCTTTTTAACCAAATTACTCGCTTGAGTGTAAACCTTTTTAACAACTGGAGTGTAAACCTTTAACCATTTTACTCGCTTGGTTGGCGTGCCAGACTTTCTCCGCTGCACGTTACGGTCTGTTGCAAACCACGTGATCACCTGAGACAAAAAGCCACGCCAAAAGCGATGAGTTTGTTTTGTCAGTCAGAAATAGTGCCTAATGGCCGTTGCGATCTGGGTTCGTTGAGCAGTGTTGTAGCTGTGTTTAGTGGATGAGTTGCAATTGTGCTAAATTTTTGTAATCTTCAATTTTAGTAATCTTCAATTTTTGTAAAAAATTTTTGTAATCTTCAATTTTAGTAATTTTGAGTTTTGATCTTAGCAACAGTGTGTAATTTTTTCTTTTTGTTTCATATGTCGACTTTTGCGCAGGACTGAAGATGTGTAACACACGAAACTAGTTTCCTTACGCAATAAATTGCGATACATTCGCTTGGTGTGGGTCACTGATGTGGCTTTACAAACATTGATGAACCATACTCATTGCTCTACGTAAAATATCGGTTTTAGCGACTCCGGTTACGTCATTAAACCTCCGCAACCAAGCTCCGCTATATACGGAGCTCCGCCTTTTACAGGACACCCAAAATTGTTTTGAGTGTGATTACAACAGTACTGTGGCGTTCGGCAACGCACGAATAACGTTTTGACCTAAGTACTAAGAATCAGAATGTGCTGCGCTTGTAAATTAGCTATCTGATTGTGGTAGCTCACTTGGGAGTTATTCTAGTTTTGAATTAGTCGTGCTGTGGAGTTATTTGTAAACGGCAAGGGTAGGTCTCCCTCACTGATGCTGTCATCTGTCATGGTGCATGAATTTAATATAGGCTATGTGTTTTTCTTGGGCATAGTGATATCGTACGTTATTTTTTAGTCATTGTGATTTTTGATTGTGCAAACACAACTGCATTTCATATGTCTGACTGGAAAATTTTGGAAGGGGGCGAAAGGTTAAATTCAGTAACTTCAAAATGGGTCGCTGCTTGACAAATGTTGAAAACCACTGGTTTTGGCTTAAACATTTAGGGGTTAGGTTTAGGATTTGGGTTTAGGCTTAGGGATTAGGTTTCGGTTTTAGGTTCTGAGTCTACATTTTATTTTGGTTTTGGGCATACATTTTGGGTTTGGTTTTAGGTTTAGGATTTTATGTCAAGTTACAAGGACCTTACATTAATCCAAGTGTATCGACTTGTAATTTGACAAATCCAACCAATCGGATTATTCCTAATGGCAAAACAACTCCAGCAGTGCTTTTGCCTCTCATAGCAAAATAGACACTGCCTTGTTACATTTTGGAAATGCCAAAAGGCTGTGTCGTTTTTGCCTCATGAGGCAAAACAACTAAAGCTATTTTGCCTTCAACCAATCATATTTGTCTAAAGGCAAAGTAGCACCAGTAGTGGTTTTGCTTCACGAGGCAAAATAAAAACACATGATTTTACATGGGCAGATCAGCACTGGATCGGACTGATTATTTTCAAAAATTTTATGGATCAGGACTGGATCGGATTCAATTTTATCGAATCAGGACCGGACTCTGACTGAAAAATTTCATAGTCTGCTCATCTCTGCTACTTGATGATTAATCCTAGTGGAAGTGGAGCAAATAATCAGTTTTCCTCCGTAGTGATGTCAAAATGTGTGATTGCTGAGTAATAGCTTTGCATGTAAAGATAATATGCATTTTATTCTTATTGTTATTATTATTTATTTGCCACAGAGACGCATGGTCCATATCATGAGTGCAATCGAATAACATAAGAACACAAAAATGGCTAGCCATTATACATTTTCAGAGTAGGCGTTTATCAGCACAAAATCAACAGTGAGTGGAGCAAAACACTTTCACAGTGCCCCAGCTATAACGTCATTAACTCATCATCATACAGGGATCTGGCAGTGAGAGAAAAATGAAGGCATTCTGACATCAAATTTTAGGTAAACAGCTAACTGAAAAAAAGTAAAGTGGATGGGGGGTGTGCATTGGCACACTTATATATCTTTCAATCATGTTTATTCAACTGGGTTGATCATAGGCCATTCTGGTTGAATGTTTTATTGCCAACATTGTTTTGTTTGATATAAATGTGAAATGTGCAACTTGAAAAGCGCATGTGAACTTCATCTTTTGGATCAAAGCAAAATTTGAAATCTTCTATAATACTGAATCAGAATCTTTGCAGAAGGGTTCACTGCTTTCATTTTAAAAGTTGAATTTGTAAACTTACTTGGAACTTAGTAAACTTAATGAGTGCAGTCATGCCATTTTCTGCCTAGCAGTGTTGTAAACTACTTTTACATGCCTTATACCTAAAAAGATAAGAAAAATGTATGGTTCAGTTTAAAGAACTTCAACTCTTGGTTGATAAATAAGCAGGCAGTAAAAATATTGCTGAAACAAATTTGTGATAAAAAGCTGGAAAAATATACACTGCTACACAATTTGCAAGTAAATTTACCGAAATGCCACACGTGACTGCAAATGTAATATTAATCTAAAATCCATAGGTGCAAAACTATAGTTTTGTGTTAGAAGCATCCCTGAACCACAACTAATTAATAAAATCTTTCATCAACTTTTTAATTATGATAAAATCTGTTTCAGAACTTTAATCCATTTGAACACTACAGCTGTATAGCTGTTTTAATTCCAACGACTCTTGTTTTACTCCATATCTACCCAGTCCTATGTTCTCTAACTTTTTAGTCACCTGTAGGACACTCACTCAAATATGACACACATCTAGGGCTAACAGGCACCTTAAAATATATACTTGATTTGTTTGATAAAACAGCCTAAGGGATTTTCAGCCCAATAGGAGCCAAAGTTCACGAACATAATGAAAATCGTCTATTATTTCAGATTGTAATGGTGCAAACAACCTACCACTAAGAAATATTAGAGTGGTAGAAATTGTTATTACATTTCTCATTTTGTTTTTCTATACAATAAATGCAACATGATGTTGCAAATCTAACATCTTGAAATTTTAGTCTATTCTTACTAGTTCTAATCATCATCCAATATCATCGCTATTTCGTTTTAGTGAAATGCTTAAATTTTTTTTTAACAAAATACAACTGGCACAACTTGGAACCCTTTTTGAAAATTTTGTTCACTTTGCTCTTCCATCTCAGATCATTACAATGACTTTATTATTCTCTGGTACTTTTGAAGTCTCTTGCTCAGTATTTATGGACTAACTATCAGTAACATATGTCTTTCATTAGAGCTATGGTATTGTTAGGCTACCTGTATTGCATGCAATGAGTTTGTAAAGCAATTTTTCAAATGTGATTTACCTATTTGCATGTATGTTGTACGATTCAGGTATAGTGGATCAGTGCTAATACAACGACTAGGCTGCCTCATTGTCCATAGCGTGAGGGAGAAACCAACAATTCTGCATGCAACGACCTTCCCCACAAGCATGCTATATTGGTCCCCAAACCTCTATACAGGCATCACATGTGTGGTGGAAGCATAGTACTTACATCGCTGTAGTTACATCTGTTTCTATATAAAAATTTCTGTTGATATAATTCAATTATGAAAAAGCTTGATGACAGTGACACAAAGGAAAGAATACAACATTAACATTAAATTGAAAGGTCATGAAATAACACATGAAGCTCTTGAATCAGGTCAAGCATCTTGGAGTCTGAATAGATTATTCTTACCCTGGAAATCATATTGAGAATGTTTATTATACAACATTATTGAAAGGTTGATTGAAGCCCAATTAAGAAAATATGCTAATTTAAACATCTGAAAACTAAGCATCTTTTGTGTAAATGTATCTCCACATCCAATAGTGCATAGTTAGTTGGAGATGTGCAATGGTATTTGCTTTAAATCCATAAAAGCTTATCTGAGAAGATCTTTCAACAAGTGCTTCAAATCTGCTGGTCTACAAATTGAACTTATTAACATTGCAGGACGTTTCAAATTAGAAATCGCTGAGATAATGCACAACGTACAAAACAATGGCAACTTTTTGGACCACACTACCAGCAGCATAGCGAGGGTGGGGCAGAATGCCCCAGGTGCCGAAAAGCCCCAACAATGTTGCAAGTACTTTCTTCAATGCAGTACACTGCTCCCAGAAGAACTTTTGTTCGAACAAGGGGGTGCCAAACCTTTTTCTTGCCCAGGGTGTAATCTCACCTCAGTACACCCCTGCACAGTGCACACAACAGAAAATTTTGAACCTACAACACGTCAGAAAAAGACTTTTTCTGTGGAGAGTTCATACTGAGGTGGAAAGAAATCTTATACTATTTATATAGTAGCACATGCTCAGTCTCCCACTTCAACAGGCGTATGTAGTATTGGCGATATCAGAACTTGTAACAATGAGAATATCATTTGAGTTAATAAAAATATACTGACACTATGTATGCATCTCATTTTTCTGTTTAGGCAAAATATTGGAATGCGGGAAACCTAGCTGAAAAAACACTGCAAACGTGTTTGTTCCCAGCCATAAAAGGGGGTTGAAAAAAGCAGGACATTCCGCTCTCGCTGATGTGTGCGGTTTATGCAAATGCAACTATTGCTCGCAAAGATAACAGGTTAGCACATTACTGCTGAAGATTATGAAGGCCAACGCCTGTCATCCAGTTGTAGATGTATTGATTTCAATAATCAATAGGGAAGTCTTATTAAACACTGAGCTGAGTCTGATCGTAGTACAGTCACGATATGTCAACGCCGATCATTGGAGAAATAAATGTGTCTCGTTTTTCGTCAAGCGCTGAATCCAAATACTTGTGACTAGCAGTGTTTCAAACAACTTGGGTTTGAAAAATGCACCTTACCTGACGTTTTTATTGCGACAGGAAGAATGATGAGTTGATTTTCCCGATTTGTTTGACGGTGCAGCATTAGAAATCACCGTCTTCCATGTTTCAGTCAACGCATCTTCATTTACACAACGCAGTGTTCGTTTTGCTTTGTTGCAGTTGTTTGACAGCTTGGTAACCGTCCTGTTCGGCTTGTTGATAGTTGTGTTGTCACAATCTGCGATTGTTAGTAACGTGTCGAGATGAACGACGATGCTGGGTGCGTGGGAATAAAAACTACCGTCGATCAATATAACAAGCTCAAAATCGAACACCACCAGCTACAAGACGAGTGTCGCCGGCTGCGCAAGGAGATTGGCTGTTTAGATTCGGTCGAAACCCTCCTGCACCGAATCGCCCTCAAAAGCAATCACTATCACTCTTTGCAAAACGAAGAAAATGGCATAAAAAGAGAAACCGTGAAACTATTGGATGAGGTCAACGTGTTGGAGACTCTCGTCCAGAAGCAAATCAAGCCGCATAAAGACCTAAAAGCATCGATCGAAGCTTTCAAAACCTCGCGTGACTGCTACCAGCCATCGACCAAAGATCTCGATTTGTTAATAGCAGCCCTGCAAAAAAAGACGGCAGAGCTCCGCGAGTCTGTTGCCAAAGCTTCAGAGCACAGCAAAGCTCAACTTGCGAAAGCTGAAGAAGACGGCGAAGCCTCCCTGACTGGCTTGCACACGCAGCTCAAGATCCTTGAGACCAAAAAGCGCACTATCCAAAATCAGACAAATCAGAGAATTGAGCAAAATGCCGAATTAACGAAAATTTGCGATGACCTTCTGAGTCAGTCGGCTGCAGGAAATAGCGCTTAAAATTTTGCGCAAACAGATTTATTTCGTCACGCTACGCTCGTTTGCACTGTTTCGTCACACTCGTTTGATTAAGTTATGTATGCTGTCCTAAGCGAACGACGGAATTATGTCGAAAGAGCAAATTGCATCCTTTGCGGCGAGGAGAGACATCGTTAAGTCGATCTTCATATCTGTAGGATATTTTCCAAAGTCTGTCGAAGTCGTTCACAAATCGCGTCATTGCATACGTTTCGGACAATTTGCTTCGTATTTTCTGTGACTTTGTTCAACTTACATTGACGAGCCAAAGTCATTTCCGCCCCCAGCCGAGGCGAAAAACAAGTCAAATGACTCCGATATAACAAGAATCAATCTTAGGTTGCGCTGTCATTGATGTGTAGGCGTCATCCACTTGGAATACAAATAGATAACACTTTTGGTAATCTTCGTTTGAGTGCTGAGCGTTTGTTGCGTTTTCTCGGGATTTCAGCGAACCAGCGTGCTTCTACACACAACGCTTTCTGAGCATCTGGAACAATAAATTCTTCAGGCGCCGCTGTGCTTTGTTTGCACAGGTGTTGCTTATCTTACGCAGCGGCTTGGACAATTTAGGTGCGGGAAGCCCGACGACAACTGATGCGCGCATGGTTAGGACGACACAGCAGTCCCGTGAGCAGACCCATAGCCGCGAGGGCAGTTTGAGAGCAGTGTTCCCCAAATTTTTTGTTCCCGCCAAGTGCTCCAAATTCGGCAAATTTGTTTAAACTTATAAGAGAAACAAAAAGGTCTTTCCACCCTGAACATGTATTTTGCCCACCCAAACCTACCTTAATACCTGGCTACGGGCGTGCTTGGGAGTATGCACTTGCGAATAAGTATTGTTTTACAACGGACTTTTTACTGCCAGACAAATGTTCTGCAGATAGCAGTTCAATTTCGAGCATGGGGGCAGGGAGGGGCCAAGGCCTCCCTGGATTGTGAAACTTGATATTTTGTTCTTAACTTTTTAGTAGAAAAATGTTTTTCTCTTAGTTCTGAAGTCGGCAAAATATGAAATTTCACCACTGCTTCCTACCCTGGAAAAAAACTTTCAACGCACATGAGTTCGAGCTGTTGGCGCTATTTAATTACACCTTCAATCTCGGTCCGGTGAGCAAAGGTTTTCAGCACCCTACGCTCATCGGTGTTGCCACGAAACAGCGTGAAGCGGCAAAAGTGATATTTTTCACAATCGTGGAGTGATCGCGACGCTGTTGTGCTGGAACCCAACTTCACACTTTTCATCGTAAATTTTTGTAGGTGTTGAATGAGTGAACACATTGACATGTTTTAAGGAAAACAGTTTTTGAACATTTGGTAGTGATTACCGTTGATGGCCGTCATTTATTGTATTATATTCTCAGGTAGCTCATATATTTCTATTACGTTTGAGTGATTGTTGCTTGTCTGTTCGAGTATGACTCCATGTTGTTCAGCAGGCACCCGAGTTGAGATAAATAAACAAAGAAACCAAACTATGGAGCTTTCATAACACAGCTAAGGTGATGACTTGGACTGCTGATCACCCTGACTGCGTCATGCATTGTTCTGATCGCATTTCGACTGAATTGATTCTTTGTAGGTTGAAGTGGTATGATCGTTTGCTAGGTAGGACAGGCGAGTAATGCTTTAGTTTAAAATAACTGTTTGAGTTAATATAGGTACCTTCTAGTTTGTGTGATAATTACTGTAACAGTTTGGAAGACTTTTGGAACGAGAATGCATCGAAACGAACGCTCCAAACTTACGAACCGATGCTATGTATTATTGGCAGTGTGTTCGCTCATCTGCGAAAATTTTAAAGTACATATAGAGTTTATGCAGTTACGCCCTTTGGACGATAAAATCTCCAATTTTTTGACAAAGAGACAGATAATTGCTGTGCAGTGTTTACCTAAAGTCATGTGAGCAACAGTGGCGTATTTAATGACACGTGCCAAGGGCGCAACTTTGACTGCGGCGCAAAATTATTTGGCAAAAATTGAAATTTTTCTTTGCTTTCTTGAACCTCTGTTCTGTGCCCCATACAACCATAAACCACAGAGCTGCATCAACACAGCACGCATATCTAATACATTTAAGTCTGGCGTGTTGCGCCAGCACCAACCAGCATGTTACAAATCTGCGGTATTGTGACAAAACACGACGGTTAGACATTGTGACAGAACTAGAACGCTCGCTTGCCATACCTACATGACCTCGACCTTCTCACGCTATAGTAAAGGGTAAGTCAGTCGGTGCTGCTGGCCTGTTATATTTCAGGCTAGAAGATACTAGTCAGAATCTGGTTGAGACGAGTTCAAGTCGGTGGCTGTGAAAATATGACTGTTTACGAAAATAACTGCTGTTTAGCTCCTACAAATTATTTAAACTGCTGCGGCCCATCGACTTTACACAACTTCTTCGATGGTCACAAGTGTCCGACAAATACGCTGAACACAATGCCCCAGTTCAGAGAGGACAGTAGTTACTCCTTGAAAAATCAGCAGTTAGTATTGTTACCATACCAGTTGAGTAAAAAATGAGTTAACTCATGAAAGAAGAGATTTGTTTGTAAGTCGTCTTTAAAGCTATCTTTTTCTGTCCAAATTTGGCTTTCTGTTCGATGTCCAAAGCCTTTGACGCTTCTGACTGAAAAACTAAAATCTATGTGTGACAATTTAGGAGCTGCCATAGGCGGATTCAGGGACGGGGCTGAATCCCCCTCTAAATTTTTTAAGATATGTTTTTTATCGATGGTTTCCGACACAGAAACGTCCATTTGGGTGATTTTTTATATAGCCTTTAAAGTCTAAACATATGAGAGGAAAACGGCTTTTTCATGTTGCAGGATGGGCAATTTTTAAACAGCTTATCAAAATCGGCTGCATAGAATGTGACAAAAAGTTCACAAGCCTTTCTGACTCTTTACCTGCAAGCGGAAATTTAACCCATTTTAAATCGTTAAGATAATGAGATTACTGCGAAATAGCTTCACCCAAACAAATTGTGTGTCACCTTTCAGCTAAAGCTCTGTGGATGCCTCGGATCATTGCTACTGAAAATAATGCTGACATTGTCTTTATTTGATTACTCCACACCTAGTTTTTGTGCCACAACTAAGACCTACCGAATCGCTGCCCGCTATTTGAAACTTAAAACGCATATAAATGCGAAATAGCCTAATTGACACTGCAATTATTTTAAAAAATGTACAAGATAGTAAAACTGCTGCACGCGCAAATATCACGAAGACCAAAAGGGTTGTCGAGTAATTGTCAGTTTTAATCTTTACTACCTTAAATTGTACAGTACTTACTCATTTCATAGGCTTACTGGAATGTTTTGAAGGTAATGGTAACTTTTGCGGTTTTCTGAAGAACATAGCTATGGTGAAGTGTTTCACAGTGGTAGTAGTTTTGCTAGTGTGCAAAGCAACACTGAAATGTGGAATGATGATAGCAGTCTTAAAGCGGATGCTTCCTAAAACGTAAGCCAGGAGATTTGATGATTCTGTTCTATGTCGAAAATGTAATTTATCTCTTATTGGTGAGATCATTTGAAAAGGGTTATGTTACGAGAAGTAATGCTGCATAATTCCTGGTCGTTTCCAGCCCGATCCTCTCGACGCTCTTGTGTACGTGTTGCGCGTGGTTTAATCAATATGAATATAAATCAATATCAACTGCCAATCTGTTCGTGTTCGAATGGCTTCTGCTCTTGTAAGGTTTTTGTGCTTTTTGTTAAAACAAGTGAAAAAGCAAGAAACACTCAGGACAGATGGTTGGTTGCTATACTGAATAGCTTTTCAATGAGACTGACACTGTGCTGCCTGCTTCCGCACTGCGTAAATACATCGTAAAGATGCAAAAATAGCCACGACGTCTTCCGTTTATGATTGTTTTCAGCCCATTCCACTGATAGCGGATGACTGAAAAAGCTACGATTTTCAAACAGACAGCATTGCACGTAAAACAGGCTTAGTACAGCAGCGGAGATTGTGTTTTTTCACAAATAAACTTGTTTTCAACAACATTTACAACTCAGTAATTCCGAATCGCCTGCTAAATATTTTTTTCATTTCGATTCATCGCAAAATGGACCAAAAATGAAGACCAAGGACCGATCTCCCATGTATTTGGATAGGCAGAACGCTCAGTTTGGGACCAAATATGGAGTCCATTGTCGTTTAACACTGGGGCTTCGGCACAATTTGTCGTTATAGTAACTTTGGGTCAAAGCTGTAGACGTATTGTGTATTGCATTGTTTCGCAGCTATATGACAATTTAACGGTCAAAAAATAACATTGAAAACATTCAGAACACTTGAGAAATGATGAATTTCTTAGCAATGGCACAGCGAAAGATCTTACAATCTCCTGGTCTAACTGCACTATTCCTGCCATTCTACTATGTTTTAAAATTACTGACATTGATACTTGAAAAAAATCTAACATAACACTACACAAAAAAGAAGCAATACACAACAGAGACACAAAAACCAAACACATACAAAAAAAAGATACTAGACACGACAATGTTGGTGTTACTGCAAGCACAAGTTATTTACTTGATGAAAATGTGAAGGTGTGCTTACTCCTTTACTGCAACAGGTATATATGAAAACAATAAATCTAACCTCACTTAACAAATTTAACAAGTTTATAGTTTATATTCAACACCAAGGTAATAACAATGTAAGGCAATTGATTTTATTGAAGTACAGATATTTTATCAACGTGCATAATTACAGTAGGCCCTAGTCTAAACGTCCTCAGAGGATGCTGTTACATGCATGTCACGCAAACCACTTGTGAATGACGGAAATGCTGTAGATTTTCGGTTATTTATGATTTGGGACTAGATTTTGGGGCCAGTAAACCTTAGTTGCTTCTGGGTCTTTTTAAGATTGAATCGAAGCAGGAAATAATTTTTTGCATCACTTAGTTTAGTTTCATATTTGTGTTTTTGATCTAGCTTAGGAAAGTACTTTGTGAATATGGTGGGTAGTTTTCCCTTGTAGGCTAAACAACAAAAACAATTGTTGTGTACTAACACAAAAACTTCCGAAAAGTCGTTTTGTTTATATCCGTTTCCAAAAAATGATATCCGTATCCGATATGAATCCTGTTTTATTTGAAACCATACCATCCATATCCGAAAACTATCCGAAAGTGTATTATGATGCACAACATACATTTTTTGTGCTGTGTCTCTTTTGCCTTGTGAGGCAAAATAACTGATGGAGTTTTTTACCTTCAGCTGAACACAGCTGGTTGAAGTAGTCACATGACAAGTTTGGAACGCATATCCTGCTTAGTTGACCATGTCATCTGTAGCAGCTCAGTCCCATGCATCAGAGGTGTGCATGTGCATGGACTGGATTTAGGACTTTTTGGATCGGGACTCCGGCTGCTTCCAACAGGATCAGGTTTTCTTCTGGTAGCCGGTGTCAAGCGAAATTTCTGACCTATTATTGTTTGTCAGTTATTTTACTTCTCACTGTTTGTCAGTTATTTTACTTCTCAGAGCAAAAGAATAAAGTTTGGCGATTACTTTTTTGATGTGTGTTGTGTAAATTAAAACGTTTTGGTTAGATGTCCGATACCCACAACAAGCTATAGCACGGGAATAACTATAACCACTGAAAAATATTGGACTTAGTCTTAGACTTGAATTATTTTTCTTTTTCTACCCTAACCCAAATCCTAACCCGACACACTTACGTAAACACAAAACCCTAACTCCTAATTATCAGTTTTCTCAGTGTATTTGATATGTAGAATATTATTCTGCGTTTGAATTTTCGCTTTATGCGCATTTTCCGATACCAAAGCTAGCGCTTCTAAACGGGATTTTTTGTGTTTGTTCCAGAAAATTGGTTAGTTGTTTAAAACGAGCATATAGTCACAGACAGTCGATGCTAGTTCTTAAAGCTGACTTTTGCATCTTTGGCTTTGTATATGATGAAGCAATAAGTATAAATCAGTGCAGGCAGCACAAAAATCTCAATAATTAGGGCTGCAGTAAAGACAATGCTGCAGATCTTCTGTTGCAGAAAGTAACACAACATGCAAAAAAATTAACGCGATCAAGTTTATAGCAAAAATGTTTAACTCGTGCCCAAACTAGCGTCCAGTCACAACAAGCTCTCTCTGGTAACCGCGCACTTGGGCCTAAAAAATGCATGCGTGGAACGCTCACTCAACAGAAACTTTTAACAGCGTCTGGACATCGTTCTACAGATTGGATTGGTTGAACCAATTTCGCCACCACCGAACTGGCCGCATCAATCAACGTTTGAAACACGAAACACGACACCACAATCACTTCATATGCTGCACCACTAGCAAATTAAAACCACTTTTCTGAAAGTCGCATGCGGTTCCCATGCACCTTTTGTGCGGTTCTCAGCAGTCGTTCAATAAAAACAGTAGCGTAACCAGCCCAAAAATTTGGAGGGCCAAAGTGTTAACACTATTTTGTTTGGGTTACCGCCTCTCTCAGTACAAAACGACTATATGTTCTAAAAGTTAGGGGGGTATGGGCCATTAGGCCCCCCTGGCTACGCCTGTGAATAAAACCTCTAGTATTTTATGTAACAGACTTCGATCTGCAATAAAACAAAACGTGTGAATTAACTGGCATGAAAATTTTTTAGTGCGACTCTCTCACAAAATCGTAGATCTGGATTTGGCTCCCTTCATTGAAAAGGTTGAGAACCACTGCCTTATACTGCGCAGTACACGCAGGCATGCCGTGATTACGCGACTTTCGAGTAGGAATTGCTCGACCCTGCTGTGCGAGTTACGTACAATCTTGCCGTAACACATGCATTGGAGATATAATTGAAATTTATTATCCATAGAATATCATTAGCTTGGTGTCTAGAAGTCTCTCAATGGTCTACAAACTACGATTTGGTTGGTCGTCAGAAACCGTGTTACGATTTTCCAAATGCCGGCGATTGTAGCGAACCTTCGTGTAAGCAGGCCATATTACTTGAACACATTATCTAAAACTCTAATGTAGTAAAAAAAATCCTTGTAAATTGAATAGCGCCCACAAAATACAAATTTTTGAAGCGCGTTAAGCAAGGATTAGGCGCGAGAATTTGCCACTTCGCGGCTAAGATTTGCCACTTCCGTCGATTTTGCAATCCTTCAGTATCTCGTTTTTGCGTGCCCAGTATCTCGTTTTTGCATACCGAACGATAGCGTGTGTTGTGGTTAAAATTAACCCCAACATGTTGTGACAGTAAAATAATGACACATGGAAGAAAGAACTCTTCTGTTGTTTCAGAAAGAACTAGAGAAAACACTCACGTTGTGTGAAACAGACATTTG
>Ga0210059_1011886_pt1 | contig 13250 bp, 12 predicted proteins | sample Ectturendosymbi2_FD_188042 | JGI IMG/M metagenome (GOLD analysis project Ga0210059, IMG submission 188042) | Ecteinascidia turbinata endosymbiont from Florida, USA - Sample 2 (SPAdes) (version 2) | ecosystem: Host-associated > Tunicates > Ascidians > Unclassified | place: Key West, Florida...
ACCGTCTGTTTTAATGGTCGATAAATGCTGCCGTTTTGCATCATAAAAAACCGTGCAGAACTCGAGGCAATAAAGTGTACAGTGTCACCTCTCAACTCTCCTGCCTGTTTCGTGTCTCTAACAGCCGCGAGCCTGAGTAACGCCTTCAACATCGCATAGGACAGCGTGAATCAGATTCACCGCTGGTGCTTGTGTGTTACAGAGCGAGAGACACCTCAACAGGACCATAGCAAAAGAGGGTCACTTGCTTCTTGCGGCACGTTTTCAAGGAGGGCGAAATCGCGTATGAAGGACAGAAAACGAACTGAAAAAAAGGAAACATCCGAGTACATCTGAAAAAAGGTTTATTCCTCGAACTCTGCTATGTGTTGATATAACCCGTTTTCAGGCATTTTACTGGTTTGTAAAGTTCTAGTATCTATTGTTGTCTGTCGAAAGGAATCCTTTAACAGCCAAGACTTACCCACAGACACTAACATCTTACCAGAGTATATATTTCGCCTAGGTAGGCGTCATAAGCTCGTATTGAAATAAAATCTATGAATACTAGTTGTAGTATCTAGGTTTAAAAGAGGAATTGCAACGCAAACACACTTTCATCTTTTCTGAGAACTTGCCCATGATGACTTCAGCATACCTGCAAAAAATCGCCTCACAATGTTTCTGATTTTGTGCTTGAAAAAATTACGTGCACAAGCGCCTTCGGACCAACGTTCGGAAGTTACAAGTCTAAACCCTTTCAGGACCGCGTAAGCCGCTGAAGAACAAAGAACAAACTTCTTACATTGATCAAGGCTGTTCAGTAGTTTGGCGATGCCAAGAAAAATCACTTGAAGTCTACATACATCAATTTTTAAAAAATGCCTGCGTATGTAGTCTTGGTGTAATCTGCACCGGCTGCCTTGGAATTGAGGTTTTTGCCCACAACAACGGGAAGGTGTCGACAGGACATCAGGATTAGAGTAGTACAGTAACACACACTTAGAGCAAAAAAAGGAAGCATTGATTGAGATTTTTTCTTACGATCTTACCCTTGTCTGCCACAAGCTAGCGCAATAAACAATGTTCAGGCCAGCACAAAACCGATTTGAAGGTAACATCGTCAAAATCATTTTTTACATAAAATTAACACGGAAAATTTTCAGCAGGTTTCAGATAAAACGGTGGATTTGCCAGAAAACACAGTGACCAAAACTGTTCGAAAATATAACTTCTGAGGTTGATTTCTGACTTTTCATCCCTGCATAACATTCAGTTGAGTGTACCCGCACATGACCAGCAACAGTGACTCAGCGTTAGTTTTTCACCCCGCATTACCAAAGTAAACACTGCTTGGGCGCAACCATGGTGCGAACAAACCAATCAAACTGTATGAGGCAGTGGCGTAGCCAGTCCAAAATTTTGTTTTGGGGGGGGTATTTTAGGCTAGTAACAGTATTTTGTTTGGGATAACGCATCTCAAAGCACAAAATCGCTGGATTTTCTAAAAATTTGGTGGGGGATGGCTTCCTGCCCGCCTGGCTACGTTATGGTATGGCGAATTGTAGCGCACTTCTGTGCCGCGCCCCCGGCTTTCCTTGTCCTTACCCCGTCTCCGTTCGCACCTAATTAAAGTCTCACGCGTTGTCTCGTCTGTTTATCTAGTAAATACTTAGTGCAACCTGTTTTCTGCAAGTTCTTTTTCAGTGTGTTAAGCTGTAATGTTGGGTGTGTTAAGTGGTAAAGTCTGTGCTAAGCTGTAGTGCTGGCTCTGTCTCGACAGCACTATTGTCTTCACGTCTTGGATCAGCCGTGTAATGGCACTGAAGTATGAGACCGATTTTCTTGGCAAGGTTTAACAGGTATCGAGTTCCACAAAAACTTTCTACAGCGGGTTTACCAATCTGCATGTTGCTACGCAACGACGAAACACTTCTATTGAAACTTGCGTTCAATCGACTAGCACTTGTATTCAAAATTTCTGTATTATGCTCAAACACGCTAAGGCGCTTTGAACGCCAACAAACATCCACTGCGCCTCTTCTACATTCAAACTTTGTAGCAACACCCTGCGGTCTAGTAGTGTATCAGGTGGCAATTTTAGTATCAGGTGACAATTGTACACAATGTTGTTGCACATGTGATACGCAGTGTGTGTGTGTGATACGAAGTGTGTGTGTGACACGCAGTGTGTGTGAGACAGAAAAGGTCCGTAAAATACTTGGGTTCTACCAGGCCCGTAGCCAGGTTTCAAGATTTGGTGGGACACAATACATTTTTAGGGGGGCAAGATTTTTGCTTTTACTATATGTTTAAAACAAATTTTTCTGGGCGCAACAAAATTTGGGAGGCACAAAAGAAATTTTGGGGGGCACTGCCCCCGAATGCCCCCCCGTGGCTACGGGCCTGGGTTCTACAGCAACGCACTGTTCCAATCAAAATCGCTTGAAGCCAGTGATTTTCAACCAGGGGGTCGTGAAACATTGTTGGAGAGGCCGCGAGTAGATATTTAATGTACACAGCTGTATTACATTTGCTTCATTCGAGTTTTTAGATGGGCGTCGTTGGGTTGTAGTTGCAGTGGGTTTCTATAATGGGTCGCGGTACAAAAAAGGTTAAAAAACACTGCTCTAAGCGGTAGCTCCCCCGAGGAAATATAGAGTCGGGGCTGCAAGATAAGCAGGGTGTGTGATGCGTAATGGAACGGGGTCAGCGGTAACTGGGACACGTACGCTGCGCACCTTAACGTACATTTCTGTAAAAGCCATGTGCAAACTTCTAAATGAACCATTTACATTTCACACAGTTATATGTAGTTCGTATCGTGCTATAGAATCTGTGCATTTTAAAATGAACGTATTAAACGTTTTATCAAATTGTGCCACAGCATGATCTGCAAACATTAATACGAGCATGTGCAATTCCAGATATTTCATTCTTCTTCTTCATCGTTTGAGCGAGTTTGTTCAATCCACTGCTAGGCTGCACTTGATCTCAGGGCAGGTGTTGTACAGCCATTCGATTGTCTCGTCATTCAAACTGTCAAGTCATGCACTTCATGGGGCGGTCGATGGATGGGACAGTGATTTCAATGACTGTTAGCAACCGACGCAGACTAACGCAGAGATGTAAAATATAAAGCTTTAATCCAGAATACATGAAACACGCACTATAAAGACTAGTAATCATTTTTTGAAACTAATTTAGCAGGAGTTACTAACCTGAACAACAAAGCACTTCAGAGCTAAAACCTGGTTGCGGTTGTCAAGTAAGTGCAAGCTCCCTATCTTGCCGATACCACCTGCCTCACATGTGTTCTTATGCGTAACCTGATTATGTTTTGCCGGACAATGGCTATGACTCGAGCTGCGCTCCAACAGAGCATATTAAAGTGGCGAAAATCGGTTTGTGGATCTGAAAGCTTTCTCTGACGAATCAGACGGTCTTAGCAGAGGGCGAAGTTGTGATTGAGAGCCAGGGTTCCTGTAACCCTTGCAAAACAGTGTCAGTCCACAGTTCGATCAAACTGTGTGCTAACAAGAATTGGCAACGACAAAAACGAGGCTTGACAAAATCTCTGACACACAGAATCTTGGGCAAGTCCTGTTGAAGAACAAGACGGTACAATGAACTGGCGGTAACAGCAGACTTGATCCACGGCCGTTTGGTCCTATTGTAAACAACAAAATCCTTGGGTTGTCACGACATTCCTCTTTTGTCAAGAAACATTCCAGGAAAGCAATCCACTGTACGTGCATTGGACTCGTCGAAGCCGTGTGATAAATATATGGACTTATTGAGATGCGTCTTGAAATATCGGAGACCATCTGACTTAGGTCGCCTTTGGTCACTTGTTGCGAACTTTGGTGGTTTCAGGTTGTACTAGAATCTTTCTTGAAATAGTTCTTTCATTGACAAGAAATTTTCAAACTTTGCAAAAGTCTAGCTTATACCAATAGCCTTATTCACGTAGTAATCCTGGTAATGTATGATCCGCATTCAAACCATAATTGGATAGAGAGGGTGTTGATTTGAGCGAACGTTGTGCATTGTGGTTGTAGATTATAATATTGCATGTGCTATGATCAATACAATGATGAACGGCAACCCATGGGCGTCGGAAGGGGGGGAGGTGGGGGGTTTCGACCCCTTTTGGATTTTGAAAATTTCAACAAAAAAGGGTTGTTTTCTTAGTTTCGAGTAGGAAAAAACAAATTTCACCAATTTTGACCCCCCTAGAAAAAACTTTGGAAAAATCCCGTAGTGGCCCCCCCTGGAAAAAATCCTTCCGACGCCCATGCGGCAACCTTAGCCATAATTCATATAGGAAGAAAAGTTTTGGGACACCCAATCCATGTTTAATTATTTTCTAAGCGTGTTATTCGGTATGATGGGCAGAGTTCCATTGTCTTCTGTCAAGAACCATAATAATACTAAATACGTAGCCAAAAATAAAGCCCCATTGCATGTCTTATTCTTACATTTATCGATCTTCAGTGCAATTACATGCAGGCTAACGAAACCTCGCAATAAACACACGATGTTTTCCACTTCGGCGCTGAGCACTGCTGAAGGTTCAATACGCAATTCCGAAAAACACGGAGTTGAAGCGATGCAAAGTCAACATTCTGCTAACGCAGGCTAACGGTTTCGAATCCGATTGTCCTCAGGAGCACTCACGTAAGGAAAGTTTCTTTGCGATTTGCGAAACAGTGGAGAAGAACTGTATTACGTAGTTCAAAGCTGTTCACCATAATTGAAAATAGTTCAGCTTAAAATGTATACGGTACCCTCATCGCTGCTCAATCTCTGATGCTGGTTGCAACCTACAAGATTTCCCCCTAAAATGAAGTGGATAAACAAAGACCTTTATTTTTTAACGAGATCACCACCGATATTAGAATATCGCTGGCAGGGCGCGACCGGTCTGTCCAACGGTATAATCTGGGCAGTTGCTGCCATGAATTGCGCGAAGTTAATCAAACCCATCGTGCATCGGTGGTGCGCGCGTGACCAAGAACAGCGCTCGGGCTTTAGACAGAGAGACCCGTTCGAAAAATTCGCTACAGGGCGTGAAAAGTTTGGCCAGAACCTGCAAAGTTTGCTCAGGCTGGGGTAAGGATACTTGCAAGGCCTCAGCGGGCAAGTTGTGTTGATGAATGGATCCCACTAGGTCGGGTGGAAGAGTATGCATGTTGAGGTTGAAATTGTTGGGAGCTCCCGGTACTTGATACAGGTATGCAACCCAAACTCAAGTGCAATATACCTGAAATTTGTAGAAGATATAAGTGATGACCGATGTACGGTTAAAGCTAACGAATCCACAATATTTTTGGGAGACTTCAATGCACAAGTTGGGAAGGATGCCGGGGCATCGAAGGGTGCTGTTGGCAAACGTGATGATGCTGACGTAAAAGATAACAGAAGGCTCCTGCTGCAACTGTGCTGTAACAACGCACTGTGCATCATCAACACTTCCAACACAGAGATTTGCACAAGTTTGACCTGGTACAAAGATTCTCTAGGTCAACGGTCGTTCGGCGGTTTCTGCATAGTTTCAGCTTATTTTTTCCAATCAGTGTTGAACGTTTGTGTCTAAAAGGGGCAGAACTGTCGAGCGATCACCACCTAATGATCTGCAACTTACGTCTGTAAGGACCAACAGGGCTTACGCAAGCGTGCAGGTCTAAGAGGTCCTACGGAATAAAGTGGGAGGCCTTGGAGGACAAGATGTAAGAAAAGCATTTGCAGACAGCGCATCCTCCATTTTTCGACAGCTCCCGGAATGTGCAATGGACGCTGAGGTGGAATAACAGCTGTTCCATGCAGCTGCAGCTATATCTGCTGCTCGCGATGCGGATCGGAATCTGTTTTTTTTTCGCTGAGACCTTTCGGTATTAAAACTCGCCGTAACAGTATTCACTAGCCTACCTTTTCAGACATTTTGACCGAATTGACTTAATTTTTTTCGGTCATTTAAAAAAAATTCGGTCCATGACCGAAAAAAAACAGAACGGAAGCAATTCGGTGAATAATGGCAAAAAAGTAATCCAGTGGTGGAACCGTAAGGTGAAAAATGCTAGTCAAGCAAAGAAAATACCTTACATAGTACTACTTGAGAACAAAGCAAATCTTCTATGTTCGTGCGATACGCTGAGGCGCGAAAATCCGCAACTCTCACGATGAAAAAGCCCAAAATGCAATCCAGGAGGAATTTCGGGCAAACTGGATTCCAACTCCTGGCAAGCCAACAAAGTCTTCTGGCAAACAATCCGGCGTCTTCGCGACAAAACATCTAATATTGACAGATCCACCAAACACCAACATGGCGCCTTACACAGCAATGAGGAGTAGATCCTTGGCAGATGAGAGAGTATTCCAAAGATGTTTTGAAGCAAGTCATTGTCACACCACCGGACACACACGATGTACATTTGGGGGAGGAAAGTATCATCACTGAGGTCGAAGTCTTTATAGCTGTCAAAAAACTGAAGGCGAGGGAGGCGGCAGGTTGCAAAGAAATCCGACCAGAATTGTTCAACGCCTTGGATCGAGTTCTTTGGCTGAATCATGTGTGTCAAGTGGCCAGGTGCACTGGAAGAGTACCGATAGGTTGACAAACTGAAAGGAGTACACAAGAAGGGGAACAGGAGAGAATGCAATAACTACTGGGGCATCTCTCTCCTTAGCACGCTGGAAAAGTGTATTCCACGTACCTTGTAAAAAGATGCCCCGAAATAATTGAACCACAGCTGCATTATAACCAGTGCGGTTTTGTCCTGCGGCCGTAGAACTACAGACCAAACTTTCGAGATATCTTGGGAGTATGCCAAAGACGTCTATGCGAGTTTTGTGGAGCTTGAGCAATTATACGACGTGGTTCCTCGTGAAAACCTTTGGGTAGTGTTCAGGCCCGTAATCAGGGGGGGCTTGCCCCCCATGGAAAAATGTACTGGACATCGATTAAAATTATTGGACATAGTTCAAAAATTTTCAAAAATTTTGGGCCCCTCTCAGAAAGCTCTTCGCCCCTCCTGGTGACCCAAGCTGGTTGCGGGTCTGATAGTGTTGCGGAAAATGATGTTGAGAGACGCCTGTTACTGGCCGTCAAGTCATTGTATTCTTCCTCAGACCTTTTTGTCCGTGTTGGCGGAGCTAAATCACACGCGATGGGTGTTGTGCTCCAACAAGAGTGTGTGCTGTCACCACTCCTATTCATAGTCTATAATCTATTCTATATGAATTGGATAGACAGTCACAGCCTAGTCGACGAGGGTGTCACTGTTGGACGCTGCAGAATCAACTGTTCGCTTTTCTGCGGACGATTTGGCACTGCTGGTATCTTTTGAACAAGGTCTTCAACATGCATTTGATCAGTTTGCAGCTGCGTTCGACCAAACGGGAATGAAACAGCACAAACACGACTGAGGTATCATGTCTCTCCAGAAACCCAAGCTAGTGTGCGCTACAAGTAAGCAGTAATACACTGCAGCAAGGCGAGAAGTTCAAGTACCTTGGGGTGGTATTCACGAGTGACGACAGGCCCGTAGCCACGAGGGGCATTCGGTGGCTGTGTTTCCCCAAAATGTTTTGTGCCCAGAAAATGTTTTATTGTATTAATTTGTATTTCATTATATTTATTTTAAACATACAATAAAAACAAAAACCTTGTTCCCCTAGAAATGTATTTTCCACCCCAAACCTTAAAACTTGGCCTGGCTACCGGCCTGACACAACACAGAGATTGATACACGGCTTGGTGAAGCAAAAGCAGTTGTCGGGGCTTTATCACTCCGTGGTCACAAAACGGGAGCTTTCAAACGCCACAAAGCTGTCAGTTTTCAAATAGATTTTTGTTCTGATCCATACCTATGGTCATGAATCGTGGGTAACGACTGAAAAAGTGCTATCTCGAGCACAAACGGCAGATCTGGGATTTTTGCAGACTTCACAACGGTGTGACGCTTTGCGGCAAAATGCGCAGCTATGAAATTCGCACAGCCCTGAATGTCGAGCCACTTCTCCTAATATAGAGATCTCAGGTTGGTTCGGCTATGTTTAATGTTCCGGGAAAGGGGCAAAGGCAAGTCTACTGGCTATACCCACCGAAAGTGGCCCAGCCCAGAAGTCGACCAAGGACCAGGTGGAGTGTATACTGACTACATCTCCGATCTTGCTTGGTCCCGTCTTTGTGTGGAACCACAACTATCTGAAAATGCTATCTGAAATTGCTGAAAACAGCACAGCTATCTAAAATTGCTGAAAACCGTGAGTTATTTCGTGACATGCTGCTGCTCCCGCGACCAACGCCAGAGGAAAAGCGGGCATGAAAATGCATGAATAAATATTGCCGATCCACGTCAGCACTCTACCACCGTTTTACCAACAATTTCATTCCGTTATGATTGTTACTTAACACTTCCTTGCTTCACTGTGGTAGCTAAACTTGGGAGGTACAGCAAGCACCATTTCGCTCGTGGTTGTGAACCAACAAGCAACTACGTGTAGCGACTAATGCACCGAAAATTGCAGTTCTGCACTGCGTATCTACAGGAATTGTTGCGTTTTTCATTATGGGTTGCGCTCTTGCGTAGTCGCGCGAAAAGTTGACGTTAAGTTTGTAACGTATGAAACACGAACAATTTTTACGCACTTCCAAGACGTGTTTAAGAGCAGTTCCTTGAGAATAGATGGATAGTGACAAAAGACATTTTGCTATTAGCAGCAGGAATGCCAAGGTTGCGATGTATATGTACGAGAGCTTGATCAAACGCAATTTTTGCTGTGTTATAGGGACCAGCTTTCCTCTCATACCCCGCCCATCCCATGTTTCGTTCATCGTAGCACCTGACGGTACACCTCTTCCACCGAATAAGCCTGCACGTGACAGGTCACAGCACTGTAGTCTTCTAGGCTACCCACAATGGGTAACAAGTTTACCACTACATCGCACATCAAGACTAGATTATTTTCGCAAACTTGCAGCAAAAGTCCATTTGACAGCTGGCAACAAAACCAAAAATGGACAGCACTCAAGCTTTGTAGTAGGTACACATGAGTGTGATATATAGTTACGCCATGCGGGAAAGTTAAAAACCGATCATATTGAACGAGTGGATCAAAAATGCCCATTTCTGCGATTTGAACGGAAAATTATTTGCTTTAAACCGGAAAGCATGTTTTCTGCAGTGGTGCTGTTTGTTACTGTATGCACCACAAAAGTCTCCAGCAACTTGATGAACAGTTTCAAGAATTGATTTCACCACACTTTTTGCCACTAATTCCGTGAGATGGCATTTCAGCTGGCAAAGTAGAGGCATAAGACAGTAGAGAAACCGAAAAATTGAAGATAATCAGTTCACGAAGTCTCACAGACAATTTAAAATAACAAATCACTGCAGGCCAGGCCAAACTAAGCCCTTGTACAGATAGATAGTAACCTTACATCACGCAACTCACCGTAGCTGCAACAGAAGCACAGGTTTTTCCCTTTTGTCTGTGACCAAACCTTGCCTCATCGACGACGTAAACCCAACTCTCTCTCATAAAATTGTCACTAGAATTACCAACCAAACAGCACCCTGAGAATTGCTTGCTAACCAAACCTACCTTCTCGATCAAGGAATTCAACTACATGTTCCAGTCCACGACAATACAATTAGTGATGTCATATTCAATTTTAACTTGGCAGTGCTTGCTCTTTACACCCACGGGGGAAAACACTCATTCAGAGCCAGGGTTGCCAGATTGGCTCTTTTGGAGCCAAAAACCAGAAATTTGGCTCTTTTGAGAAGCACTTGGCTCCAAAATTTTTATTTGGCTACTTTTTGATTCTTTTGCAAGTTTTCGTTCCACAAATTTTTCTTGGGGAAAAGTTGTGAGTGGCACGTGTAACTTGTCTCCGTCACAATAAAACGAGAAGCGGGCCACTACACAGTTACGCAATGCAGTAATGAGCACCCAAGTATACCTAAAGAGGGATAGAGAAGATGTGCAAGTCGAGCGCGCAATTAGTTCCACATGCAGTGCCCAGTGAATCTGTTCCTGCTGTGCACTGCATTTTTTAATATCAATGTTTGAACCAGACACGAAGTCCATAGAGCATAAGTACACACTGTATTATCCATTTGGGTCTGCAAATTATTTTGGCTGTTGACCCCTTGGTAAAATCTCAGACATCTCACCGAACTCCGAACGAGTTTAACTTCTCAGACCAATACCTCACAAATATGGAGGCATTTGCATTAATTCCTACTATTGATATTAAATCTATTTAACTGTAACATAAAGGCATTGAGCAAGACTTAATACAAGCACAAATGGAAAATGGTAAACTTTTCATTGATATTTGAGACACCATCAATGAGAAGGGTGTTTCCTGTGAGAAACAGCAAGAGCATTTTTATCTGGCTGGAGATTGATGAGTTTAGTTAAGTTACAAGTCACCACACTCTTCCGAGTTCTGTCGGTTCCTCTTCCTTAGGAATGCATTTGGCTGACTAACATCAGCTTCAACCATACAGGAATTGGGAATGCAAGTAAAAACGGCTTAACAACTGCTCAAAGTTTCGGGTATTCAGCAGCGGTATTACTATTTACATTGCACTGCCACGCAGTTTTTTTGCGTTTGAATGGTGATTGAGCTTCGAGATCCACTCACATATCAATGAGTTCATCTTGCAATTGCGAATTAATGTATGCATTTTGCACATTAAAATCAAATTGCGTAACAATCCAATCCGGTGTCAAGCGAAATTTCTGACCTCTGCGAAATTTGACCAATTATTGTTTGTGAGTTATTTTCAGAGTAAAGGAATAAAGTTGGGCGTTTCCTTTTTTGATGTGTGTTGTGTAAATAAAATATTTTTGGTTAGATGTCAGATACCCACAACAAGCTACAGTACGGGAATAACTATAACCACTGAAAAATGTTTGAATTGTTCTTAGACCTCATTTATTTTTATTTTTCAAACCCTAACCCCACACACTTACTTAAACTCCAAAACATGAGTCCTAATCATCAGTTTTCTCAGCGTGTTTGATATGTAGAAAATCATTCTGTGCACGCGCTCATGGCGTGAAGTCAGAAATTTCGCAAGTCAGATATTTCGCTTGACACCGGCACACGTATTCTCTGTAGATCCTCAAAGCGTTCTTTTAAAGTCTTCATTTAAATTTTTAAGGTGCTTTGCATATATCTCCGAATCCCTGTTAACAATGCTTCCATCAAGTTGGAGAAATATTTAAAATCTTTGCGTTGCAATGCAAATTTGAATAGTCCTAAATTGGTTTGAATCCTTATAGGGTTATTAGCTTGATTAACAGCCATTTCGATCATGCCGCATTTGCGTCAAGTCTAGTTTGCTAAAGTTATGATCGAATGATATTGGGTAGAATGAGGTTTCAGGGAACAAGGTGGAACAGGCTGACAGCACGGGATCCACAAATGGTACGCCATCAAAAAAAGTTTATGAACCATTGTTATGGTTTCTTTTGTTTAGGTTGCAAAAATTTTGTGATATTGGCTATGTTTTTCTCATGTTTTGCTTGTACTGGCTTGTGTAGTCTACCACAGTCTGGTGTAGAAGTGTGGTTGTCGGGTATATGTCAAAATGGTTGTTGGGTATATGTCAAAATTTTCAAACACTAATGATGAAAAATAATGTACTTCTGTATAAACTTTCTGATTACGCTAGTGTTAATAAACCCCAGCAGCAAGCCGGAGAAAAATAAGAAAATTTGACATTATCGCCTGTGCACGCAGTGTCGGCCTGCAGAGTTACTATACACTGTAGGCTATTGTGTGTTGTGTTTGTTTTATATACTTTGCCAAAGATATGTTAAATTGCTGATAGAAAATAAAGCTAATTGTTAAGGAATATTTTGCGGGTGCCGGTGATCCCAATTCCTGTAACAAGACTGTTTAAAGCTGTGTTAACCGCACGCGCCTGCACTTGTAAGCTGTCAACCTCTTTCCTTTGTCCTATAGGACGGAATCGACATAAATCAACAGATATTTTACTAAGCGCACTTAAACACGCACCGTTCTACACGATGCCGTTGCCGGCTTCAAGACACTGACAAAAAGGAATCAGCTCACGAACGAAGCACATTTAAAACTCAAACTGCGCGCCTCTTATCGAACGCATCGCCCAATGACAAACAGCGGCGAAACTCGCATCGCCGAATGGCAACAGCGGCGAGACTCAACAACGCTAGAAAACGTGCATATGAGCACAAGAAATTCTTAACACACTCCCCCCCGAAATTGCTGTCAAGTAATTTCAAAAACAGACAAGAATTTCGAACCAAAAAACGAGGAACATAAGCGATACACACAATTGCGCTTTGCTTACGTGGGGGCGAATTTACCAGTAAATTGCAACAGCTATCATGTCGCGCTAAATAGATACATTTGACCGTTGAATTAAGCACAGTTTATGTATGGGTCGTTTATATTCACGGCCCTTCATCTTCACAACAGCAGTCCGTACAACGCCATGTTCATCAGGGAGAACCTTAACAACCCTTCCCAGGGGCCGCTGGGAGTGAACCAAACCGCTCTCAGTAACAATCACAATGTCGCCCACTGCAAGGTTGCGCTCCCTTTGGAACCACTTCGGACGAGCAATGACAGTTCGCAAATAGTCTCTCGCAAACCTCTTCCAAAATCGATCGACCAGATATTGCACATGGCGCCAGCCTCGTCGGACGTAGCTGTCGCCTTCGTCTGTGCTTGTTGGCGGGAGACCGACGCTTGCGTTGACTCGAAGAAGATAGTTTGGAGTTTGGCGTTAACGGCGTTTCACCGTCGGTGTCCATCGTAACTGGAGTCAGTGGACGTGGATTGACTACCGACTCTGCCCCCAGCAAGAATGTTTCCAGTTGATCATCGGTGAGAACACGGTCGTTGGTGAGGGTTGACAGGACACGTCGAACGCTGCGAATCATTCGCTCCCACGCTCGGCCCACATGGCTTGCGGTCGGGGGGTTGAAGTTCCATTGGATGTCGCTCTGCCGAAAATGTTCGTAAATCTGGTCCTGATTCCAGGAATTAATAGCTTGTCGAAGCACGTGTTCAGCTCCAACCAGATTGGTTCCGTTGTCTGAGTAGATGTGCTGCACCAGGCAGGGCCGGATTAAGGGGGGGGCAACGGGGGCAATTGCCCCGGGCCCCCCGCTGCAAGGGGGCCCCCCGTGATGAAATTTATTTGTTTCAAATAAAATACTCGGTTGAAAAATTTTCGTGATTCAGAAGCGATACAAGAACA
>Ga0210059_1011889_pt1 | contig 13248 bp, 6 predicted proteins | sample Ectturendosymbi2_FD_188042 | JGI IMG/M metagenome (GOLD analysis project Ga0210059, IMG submission 188042) | Ecteinascidia turbinata endosymbiont from Florida, USA - Sample 2 (SPAdes) (version 2) | ecosystem: Host-associated > Tunicates > Ascidians > Unclassified | place: Key West, Florida...
GCCACTGTGATGCGTGTGGCACTTCGGAAACAGTTGAACACTTCTTGATCTATTGCTCTAAATTCAACAGTCAAAGGACAGCATTTACACGTAACATCCGCACCCTGCAAATCAACTTCGACTGGATAACAATCCTTCGAACACCTACAGCTCAACGATATATCCTGTCCTACATACAACAAACAAGAAAACCGGTTTGACAGACCTTTCCGTACTCTGTATTCCATAATCTGAGATTCCGTAATCTGTCCTGGCGCTACATAGCCCACGAGCTGCAAAGCGCCACAAAAAACAAAAACAAAACAAAAAGTGTTTGAACCGGTTTGGTCATCGGTGTTGTGTGGGTCGCTGTTATGTTGCTCTTGCAGTGCTTATGGTTATTTTATTGCAGGTGCCATGTGTTTCAAAGTAGCGTAAACTTTCAGTGAATTAAAGCCTGAATGTCTACTTTTGTGGCCGTCTCTGCTGCCAGGTCATAACAGTTGCTGTCTTTGTTCAAAATACATTAGCATTTGTTCTGTAGCCTCTTTTGCAACCTCTATATCTTGTTTAGCTGCTTGATCTTGTGCGCTGAGTATCTTTTCTAGTTCCATTCTGTCAGGAATGTTGCGATTTACTGTTGGATGTCAATCCTTTGAGAAAATATTATATACGACAAGAAATTGATAATGTTCGATTTTTTATTCCGCTCCTGCCGGAAATAGTTTAATTTGAAGTCATTTGGTTGAATTTCAGGTGTGTGAAGTGTATGCAATACGTTCAGCGCTATGGAACTTCATAATTGGTGATACAGAATTTTAAGAAATGCTTGACACAGAGTTAGCTGAATTTCCGTACATTAGGATAAAGGATGCTGCTCCCAGAAAGGTTGCACAGCTGCTCAGGTGAGCTTCATTGCGCAACATGTGAAATTACCATGGGTCTGATTGGGCCCGAAATTTAGATTACATTGTCTGCACACGTGACCTCCGTAAGGAACAGACAAAGCATTTTTTTGCAACAGCTTGCGCTCATTTTCACAAAACAAGCACACGTGTGCAGCGAAATGCACATTTCATATTGATACACTAATTTACAATACTATGGTCTATTCAGATCCCGGCTACCTGAAGTGCAGCCATTGCTTCTAGTGCTTCTGCTCTTGGAGGCTTGAAATCCAGGTGTAAATGGCAATCTTGTCATACAGCAAAGTGTGCCCAGGCTGGGTTGGGATGCTTATAAGTCCTCAGTTGGCAAGCTGTCTAGACGACTATGTCCCACTAGGACAGGTGTTCATGTTGAAGTTGAAGCTGTAAAACCGCTCCTTGCATACGATACAGGTATACGGACCAAACTCAGTACACAGCACCTGACTTTCATGGACGAAATCAATGATGTCCTGCGAAACGTTGAAACTAGCGAATCCACGATTGTTTTTGGAGACTGCAATGACACATTGGGGACGATGGCGGTGTATAGAAAGGTGTGATTAGCCAACATTGTGATGATGACGCAAATGATCACTGAAGGCTCCTGCTGCCACCGTGGTGTAACAATGCACTGTGCATCATGGAAACGTTCTTCCACAACAGATATGTGCACGAGTACACCTGGTGCAGAGATCTTTTGGTTCAACGGCCATAGGTTCAGCTGATTTGTTCCGTTCAGTGATGGACGTTCTCGCCAAAGGAGGTAAAGAACTGTCGACCGATCATCACCTGCTGGTCTGCAACTTGCATCTGGAAAAACCGCCGGAACCTAATCAAACGTGCAGGACCAGGAGAGCGTAGGATAAAAGTGGGAGGCCATAGTGGAAAAAGATGAAATACCTTTGGAGATTGCGTATAGTCCTTGCTCCGATAGCTCCCAGAGTGCACAATGGACGGGAGTTGCGCAGCTGCTCAAAGCAGCTGTACCTTCACCTACTGCTCAGGTATGCGGATGAAAGCTTTGTGGCGAATAATTGCAAAACGTTCCCCTTGGTGGAACCAAGAGCTGTCAAAACACTCAAGGGTGAGAAGATCCAGTGTATGATGACTCCGAAGTGAAATGCTGAAAGCCGTGAACAAAGAGGGAACGAGTGTCAATTATTGTCCTGGTGTTCTGGAATGGCGCAGAAATATTGGCAAACTGGGGTGATCATCCCCTTACAAAAGGAGATAGGAGAGTATGACATAGCAATATTGCTATATCTCTTTCCTTAGCTTCCCTGGAAAGATATATGCCAATTTCTTTGAAAAGAGATGCCTCGAAATGCAGTAATTCATCCAAAGTTGGAGGATACCCAATGCGGTGTTTGCCGCGACCGTAGCACTACAGACCAAATTTTCACCCCTAGCAAATTTTGGAGAAATCTTGGGAGTATGCCGAAGATGTCTACGCATGTTGGTTGTCGACTTTGAGAAAGCATATGACCGGGTTCCTCGTGAAAAGCATTGGTGCCTGTTGCAGGAGTAGGTTTTGGACGCCCGCCTGCTACTGGCCGTCAAGTCACTGTATTCCTTCTCAGACGTTTCTGTTAATGTCGACGGCATTAGATCAATTTTTAGCATTCTCTGAGCATGACCTTCAACAAGCACTTGATTGGCTGTCTGCTGCGTATGACATGTTAATGTTAATTATTTGAAAATTCCCAAAGAGCATCGCGGGCCGCACAAAGCGCCCTCGCGGGCCAAGTGCGGCACGGGGTTCAGCGTGTTTGAGACTCCTGCTCTATGGTGACAAAACGTGATCTTTCAAACACCGCTAAGCTGTCAGTTTTCAAATCGGTTTCTATTCGATCCTCGCCTATGGCCATGAACCTTGTATAATGACTAAAAGACTGTTACTTCAAGTCGAAGCAGCAGATATGGAATTTTTGCGAAAGTTTCACGGCGTGGCACTTCGCGACGAAGTCCTCAGCTGTGAAATTGACAAAGCTGTGAATGTCGAATCACTTCACCTCTGAATCGAGATCACAGCTGTGTGGTTCGGCCATGTGACTAGAATGCTCTAGGATTCAGTGAGGCAATTATTTTTAAGCTCATCAGAAAAATCAAACTTGCTGTATTTCGAAATTTGCCAATCTATTTTCCTTCCATAATTGTGGGAGGCCCGCAAGTTGACTCTAGCCAAAGTGGCAAAATTCCCTTTGCAATTGCAACCGAGGTTAATTATGAGCCACACGGGTTGACTCGGCTTGTCTTATCGTCGGATTCCTTCATGGGACGCAGTTAGGTCAATAAACATGCCAGACGTGTTCATTGGAGACCTCAGGCACAGCTTTGTTTTCACACGTTAGGAACCCACTGCCATCTTGGCAGTAACACCACCTTACTTAAAAAATACAAAACGTATGCCTATTTCGATAGAACTGTTCGAAAGAATGTTTCGAAAAAATCAGCTGCTGAGGGAATAAGGTTAATAAGTGTGTTTTAAGTGAACTAAGGCATATTTTTCAACCGTTTCCTGAGCAGGTTGACAAATGTTGAACCCAGATAGCAATCGTGGAAATGGCAGCTGTGGCCGTGGCTCACTGGTGTTGTCACGTGTGTACAGTGGAACGCAAAAGCTTTTACATTGCGGTACAATGCCAAACTGCAAGCTTGCAATGACTTACCTTGAAGCAGATGAAATGCGCCGCAGGATTTTCTGTTGCCACATAAAACATGAAATGTTTGTTTTTTGATTAAATAAAAGTTGAACTTGAATGTTGACCTCATCTCCATTTCTCGGAAGCAATTTCATTTGCTTTGTAGTGCACCTGAAGTTCTGTTGAGCAGGTTTTGAAAAACAAGCGAAGGTATTTTCCAAACAAAGTGTCTAATTTAACTCACGTCAAGTTGCTCGTTGCATAAATTATTCAATTAAAATTGTTGTGAGCAACGAATTTTACAGAACAGAAACCCAAATATAGGATTAATCCACGGTTTTCGTGCCTTGTGAGCTTTGCGCATCAAATTTGTGAAAACTTGCTCAGAAAAAGCAAGGAAGTTGCGAGGAAGTTTTTGGATAATAGTGCATACTCGACACTGGATTATTTAAACGTCTGACACTTGTTTCAGTCTTTAAGAAACACAGATAACCAGACCAACCCACTATTGTTTCAAATACATTTAAATGGCATGTCGTTGATTCAAGGAACAGGGGCAAATACGTGGTTGTCCTCACTGACATTAAAGTAGACTGGCCTTCTCGTGTGAAAGTGGTGAGAAATAAATTATGGCGTGCATCTCATTTAGTATTTAAAATTCGAAAATTCGTTCCTATTGCCGTTCTTATAATGTTATACTACAGCTTTGTTTATTGTCATTTGCAATACTGTATTATGTCATGTGGTACAGCTAACACTTCCTTCCTGCAACCATTAAACATTTTGCATAATAATGAATTAAAAATAATGGTGTTTAGCGATTATAGTTGTCATATCACGTCTTTATATAAAAATATTATGAAGTTGAATGCTGCCTATAGATTTGAATTGGCAAGGTGCATTGCCCAAAATCTATGACGATCTTTAAAAAAATTTTTAATGTTAATTCTTGCCAAACCAGATTCGCTGACAAACAAATCTTTTCATACAAAGGGTTTTTACGAATTCTGGAAAAAAGACTATTTCTTTTAGGAGGAACTGCGCTCTGGACAGTGATAGAAAAATAGAAAAACTATCTTCTGCAAAGAGTATAGGGTTTGTCTCTTTTCACATTATGAATAGGTTTGTTTTACTTGAACATGTTTAGCTTCTGTATATGCCTTTTGGTGGTTGCATCTGTCTTCGCCAGGTGTGCAATGCTTTCGTTTGCTTGTTTTTGTCAATTGTGTGCTTTGTACATTGCATTTTTTGCGCTGCGACGCTTATATGTTTATGCATGGTGGTTCTGTGTTTGATTTAACAACGTTTGGGGCGTTCCACTGGACAACTTCAGTTTTTTTCAGCGTCCTGGTTGCGAGTGCATTCTAGCAGTGTTTACTTCCGCGTTGCTATGCTGCATCGAAACAAACTTACTTTGTTTCGTTTGAAATATTAGTTGCTTGTAAGGCTGACTGTGTTTTTTATCAGTTGTAATCTGAATGGTTCCTCGCTGGGAATTGATTACGCTCTTTCAATTTTTATGGTGGCATTGAAGAATGATTTGTGTCACAGAGAAAGGAAATAGTGAATTACTGTAATTCCCAATGTCTTTTGTAAATTATGCGCTGACTTACACGTCTTTATCTTTATTTTCTCCTGTATTTATAACATAAATAAACCTGTTAAATCATTAGGTCAAAATGAATGAAACACAAGCTTTGTTATATTTGACATGGCTTAGATCCTGCTGTTGAAACACTGAATTGAAGTGACTTCCCCAATGTTTTCTTAATTTGACTTAAAATCGATGTGACAACTAGAGGTGACCTCTAGTGTGGAAGGATCATCTTTGGAATGTTAATTTTAACTTTAATTTTTTGAAAACGTTTATTTTCATATTCGTTGAGAGATGTAGCTGTGGATGTTTAACAAATGCAACTGTGAAGCGAAATAGGTGATTTTGCCTTGAGACCACGTTAGCTCGTGATAGGGCCCCCTTATCTTTGTCCGCAGTTACGTCAATCGACCTCCACGCACTACAGTGTTTATTGCAGCGAATAAAATATTTGTTTACAGTCTGACTCACATATTGCTCACTGCAGAAGATGCAAATTACCCGCATATGACCTAGTTGAAGCGATTTACTTCTGCTTAAACTCAAAAAAAGTTTTTCAAGGTGTTTGTGAAACTTTAGTGTAGTTCGCCATAGAGTTCTACAGCGACCGAAATCTCCACACACGGTACAGTGGTCACATGGCTTAGTTGGCGAAACACTGTGTGCTTTGCAGCAACATTTCTGTGCACTAAGATCGTGTAGTTTACCACCATACGTGTACAGGTTGATGCCGGTCGCGGAAGGATGTCGGCGTCGGAAGGATGGCAGAGGCGGTCTTGGCCCCCCTGGATTTTGAAATTTGGTATTTTTATAGAAAAACATTTTTCTCTTAGCATCAGAGCTGGTAAAATTGTCCCCCCTTGAAAAAGTGTTATTGACCCCAGGTAAACTATTGCACCCCTGGAAAATGTGCTTCTGACGCCCATGGCTCCAAGTGTCATCCTTTTTTACTGTTTCAACAGTGAAGGAAATAATGTTGCCCACACTGTTATCATCACTGTCAGTTCTTTACTCTGTGGAGATGAAATCGGGTTTTCCACTTGGATGCTGACGATATCATGTCTTGGACCGTTTTGTGGAGAAACCGGCGCATAAATACTTTTCCCACAGTGGCTCCAGACCTTTCTGATAATAATCTTTCTCGTGGCCATTCAAACTCAGTATTCTGAAAACTTCCGCAAAAGCAATAGGTTCGAACGTCAGGCATGGATGATGATACTGTCCACTGATAAAACGTGACCATGGTTTCCTGAGCGAAATTAGTCTTCTTTTGCAAGTAAACCGTTATCAAATTTTTGCTTAAAACTGGATAGTGAGTCTTGGTTTACGACAAGTAGAGTTAATAAAAAGCAAAGAAACAGTTCTTTGTGCATATGTAGAGTGCACACGTTTCGTGTGATTTCTCACTCAATTCTTACATTTCGTAGAAGTTAAAGGTTAGCTTTTTCCAACGTTTGAAAGCTTTCTAACAAAACCCGGAATAAAAGTATACTTTCCTCTTCAAACAGAGCGAAGATTTCGGAGGTGTATTTATAAACTTTGAATATGGTTCGTTGGTGTGTAATTCCTTTTCACGGATGAATTCTTTTAAATGCGTGTTAGATAAAAGATTTACAATGTTGAAATTTACAATTTGCAGGAACACGCGAACCTTGAATGTTGAAACTGCCAGTTACTACTTTAAAAAGAAATTTAAATTAAGCGGCAAATCACATTTAAAATTATGATCTGTGGTTTTTCTGCCAACACCCATGGTCCTTGTTTCTCGCTGTCATGCCAGTGGTTGATTGTTGCGGCGGAAATATTGTGCTAATCAAGTGCCTGAGTGTGAGAGGACGTCAATGGTGGATGACCAACTACGTCAACGGGAACAATCTAACGTCAAAGCGAACCACACCTACATCACTACTTCACAACATTTTAACATTTTGTAAAACGTTCATGAGATAAGACACCCAAGCTTAAAGTTGATAAGCCTTTCAGCATCTTGAAGCAGCTGTAAATGGTAATAAATGAACAGCTCTATGACAAGCTTCAGGTGTATTATTGCAAGTTGGTGGAAACGTCTAGGCGGCGCTGTTATGTAGAGTTGTCCACCTGCTGTCATGTAACATTGAGACAGCTTGTGTGTGAAATGGCAAATCTAAAGTGAACGTAGCAGCAATTAAATGCGGCAGTTGTTAAACCACTGACTCATTACAACTTGTCCATGTCGCATCTGTGGCGCAGCTGTGTACTTGAGCTTACAGAGCAACTTCTGCGTTTGTGGCGAGGTTAATGCTGAAAATATATTTCCAGCCGGGATACCGCGATTCTCGCTGGAACAGGACCTGCAATTATGCAGTCGCATGTAACTGTTTTCGAAACAAGATAATCCACTGGCAACTACTAGTAAAATAACAGGCCCTGAAGTGAATGGCCAAAGAAATATTCAAACTTATTGATCTCAAACAAGTGATTTTGCGCTTGTTGCCTGGACTCTAGAACTGTATTTGTCAATCCTTTCTGTAATCCGCTTGTTTCGTTGCTTTAGCAAATCATGGACATTTTTTCTTTTTTTAGAAAATCAAGTAGAAAACGTGGTATCAGAAAACCTACTCAGACGCAGATGCTTTAGATCATTTTGGTTGGAAGTTGAATAGCTCTTTTTTGAACAACCGTAGTAATACGTAAGTGTATTATGTTGTGAAAGACAAGATTACTTAAAGGCCAATCTGCACTGAGGAGTTGCCAGGAGTAGCCGCGCACGATTCTTTGTTTGTTTTGTTGAATCGGGTAATTCTGCGCTCGTGCACGGCTCGGCACGGCAACTCCTGGGCGCAATAAAACAAACAAACAAACAAAGAATCGTGCGCGGCTACTCCTGGAAACTTCTCAGTGTAGATTGGCCTTTAGAAACATATTACCACGAAGAACTTCGTCTTTAAACCCTCAAATCGTAGGTAGTTTTATGAACTTTACATATTTGAAGTGAAATTTGGGTACTGTGTTATCTGAAAGAAGAATTACATTGGGCCAAATTGTACAGTCATTCTTCTTTATTTTGAAATAAAATCAATAACATTATGCTTTAGCAAAATTTTTTGAATGAAATGTCCAGCTGTTTTACGCTCAAATCAAGCTTTAATACCATGGTTCTAACAAGGCTAGTGGAAAGACTCAAAATCTGTAGCACGCTTTCATTGATGAGCCGCGTAAAGGTTCGCTTTGCGTTTGAATTCTATGGCAACATTACCAAAAATGATGCAAGTATCTCAAGGAAATGGTTCGTTGTCAGGTGCTTTGTGAAGTGACCACAGAGAAATCAAACAAACTCAAGACTGAAATGAAGAAATGAAGAAACAAGCTGCCACAAATAAAAAATGGAAAATAAATCTATTCCAAATAATTGATTTCTCTGGAACATCGAAAGTGTCTGACGTCAACACTTGAACACTCAGTCTGTTGTAATGCTCGATGATCCACAATAATCGCCAAATTTGGCGACAATTAATATCTTAAATAAAAAATATTAATCGCATCCTGTATTATACTTCTTCCAACTACATGTATAGTGAGTTTACATACAAAATAGATAGAAAAACGCTGATTTCGCCCAAAACTGCCTGTTGTCGACAAGGTGTAAAGTTTCTTGTCATTCGCCCCCGGACGAAAGTTGCACTGTGGCGTAATAACGACGATCACGTGGTTCGTGTCAATCTACGTCCTGAGACCAGATAGCGCAGTGTTTCCCGACCAACTTAGGTTGTCTACAAAAGAGAAATATAATTTGCGGCACCCAGCGGCAAACCACAGCCATTTGCTTCAAAGTTTGATGACATTTTGAAAGTGTAATTTTCATCATATTGGAAAATCATATTTGCTCACGGCACCCCTGAGTATTGTGGCACCCTCAGGGGCCGGGGTGATGGTTGGGGACCACTGAGATAGTGTGTTCAGAAGATGGGATGCAATGGGATAAACCTTCGTAAATTGTGCCTGTGTGATGATCCTAGTGTTGCATTGTACGTGAACTTGTTGACCCCTCTTTATTCAAGCTGCAAATATAGTACTTGTTGACCGTGTTCTGTGCTTGGCTCGTCACCTGCGTTCTCTGTGTGTTTGTTTGATTAAATCGCCATTATTTCACGAGGTGTGGACAGCAAAGCGGTTCAGGTTTAGTCATAGTTGCGGTTGGGCGCTGAGCGTGATGGGAGTTCTGCCGCTATTTCGCTAGTTGAGACTAGTTGAGCTTTCTAAATGTCACCAGACACCAGCGCAACCTCGCGCCGTGCCGTTGCCACGCGCGGTACTTCCTTCAGGCCAGTTACCTGACACTTGCTGCAATTCAAAGTAACACTGGCGAAATAACCGCCTGGCAGGCAAAGTTATAAGGAGTTATATGAGGGGCATATGGCATTTGTAAGGTTGTGCTTTGCCATTACATCAAAAGTGATAATTCATTCGGTTGAATTTTTTAAGCCAATAAAACTTTTAACAATAAAGTGCACCTAACAGCGAAAGTTTTTCTCTGGGCACCTCAATTCTTGCTCATTTGGCAATTCGCTCTTTGTACCTTGTACAAGTAGTGCAAATTCCATCAGGTTATGAATGAATATGTAGGCAATTTATTTAGCGAAGTTGGAAACCTCTGGAAAAAGTTTGTTTAAGATTTATAATGCTATAATTGTTTGCGAGATTCACTTGCTGGTATCGCTACATAAATGTTTGAAAGTAAAATCAACAGATCTTCCATTTCGATGCAGTATCATCAGCTTGCTGCTTTGAAACAACGACTAAGGTTTTACCCATTCCAGCGTTGTTTTGACTGATTTCATGCATTTGAAATGTGGTAATGTTTTTTTATTTCTGGTAAAATACAAAAATCAGTTTATTGTTAGAAAGTTGAAAACGGTATTTAGATCCAAACACTTGCTTAACCCAAAATATAATTACAATCAGTCCAAACTATCTTCCCACTTTTCTGGCTCACTCTGAATACATCTTGTATTTGCAAATTATTATCTGATTTAAATAAAGTGGATGCAACGGACATACTGCAACTTTCCATAAAATCCAAAGATTAGTTGCTGAACAATGATTCAAATCATTTCTTCGAATTTTTTGAAAAAAAGCAAAAAAACAAAAGGACCTGCTTCGCCAAATTTATTGTTGCAATCGTGCTTTAATAGCACGGTCCACCCCTGGCGGCGCTATGGGCTATGCTGTAGGCTATAAAACTGCAAAGGCTGTATTGAAATAAAAGTGGTTTTAATGTCAGGACACTACTCGCAGTTGAAGGACGTTTTTGGTTTTGAGTAATTTAAACTAGGGCATGTGTATTTAAGCGGTTGTTATCTTAGCCAAACAATAAACAATCGTGTATCAAAGATGTTGTATCAATAGGCGTTTTTTTACATTAAGCTGCAACACGGTTCTCAACACGCTTATCAACTCACTTGGTGTCAAATTTTTCTGATCACTACACGGTTGATTGATCGAGCGTTGGTTCGTTGTTGACGTTCGATCGCAGTTCTCATATGACGTTATAGAACTGAGTAGGAGTATGGTGGATGACTGTGGGCAAACGTGTGGCTGTGGTGAGCTCTAAGCTTTTGTAAAAGCTCTTAAGTTTTGTACCTGCGAGTAAAATCGCATTGTTGGGTCTAAAAACATTTCTGTGTAAATGTAATAAATGTGTAGTTGGATTTGTGCTCGTTAAAATGGATTTCCGTGTGTGTGGATAAATACAATGTAGCTCAGTATTCTTCAACAGGGGTTCCGTGGTACCCTGGTGTTCCGCAAAACATGTAGTTGGGTTACGTGAGTTTTTAGAGTTCCGTGAACGTTCCTCGTATTTTTAGGGGAAATGATTTCTTGCTTCAGTATGTTGATGCGTTATTATGAAAATTTTAGACCACCGTGCTGCATGCAGATTGCAAGTAGATCAGTTAGTTGTACTAGAGCTTGAATGCAGTTAATTACCGAAAAAGAAATATTGATAGTTGTTGCGTCGCTTGTTGTTCATTGTTGCGCAATTACGAAGAACGTTATTGTTGCATCGCGGTTATACGGTTTTTCCACTGTACGGTTCACAGTAGAGAAAAAAAGCCCCTTGAACTTTTGCAGTTTATTCAAAAAGTATAACCTAGGGAACTCTGTTCCAAATATAGTAATAATGCTGCGGATTTTCCTCACAATTGCCGTTAGTGTTGCTGCCTGTGAGAGGAGTTTTTCGAAAATAAAACTGATCAAGAATTACTTAAGATCTAGCATGAGCACCTTGCGGTTGAGAAATCTTGCCATACTGTCTATAGAGCAACAATTGACAGAAAAAATAAATTTTGACATTGCCATTGAAGAATTTGCCAACAAAAAGGCAAGAAAAGTTACTGCGTAGAAAATTGTAGTTTTCATTTCAGAAACAAAGATAGTCCTAATTTTTTACACTTTTTTTTACTATTTTTCCCGACATGTCATTTTTGTTTAACTGTTACTTACAATGTTTGAGTTTTTTGGTGTGTATTTAAAATACACTAGATTTGGGCATGTGAGAGTACTGTAATATTATAATGGTGCACAAACTAGTTAATATATATACAAAGAAGCTTTAAGAACCAGTCACTGTGCAATACGTATTTTTATGGGCTTCGGGGGCGCCAAACTCAATGGCCGCCCCGGGCAGCCCACACTCTAGCTACGCCACTGGATAGATAGGTGTGTCGGTCAAGTGGTGTAGTACTCAAGTGATTTACATTAGGAGGTAGCCATTTAGTGAAGGAACATTGGATTGGAAATAAACATTGTGATAGCTTGAATGGTTACTTTATTCTATAGATGGGTTTGTCGGTCAAGCGACGCTCCCCCGTTTTTACAACTACATGAAGAAAACACTGAAGACAAATGTGTTTATCAGGCATAGGAAATAGTCTATTTTCATATATAAAACGCCTCAGTCTATTTGAAACGAGCACTTTGATTGCTTATGTTATTCTTAATCTAAAGCATAAAAAGTAGAAACATCTCGCAAATTGCGGAAAACTATTTCTTGGTTCCAAATGAAATTAAATCAGTGGGAATAAATGGTTCACCTGATGTCAGCGACATATGGAACGTACCGTTTGACAACAGCCAAAATTCCTTTGTTGTTCAGCATATTGAAAATTTAAGCAAACATTTGTCCTGCTCTTATCACAAAAATCAAACATCGTCAATACTTAAATGCCCATCAAACGTTTTGCACCTTATTTTTCTTTCCCCTTTATTGCGCAATTCAAATTTAGCTCAGAAAACGATACTTTCTCTATACCATAATTTCATTTTATGCAAAAGCAAAATACTAAACGAAAGACCTTTTGTAACAAATCGTATCACTAGCCTCAATCACAAGCCGCCATTGTGTTACAAAACTCCTGACAATTACCCATGCTTCTACAGCTGTATAGATTACAAAGAGACTGTTTGAAAAATGCTGTGGATTCGATGAATTTTTGGAAATATGTTAAGCATGTCGATTTGGTTGGGATGATACAAATTTGCTGTTCGGTGGTAAAGGGGTACAAGAAATATTTCACACCATTCGCCCTGACATGCTTGTTTCAAAATGATTTTTTCCACCTGATAGCAACATAAAGCCTAAATCTTGACATTCGAAAACTAATGTATGTAGCAATTGGATTTGCAAAAAAACGCAACAGCAAAAAAAGCATTAATTATGAGAATGTGTAAGGTTCATTTTGCCCTATGTCAGAATATTTTATCCAGAAAATTTGGTTGATATATTTCCGATGTAGAAACCACAAAGATGAACGCGCAAGTACAGGGTGACCCAAAAAGATGTGTGCCCATTAAAATTTCAATTGTGACTTTGATTAAAAAGCTATTTATTTCAAATTACAACCACACATTATTCAGTTTATGGAAGACCATTCACCAGAGTTTCAACTATTTCTGTCGATTTTTAGTCAATTTATGGTTTTCCCAAGATGTGTTCCAAACGTCCACCATTTCGTTGCAAGCAAACGTGTACTCGTCTGGCAAAGTTGTTAATCACTTTTACACACTCCTCTTTCGGGATGGCTCTTATTTTTGCTGTGATGGCAGTTTTCAGTTCTTCAATTGTTTG
>Ga0210059_1011890_pt1 | contig 13247 bp, 10 predicted proteins | sample Ectturendosymbi2_FD_188042 | JGI IMG/M metagenome (GOLD analysis project Ga0210059, IMG submission 188042) | Ecteinascidia turbinata endosymbiont from Florida, USA - Sample 2 (SPAdes) (version 2) | ecosystem: Host-associated > Tunicates > Ascidians > Unclassified | place: Key West, Florida...
CTGATGAACAGGGCCGGTTAGCTCAGTTGGTTAGAGCGTCGTGCTAATAACGCGAATGTCGCGGGTTCGAGCCCCGTACTGGCCAAACTGCAGCCTCGATAGCTCAGTTGGGAGAGCGTTAGACTGAAGATCTAAAGGTCCCTGGTTCAATCCCGGGTCGAGGCACTTCATTTTCAATCTGCACAAAGTCTCTTGAATGTTTACTTTCGATCTTCGAAAGCAACTCACTTAACCTTGATCGTGAATTTTGGATGGTAACAAAAATAACGCTTTCATTCATTCAAATTTTTGCCTGTAACTACTTGCACTAAATTCAGCTACAGTATCTCACCAAACATGCTTGCACCAACAAGTGGTTGAAAGGCGTTCTTTGCTTTTATTCAAATGTCGTCGACAAAATCATCCATTCTCTCCTTCAACAAGTGGTATTGGGCACGAACTGTTCGAAGAAAAGTAAGCATGCACATAGCACGTTTCCGAATCAGTGGATATTTGCACCAGTGGAGCAGCTCGAGATGTGAGCGAATGAATTACCTTGATCGATGAAAATATTATCTGTTTGCACTCTCAGTAGTTTTGACTCGTTTCACATTGAGTCAGTTGAATCTGTTTCGTGACTGTTAATAGTGAACGCAACCAATCTTCACTTTTTCGCGTGAACATTCTTGGTAACATCCACATGCAGTGCACAAATCTCTGTCAAGTAAAGTGATCCAAGTTTTGCTCATTTGTTTTCTTTTTCGTCAGCGCTTGCAAAGCAAATGTTAAAACTACTCTGGAACGTAAATCCTTTGGATCTGCATGAGGCGTTGACCTTCTTAGTCATTTCTTATTCCAGATTGTTTTTTGCGCTCTTGTTCCTCTTCCTGAAAATTAATTGGGAAATCTGACCCACCCACTAATATTTCACGGTCACTGTGGAGTGCGTTCAGGTAAAGAACTTCAATCTTTGAAACTGCTTCGTTTTTCATGGAGAAATATTTTGCTCAAGCATGTGCTGTTGTTTTGTATTTTCCAAGATAGTCAAAAGCAGAACGTTGGCTGATGCGCGTACAACGTTGCACGGTGAGAATGAGCACCTGATACCCGTCACGAGAGCTATTTGAGCCATTGCGTTGAGAAGTTTCCAGCAACACTCTGAACGATTAGAGCATAGAGCAAAGAATTGAAACGTGACAGCAGACAGTACCATAGTCACACTATTGTGAATTAAGTCATATTATAGGATATAGTTTAGATTTAATTTATTTTATACAGATTATTAGATATAAATAGAGAGTTACATGAGCGTTATTACTCGAGAATATTCGGGATCGGAATATTGTTATCGAAACGTTTGCAAGGAATATTGTTATTTGGTGAGTACCATTATATGTTCATTATCCGGTATTTCATGAACAATAAAAAATATATAGTATTCATGAGTGTTATTTGGAGTAAAACTATGAAGGTATCAGAGGGAAGACGCCTTTGAAGCAGACTAGCTTCTTTGATGAAGGACCTGGATTCAGTAATGAAGCGAACCCACATTTAGATTACTACTGGATCCGAAGGGGTTATATATCCTCCCATCTGGGAGCAATGAACCTTATCACCAGTGACCATTCCAACCGCTCGTCGCAAGACCGTGCTTGGACAAACGTCGCAAGGCCGTGCTTCCTGCTCAAGACTGATCCAGCTAGTGTGAAGTTTGGAATTACTAGCTTACTGCAGTTGTGCAGTGGATCTCCTGCAGGACGATGATGAGGGCCTTGTTCTTGTTGGCTAGCTACTCGATGACGCTGATCTTGCTTGCGGTGAACCCCTCGGTGTTCAGCTGGAGTATGCTGGGTCGTCTTCGGAAGCATTTATGCTGCCGCACCCTAAGAGTGTTGTTTGACCTATCCTTCGTTGAACATATCCAGCACGGGTAGCAGTGGTTGCTCTCGAAACGACAGATTTTGCAAGCATTTCAATAAATGCCACAACGGGGAGGGTCACGTGAAGGTATCTGTCATCCTCCCCACTGAAATTGCGCTGAGGGTAGACGATGAAATGGATGCCGATTTTGCACATTTGACCTGAGGTAACCCCGAGCGATGAAAACATTACTCGATTCTGCGACAAGGCAGCGGGCCGGAGGTAAGTCTGTGCTGCGCTCGACTGATTCCGTTATAAACCTAAAGTTTTAAACCCTAACCCCTATACCAAACTCCTAAACATAACCCCTAAACCTAAAGCCCAAACGTAAACCAAAACGGAAATAAGAAGAGAAAAGTGTGGATACTTGTGCAACAACTACTACCAAAACGAAACTACCAAAGCTGAGAGCCGAACCAAAAAGCATTGGCATACGAGCCCTGAAACATGTCTGTTAGGCTACGAGGTCGCTGCCGACTGACTGATACATTCAGCGTTTTATCCGAGCCGCTTCATGCCAGGCGAATCGGTAGTTACTACCTTGACGCAGAAATGAGCAGTGTTTCCAGCGTTTTCATCGCGCGAGGTTACCTCAAGTCAAATGCGCAAAATCGGCATCCATTTCATCATCTACCACGATTGAGTGCAAGGATCCGGTTCACGTGCGGTGCTGCCACTGACTCGTCAGCAATGCAGCAATCACTACGAAGTACCCGCGCTAACCCTGGCAAGTAAGCAGATTTGGGCGCTCTGTCTGGACCAATGGTTATACTCCGGAAAGAAGTATGTATAAACAGGGAGTAATGAAATCAACTAATACACAACAGTAATATATAAAACTGCGATGATACAGATTTCCCGATGACATTGCAGTGCAGTATTCGTGAAAACGTGAAGAGTATTCTGAGATGACAAATGTAGAGCTATGTCAAGACTGTGAAAGATTTTAAAGCTTACTGTGGGCCACTGCCATATAATTGTTGCCGAGTGTTGACCTATCTTGGCCGGGATTTTCTTTGCTCGGTTTAGCTCACAAGCCAAGCCAATTGTAATTCGCGAAAAACAACGTTTTATGCACGGTTCGGTAGAGCTTTTCTGCTATGCTTGTCGGGCAAAATGTTGAGATGTTGTCAAGGTTTAACGCCTTTCCTAATGTGTAACACATGCACATACAGCATACATTATTCAGGGATTGCATATATTCGAAAAGTATGGCGAATTGAAATTGAAAAAATACCAGGAATTGAAATTTCTTTACAATGATTTCACTTTCTGCATTGACAAGTGGCTTTGTCTGAGCCACCTTGCCCGCTTGCACTTCCAGATTCAGTAATGTTGTTTGATATTCTCTCAACATTCATCAGCATTTGTTGCTGTTTGACAGGCTTTGGAGACAGATAAATTTCTTTTGCAACGATGCGGTAAATGCACACGGCAATGATTGTTACAAAAAAACACACAAAACACAGAGGCAAAACTTGTTTGGAAATGCCGCAATCAGAGGAAAACATTAAAAAATTACGCAGATACGAGTAGTGCCTTGGAAAGACATGCTCATCGCGCAGCCGTTGAAGAGACACTTTCGTTAAGAATCTCAAGATCATTATGCACAATTTCTGTTCACGAGATAAAAGCGCAAGCGACGGAAGCAAAACGGCTTTCATGAGCAAAGGCGGATCCAGATGGGGGCGATCACCTCCCCTAAAACTTACGGATCTTTATTCACCATAATTTGTAAAATTCGGGAAACAACATTCGCGATATAAGGCTATTTTGTCGTCCATTGTTTAGTCACTGCAGTGTTGTGAAGTATGCTTCATCTCTCTTACAGTAGCGAAGCTGTTATGAAACTTGACTACCAAATAATACTGAAATTCCCCACCCCCTTAACTTTACTGGCTGGATCCGACCCTGGTCATGAGCAAACAAAGTCAATTCTGTTCGGTGAAAGCTTGAGATGAGTAAACATGTTGTGGGTAAAACCATGATGAAACATTTTCGTGCCTCTACGTCTGTGAAGTTTACTTGGCGACGGGTTTTGACAGGAATTCGTTACGACAGAGCAAACTTACGTCGACGTCGATAATGCGGAAACTTAAAAGATTTCTTTCGGGGTATCTGTCAGCAATAAACCATAGTTTGGCCTTCTGCGCCAGGTTTTGCGTAGTCGCACAAATGGTACGTAAAGCGTTTCTGCATCTATTGCTATCAATCTCAAATTTTTTCCACAGTGGTGAAGTCAACGGAAGGTCGAAGTGCCGACAATTAGCCGCACTGCTGCGTCAACTTGTGTACCTCAGCAGCTATTTGAGGGGCGTTGTCGCAGTCAACGCAAAAGCTGCAGGAAAAAGTTACGAGTCTCCAGCTGTGCCATGTTACGCTAAAATTTCCTCAGCGAATTGCAGAAGCAAGGGCAGACATCCGAACACAGTGGCCAGCTGACGTATGCAGAAATCCAGCAAGACACTGGAGCGACCTATGCACACGACCATGCTGTCGTTTTTTTTCTTTTTTTTTGAAAAATTCCACGTCACTTCAGCTGATGGCCTGATTCACCAAACGAAATTGCATTTCCAAATGAAAAATGGCACTTCAGATACCGGCGTTGCTTGGCTCGGCCTATGTGGTAGATCAATCGTTTAGCGTCATGAATACTAACGAACCTTGTCACTGACCAAAGTTGGTTGAACTTTGCAGATCCATTCCTAGAATCGCCACGACAAAATATGACTACACACTCCGATGCACTGGCTAAAAAGGCCAAGCCAAGAATATTATTCCCACTAAAATACAAAATGGCATTCTTTGCTGAGTTGTAAATTAAACGCATTTATAAAATAACTTTTACAGAAAGCCTTACATCATCATGGTTTCTAACTTGTTAAAAAAACAAAGCCTTCATGTTGTGGTATTTACCAGGGCTGCGGAGCTGGAGCCGAAGCTGGGCATTTTTGCTGGATCCGGAGCTTAATTAAAAATCAGGAGCCGAAGCTCAGTTTAAAATTTAGGACCGGAGCCGGAGCTGCAGCCATTTGAGAGGTAGCTCCGACTCCGGTCCCTTCCCAGATACTAACGGTTTTGCCAAATAGACTTACCTTGCCCAAAACAGCGCTCTTTAGAGGACACTAAACGCGATTGTTGCGTGTTACGACACCAGACAGCAACAATGGATTTGCAAGCCTTTAATGTTTCCTTGGTTTAATCATCATTTTATAAGGCTGTGACATCGTAGATGGCAGGCGTGGTGTTACTTGTTGAACAATGGTTCGAAACAGTGGTGTACGCAGAAAAATTTCATGGGAGGATATCATTCAGTGGCACATGGTGGTCATTTGTATTCGGTGTGCGCTGTTTGTGACGTCACAAATTTACGCCATATTCATGTTTCGAAACCAACGTCTGGACGAAGTTTATAGACACAATATGCATATTCTTCTACTGCACACACTCTCCATATTTTGTGTCATTGCACTGAATAAAAACTATGCACTGAATATAAACTATCAGCGCTTCAAGTTAGGATATCGGAGGAAAATATACTCAACACTGCGACACAGCAGTTCATAACTGCAAAAATATCAGGCTGCGCGTTGAAACCGAAGAGTAAAACACACTCATCACTACGTCAGAGCAATTTCCTCCTTTGCGCTGGTAATAAAGTTTTTGTAGCATATCAAAGTCAAGGGTTTTTTCAACCCCAACACCCTTGTTCTCAAGCACTGTTCTAACAGCCCCATACAGCTCCTAAGTATCTTTCTGCGGCTCTTAGCAGCCTTTCAGTAACACCCTCTAAAATTTTGTGTAACAGACTTCGTTAATGCAATAAAACAAAACGTGCCAATTGACTTGTGCAGCTCTCTGACAAAATATATTTGCTCCCTTCAGCAAAATGGTTGAGAACCACTGTTGTTGAAGAAAATTGTTAACTACCACAACATCATACTTTCTAGTCAGAGTGATTAAACCTGGTCTGTAGTAGTGTAGCGATCTAAAAAGAATTGAGCTATAATGGGTAGTGCTGCGATCGGAAAGCCCGACGGCAAGTGCGCAAAGCTTCACATTGTGGCAGCAAGCAACAATAGAGATCACCTGATGAGATCACTCTCGTCGTCACCGTTAGCACGTACAATCAACTGTTCACCAGGTTCATAAGCAATGTAAGAGGTGACTCACCAAGATCACTCTATCATTGCTTGTTCGCGCCACATATGTATCGGTGTAGTTCTTCGCGCACATTCGGTTCGTGGTGAACCGCGCGTTTAGCGCAACGCCAGCGGAGAGGTTGCAGCAGTAGGGAAATAATATAATATACATTGCTTTTGCAACAATGTAATCATGCTGTTAGCAGGGAGTACATGATTAAGACATGATACCATTGTAGATTTAAGCGTGAAATGCACGTCACGCTACTGCAAAGTAGGAATTTTTGTTAGAAACCATTAGGATTACGACCAAGATTTTCTAGATTACTGGCAAAGTTCACCAGGAAACATTACGTTTACAAGCAGCAGCATAACAGGAAAGTTGTAACTAATTGGTAGCGAACTAGCATTGCCTTGCATAGCAGTACAATATCAGGAGGGTATAAAAAAAAGCAATGTAAACAAATGTGGACACTTCTTGAAGTTTTCATCTGTGGAAAAAATTGTTTTCATCACGGTAGCCAGTCTCATTTTGTCCTATGAGCTTTGCAGGTCAAATTGTGCTTCACTTTGTGATTAATCACTGCGTATTATGAGTACAAAAGAAAAGAAATGAGAAGTTTTCAGCTATTTCAAAAAGTCGCATGTGAATTTCTTGCTAGAAGTCATACTACTTCTTTGAACAAAAAGCTTTTGAACACATCTTCGCATTTGGGTTAATGCAAATGTGTGCAGTTTTGAAAGAACACATGAGAGAGGTAATCGACTGTGTTTTGCGCTTTCTGCATGGTTTACCCGGGCAGCGCTGTTAGCTGGAATCGCCAAGACTGCAACAGGCAAAGCATACAACGAGTGCAAAACACTTGGTTAATGGGACTGGTTTGTGTTTAAATGGCCGGATATAAATGTAGTTTTCCAAACAGCCATTTTCTTGATTATAGTCGTTAAAAATAACAAAAGGTCCTGAGGCATTGACGGCATAACCAGCGACTGCCGTTCCAGAATTTGTTTATATTACCGTTATTTTGAATTACGTTTCTGCTAGTAATTGCTCTCTGAATCGTCTGAACCTGTATTTGTTGTTTTTTCGCTGATTTCCTCTATGGGCGCTGCTTGTAAAAAAAACTGCCAGATTAAATTACTTAAAAAAGTTTGGTATATTCTCTTAAATTTGTGTAGCCTACTTGATATAATTCATTTCTCATTCAATTTGAGGCACACCACGACAATTGAAAATAATAAAGTGTGAAAACAAACAGAAGCCGGAGCCACAGTCATGCAAACCACGACCTCCGGAGCTGGACCCATGTTCATGAAAAGAGCTCCGGAGCAGGAGCTGTGTCATTTTTACGACGGGTCCGCAGCCCTGGTATTTACACCTCACTTCCGCTAGTTCACACATGCAATCCATCCATCTGGTCCCCATCCGACCTGCTCTCAAATTTGAGTCCAATGCCCCTGCGAGTCACAAAATTAACCTACCCCTAACTTAAACGAATTGGTCAAACTTTGTAAAAGAAAAAATAACATACTTACAGAAATCAAAATACCTTGGGTTTTAAATCTTATTTAAAACAAAGTATTAAAATATTTCCGGTTCTGGCGGGAAAAGATCTTGATTCCGGAACATCCTTGAACAAAAAACTGCAGTCCAAGAAGTGTGAGGTTGATTAAGACACAATAAATAGGAAGGTTGTTACACAAAAGTTCAACTCGATAGTTGAAAGTGGCAAGCCAGGTCGTAATATTTGGACGAAAAAGCTGCAGGTGTTGATCGCAATACTAATTCAAGTACAGGTATGTTTTGACAAATCTTGCTAAACAGCCATTTCCCATGATCTCGGTTTCATTAAGTCGTTAAAGTCTCGTTAGTCATTTATCCTGAGTTTAAAAGCATAGGTTCGCACACTATATATACAAGAAATCAAATCAACAGCAAAATGCATTAATTGCACAAGTTTCAAAGTAAGTTAAATGCTTCTACTATCATCAACATGAAGAAAGTTGCGAGGTGGTCAGTGAGAAAATCAACAGTGCCTTGAGTAAATCGTGTAACCTTGAGAATTATCAAAGTCGCTTTATCGCAGATTACGTATCTACAGTTTGCTGCTTTCGGTTGAACTTAAGTATCTGTTGGGATTGCTTGATATCACTCTGATAGCGTACGCAAAATGCTTCCAAAATACGTCGCTTTTGTTGTAAATTGACTTTCCAGCCTGAAAATCAACGTCATACCACAGAACTGCTATGGGTACGAGCAAAAACGCAGTCAAACCAAAAATACGAAAGACGGAGTTCACAGGTTCCAAAAACAAAGTCTTCAAAAAATTGCAATCATATTCTGAAACATCTGCACTTGATGTTAAATTCAACGTGAACGAATGACCTACGTCCATAAACGGCTCATGACGGTCTTCGTCGATAAACAGGTCGAGCGGACAAGCGAATATCGACTGAACCTCGTCGTCATTTCTGCGTAACTTGATGTCTTCAAAGTGGGGAATGAACGCTATCACAGGTATGACAAAAATGCCAGACATGGAAAATGTCGGCGCACTCAGGCCCAAAATCTTAAGATGCGTCCAAGGCAAGCCTATTTCTTCCCATGTTTCTCTGAGAGCGGTGTATACTATATCTACATCATCATCTTCCGATTTTCCACCGGGAAGGCACACTTCGCCTTTATGTGAATTAACCTTTAGCGACCTCTGTGTCATCAGAACATAAATTCTTCCCCGGTGCTCGAACAGCGCAATAAGCACAGCTGCCCTGAAATGTAACATCATAAACCTCTCACGCATACAACGCTTTATTATCACAAAAAAACAGCGTTAAATCCACATCTGATTTAGCTGCATTATTATCCCACATCTGAGGACAGCATGCAAAATTATGTGATGTGAGTTGTTCGTAGTATGTAAACAAATCAGCTCCAGTTAATCATGTGTTTGATGACAGCCATAGCTTACTCCCTTTTCTGTAGGTGCTTTTTATTGAAGAATAGTGCCAAAGAAATGCTGTTCTGCTTACGTTTTCTGGAAACGCAACACGTGCGAAAATAAAATTACCTCATGTCTCTCCAGCCTTAAATACGCACCTTTTGCGTTTGAAGTCCAATCTGTGGAGCTTATGTGAAATATCTTTATGCACATCCAATTGCTGCTTCAGCCTGTTTTTGAACTGGAATATTTCACTGAGTAATATTAAACTTTCATGCTCCATCATGCAATGCACTTTACACGAACTTTCAAGTGAAGCAGCTAAGAGTCATTTTAAAACAAACGACATATTAAAGAAACTGAAAAACTTGAAAAAAACAATTCAATCAGTAGAACACGATCTGATCAAGCATGTCCTTCCCATAGCACCAAATCATGAAATAAACTCACTTGCAGCATTAACATTTCAAGTTGTTTGGAAGTTCAGCTAAGACCTGCACATTTAAGGCCACACCATGGGACTTCAATTTGTTTTAAATCCTGCTAAGACGACACCTGCTTTCTAAGACCAAATCTTATCTGGCCATGTAATTTATGACTCATTAATTTCATCTCATTTGAGACCTTCTCATTAAATGTCCGCTTGTTTTAGTGTCAGAGCACTGACCAAATGAACACCAGTTCAAATGAACCAATTTACTTCAGAACATTCACCTGTGATGCATAAATTGGGACCAGTTTCAAATATAACACCACTTAAAACTTTTTGAATAAAACCTTAGCCACATCTCTACAACTCATACAGTTACAAGATATACAGTTACAACATCTTTTACCTCAATAGGAACGTCAATGACGTTTTCACAAAAATAGGTTACTGCAATATGCATGTAGATACCGGGTATATATGTACCACTGAATCAGGTTACTGCAATGTTTAGCATAAAACTTGCATCAGACAAACTCAAAGTTTCTAGTGCATCTTACACTGTATCACAAACAACACTGCACACAAAGTCTGCACCACATTGCAAAAAATGTAATGTGGCTCCAAAACATCCTTGAGGTCACCAACTGATTTTTAGACAATTCATTTCTGAAATATCTCCAAACTTGATAGTCTGGTGGCATATGCTTTAAGAGGCCTGTCCCACCACCAACTTCGGGGAAGCAAGCATTTTGACACTGGCAAATCAGTTCTTTTACTGTTCATCTTTCACTTTCAGTAATTCAGGTGACATTCATGAACTCACAATAAGCAAGTGAGCAGATTTTCAAAATACGTGCGATCTGTTTTAATATGCTTTTAGTAATTGTTATACACACCACTACACCAAATACTGGTACACACAGGGTTAAGTTCTCCAAAGAAGCTGTATTAGAAAGATCCCAATTCCGTGTATAAATAGTACAGTCATGTCACAGAGATCACTCAACCTGAGTGCAAAAACACTATTATTGTGGCAACACTTACAAAACCCACTGGAAGTAAGAAATATATAATTACATATCTTCTATACTCCAAAGGTGTTTGCAGAACCAGAAAATTTTTGAGGAATGCTTTTGTGGAGTTCTTGCGATTTGCATTTTTTGTCAAACCCACAGTGCCATAGTGTGTTGTAGTCACCATGAATGTCAAGCTGGGAATGAAGAGAAAATATATCAGCAGAACAGCATCAAATCAATGCCAGACACTTGGAATTGCAGCACTGTGTGACATTACTAGTTTCCATTTTCAAAGAATCCAGTCTCAACTGTGTCACCAAAAAAGAGGACCTTCTGAAGTTCAGACATGGAGTTATGGGTATCTGTAGCATTTGTGTTGAGCACCATGCAGCATAAAATGGATCAAACACAACATATTTATTAGAAGTGTCCAACAACAGTTGTTAAATTACATGAATAGAACTTATAGCATGGGCAAGTACGTGTTTGATCACAGTACGTGTTTGATTGATCATCTTGATCATTCACTACTACAGATCTTTTGATTTTGCGTTGTGGTAAACGTAAGGGTTTAGCAAACATGGCTTCAAATGGTCAGATTAGAAACCCCTCGTGGAAGTCACAAAATATTATACTTCCTATATTGAGGTTTCACAAAAATAGGTAGACTTAGGGTAGTTTGAAATAAACATGTTCACCTAAAATGGTGTCAATTGAAAAAGTTTCAACCCATTTGGTCTGAAATAAACACATCCTACTGAATGGCTTAATTTCAATGAAACTAATTCTAACAGAGTAGACATCAAACAAGTAAGGTTTGAATGAAACAAAAGTGAATTAGGAGTAAATGATTGTAGCCTTAACAGAATGGCTCTAAAATGAATATGCTTCATAATTCTTCCATCCTGACAAGCAAGCCCACAGTGGCATACCATATCAACAGAGCATTGCTCCCCACAACAAATTTGATGAAACACGTGGGTCAAAAACAAGCATGTTTAAAAGCGTAAGACCATTTGACTCGCTACTTTCACCTGGAAAGGTTGTGTTCACTATCATCTCTTTAAACTTGACATTTTTGCATGAAATTCTAAAAAAATTTTTATGAAAATCTGTTGTGTATATAAGCTTCTGTTGTCTTGCACCAAACCTTACTCAATTAATTTTGAGTGTCAAAAATTATTCAACATTAGATAAAACCAAAATCAGTTTTAGTGTTTACACTTGGACTGAACAGTGATCATCAGCAAGCTTCTGCACAAAACTGATGCCGAACTAGGCTTTAAAACACAAAATGGATGAATTTATTATCAAAATGCTACATGTCTAACATGCCATTCCAATTCTGAAGCTAACATTTCATTTGTCAAGATAGAAAAATGCAAGAAATCCTGCACATGTGCAGAGCACAACAGCAATTTTGGTAGATAATCTGGTATACATAAGTGGTTGGAAGAGCACAACCCTGTGAACAACTAGCCTCTTAAGCAATGATTGGAAATACTTTGAAAATGAAGCACTGACATTTTTTCTTAATGTTGGGGTTAGCAAAACATGAATGACCTGTTTTGCTCTTGACTCTATGAAATATAACCAAAACAGTGAATGTATCCCTTGAAAAATTTTTTTTTGCACACTCATGCCCAAATTTCACATAATCTTATTTTCAAGCATAAACAGACAGCAATATGAAGCACAGCTTACAGTTTTCTTTTTTGATATAAAACAGGTTAGATTTTGTCCAGTGTAGTGAACAATCTTCCATGCTTTTAGGGACAAAACTAATGAATGATCAGGGTACAAAAATTGTTGTGGCTGGGACTCTGGCCATAGCTGGGGATTAAACTTTGCTCAAGCCAGGGTTGATAAACATATTTTTCAATTTGTTGATACAAAGCAACATGAATACTGCATACCCAATGTCATGACAGCCGTATCACTTTGTGTGTATTATTTCATGACAATGCTAAATAATTTTTTTGAAGTTTTTTTAAAAATATCAAATAGACACCCAAGAAAAAATATTGCGCAGCTGTAACTTGCAGGATAAGAATATACTTGGAACTCAGTTAACACAGATTATTTACTACCATTGCCATTTTTCCAAAATTAGACCAACTTGACAATTTTCACACAACATATCAGACTGACAGCAAAATAGCACAACTTTCATTACATAGGCTGTTTCTGCAGATCAGCACAGAGGCACATCTAGCCTGAAAAAAAGGGGTCTGTCGCGGAAGGGCAGCTTTTGATATAACTTCAGCATAAAACCACATTTTCTCTTAAGACTACAAATCAACTGATGAATTTTGCAATTTGGCCAAAGTTTGGAAACCCAAGTTGCTACTCCATCTTTGATTAATTAACGCAAATTCTCTGTACTCTTCCTTAGGATGCACAGCCCTCTAACTGCATCAAGTAGTGCGCAATATTCACACAACTCTGCAATTGTCCCCATAAACCACTCTAGGTTTACTATTCCACTACAATCTCTCTTGGCACACTCATATTATACACTTACATCAAAAAGTGATGACCAAAATTAACCGTCTTTGTTCATTCGTCAATCTTGTACCTCGCCATGCTCTCCTCACAATATACAAAACGAACATATTCCCGGTCTTTGACTATGGTAATATCATCTACGACAACTGTTCTGATCACGACAGTGAAATGTTAGACAAAGCACAGCTCTCCGCTGCTAAAATAATACTAGGTTGTTTCAAAACTACATCCTCTAACCAGGTACTAGCCAATCTAAACCTCACAAGCCTAAATTTACGTAGAAAAATATCTCTGCTCTGTTATGTATCCAAAT
>Ga0210059_1011892_pt1 | contig 13246 bp, 3 predicted proteins | sample Ectturendosymbi2_FD_188042 | JGI IMG/M metagenome (GOLD analysis project Ga0210059, IMG submission 188042) | Ecteinascidia turbinata endosymbiont from Florida, USA - Sample 2 (SPAdes) (version 2) | ecosystem: Host-associated > Tunicates > Ascidians > Unclassified | place: Key West, Florida...
ACCTACAATGCAATATACTTCACTCTTGTAAGAGTGAACGCCACTTTCGTTCGAAGGACCAGGCCCCTAGCCACGGGTCGAGACTTTCACGGGCAGGGCCACCCAAGTTTTTTGTGCCCCTCCCTAAATTTTGTTGTGTCCAGAAAAAATTGTCTTAAACATATTATAAAAACAAAAAATTGTCTCCTAAAAATGTATTTTCCCCAAATACCTTAAAAACTGACTACGTGCCTGCGAAGAATGAGCGACGTGGAGAAAGTTGCTAACATGAACTGATTAACCTTTCTCACTTTCGGCAACCACAAGCGCAGACGCATTCTTGTATAAAGATAAGTTCTGGACGCACGATCAACTGTACTCTGTATGACGCAATACAAGAAAAAAACACGCTTCACCAGTGAGCAAACCATACATCCGCCCAAAGTTCCCCAAAAGCCCAATTTTATAGTCATTCTTAATGCATGGACTTGGATACCAATGCAAACTGTTCTTCATGAATTAGAAATATTTCACAACGGTCACGTCACAGAATGTAGAAAAAACGTACCAAACGCAATATATAATGCGAATGGTTGATTGATCAAATAGAACAGGCCTTCTCAACTGGGGGTCCATGGGCCCCTAAGGGTCTATGGTGACATATTGAAGGGGTCCACATGATTTTCTTATCAAGTAATACTTTCGTTGGCCAGCGATAAAGTCCATGATGTCTAAAGAACCCATATGAATAATGACTATCTACTTCGTTGCTGGTCAATGGAGCAAATGTAATGTGTCAATTGATTTTTGTGTCTGAATAATTTTTTGGTTATCTACTGGGGTCCACAGAGTTATCTGAAAAGGCATGGTGGTCCACGGACGAAAATGAGTTGAGAAGCCCTGAAATAGAAGCATACAGCCGCCGCCCAATATGATGAGCAGGAACGAGTGTGCTGGATGACATTCACAGTTTTTGCCTTGACTAGTTAAGATGCACTGAAGCTTTCATTCAGTAGTGTAGGAGCTGAGGGCGTCTTTAACGTTGATGTTCTGGACTTTGAAGTAGTGTTTCTTTTACCTATTTACACTCGCAAACAGCCAAACACAATGAAAGTTTGGTGGAGCGGCAAATGATAAATGTGATGACTTGAATCCAACGAGATTTTTCATGCTCAGCTATGCGCACACTTGCACTGGACCAAAAATGTTGTTTTTTTCGGAGAAAAATGTCAGATAACGCAATAGTGAGCAAACGTGTCGAAACCTCTGTACCCGAATTTTCAGGAATTTCACCCGAAATTTCGACAAATCAAAACTTTTGGGGGTGCACTTGCCCCCTCAGCTCTACACCACTGAATGGATAGAGCGACATAAACCTTGAAAAAAGTTTACGGAAAAGCAAAATATTCAAATTTTCCAGCTGAGTGCACCAGCCATTTCAGTTGCATCACCTCTCCGTTGGATAATTTACGTTGTGAACAACAACTTGAAAAAGTCCTGCCTGCTACATCGTAAGGAAATTCATAATTCAAATATAACTTATCTGGGCTTTCAGCGATTGGAAAATCTCTCTTAGCTGTTGAAAGAGGTTTGGGTCAAGATGCAGGATCCCACGGTTTTCGATAAAGCTAACATTAGGGTCATCACAAATGAAAAAGTTTGGGGGCACAGTGAAAACAAAGTTTGGCGCACTATACATTTTTTCCCAACGCGGAAGCCCCAGCGTGAAATTATTTTCAGAAGAACGACCAACAAGCTTTATGGCATAACTAGCGTTTCATGCTACTCAACATCTTTTGGGCGACTGCCCAGACCGGCTGACTCGGTTCAGTGTCCAGTACAGGCCAAGCAAAAATTGCAAAATATAACACCTTTTGCTGCTATGGTTGAATGGCCAACTGTTGGAGTCTTGGGACTCGAATAGAAGGTCTGCGTCTACGGGCTTAACCTTTCATCTTTTGTGTCAATGTTCGTTCTAACGAGAGCACTGTTTGTAACAATGAGATTTTATCAGCCGTTTCTACTGAATTTGAGCGCAAGTATATGGTAAAAATGAGCTACTATCCAAACACATGGCGCGGGGCCCCCAGAGGCGCGGGGTCCCCAGAGGCGCGGGGCCCTCAGAGGCGCGGGGCCCAATGCAACCGCATCGGTTGCATCGGCTTAAGGCCGGCCCTGGGTGCAAGTGATGGTGATCCCAATTTATTCTCTAAAGATGAAATGCAACGCCATTCTTTGTGACAGTGAGCGTAAAGCTATGTCGCACTAAGGCTACAGGCGTAACTTAAAAGCTTCGGTTTGACTATTGGCTGTCGCATACATTGTTCGTCCTTTACCGATTTATTGTTCAAATCAGAGGCGACTGCATGTCAACAGCGTCACTCGAGCTCATGACGCGATTTATGCTGACGGAATGCAACCGTTCGAGACTTGCGTCACTGAAATTTTCATTTGCTCTCATTCTGGCTGGCACTACCGTTGTTCCATGACGTTAGTTACGTACAATGAATGACAAGTTCTCATGAGAGCTATTCCATTGTTGCGTAACAAACGTCACATAGCAATGACAATGCCAGTGAGTTCTCTGTGCACAAGGCTCATTCATGTTAGCCCGAGTTACCGGACAATCTATCGTCCGTTTGAAATTATTCTGGAATGGGAAGCGTCCATTGGATTGAAATTCAGATCCAATGTTCTATGCAAATATATTGTTTAAAAAAAATTCAATCTGATATGAATTATATTTTTAAAAATACTTAATTCCAAAGGGCAGCCACAGTTCGGGCTCTAACGGATGAGCCCGAGTAAATTGCGAACTTTTCACGATCGCCATTGGATTTGGTGCCATGTTCACGCCCCCCTCGCAAACTTTTCACACCTCCCAGTTCTAATCTAGTCAACTGAACCAGGGGCATACAAACTTTTGTCAGAGAGTCACACAAGCTATTACACAATAGTGCGAGGTCCGGACATCTTACTTGATGTGATGCTTCGGGATATGTTACATTCTACGAAATAAAAAAAATTGAGTGTATATTGTATTTTTTCATTATTGACAACATGTCTTTGAGGCCGGATGAAATGGCTTCCCGGGCCGGATTTGGCCCGCGGACCGTAGCTGTGGAGACCCCTGACTAAAAAATGCTTTATTCTTCGCAGGATTTACGTGCCGAATTTTACCCAGCCTCTATTACCGAATGTTGTCAACGGTGCTATTCTTTCGTAATAATACTATTGCTCAAACTATTTCCTTCCCCCTTGAGAAATTCCCAGCCTTAATCAAGTAGTCACAAACGCAGTTGCTTTCGCTAATACAACACAGTTCTCGGTTTGATACTGGGCTATGCGAAATTGGTTTGTTTTTGTTACAAGGTTATGTTGTGATGCCTGATGGCAGCATTGAAAGGCAGTAGTAAACTAAAAATAGAATGCAATGTGGAAAACGCGTAACAGAGGCAATGTTTTTGCAAACTCATGGGCAGCATGTATTGGGCAGATTTTGCAGAGATAAGCGTCACTTTATTCAGGTCGTGCAACTTAATATTTAGGGACTGCTGAACGTAACTAAATACCTGCCAAAACTGACAAGCTACAGTATCTAGTCCACGATTACTGGGAAAATCCGACACTTTCCTAATTTTCTTTGAAACGGTAACTGTGTCATCAGCGCTGGGTTTTCAGTGTATATCACGAAACAGCATACGTCTCACTGTTTTGGTAAACATTTACACTGTGATAAAATGTTGGCCCAAGATAATGAAATCACAAACCGTGTGTTCTCTGTAAAGTCCGCAGCTAGCTTGTTTGGTATTTAGCTCGCTTTTATTACAACAGATGCGCAAGACATCGATAAACAGTTTAAATTGTAATTTGGTAAAATTTGTGGTGGTGTTGTCTGAAAATATGAGAAAAATATTTGACATATACAAAAGACAGGGACATCACAAACAAAAAGGCTTGGCTTATGTGATGCAAATTATGAAACATTGGGCTGTAGATGTCTCGCTTCTGTTGAACAGTGCCAAACGTTTTTGTAACACCTGGAATAGTGGTATCGAAGTTTTTTTCTTCACATCACGCGTCTACTTCCAAGCATGTAAAGCAGTATTTAAACAATTTGTTGAAATCTACCGTTATTAGTGGCGTTAAAATGTACTTCAGGGAAATGTGCTTTTAAGCTAAGTGTGAATCTATCACGTGTTTATTTGGTTTTCATGATAACCACCAGAGATACCTAAAGTGGCATGGGCGTCGGGAGGATTTTTTCCAGGGTGACAACAGTGGTGAAATTTCATTGCACCAACTCGAAACTAAGAGAAAAACATTTTCAATTCAAACGTAATAGGAAAATATCAAATTTAAAAATCCAGGGGAGGTCAAGTAACCACTTTCCACCCCCCCCCTTCCGACGCCCATTAGTAGTAATACCATAAGAAGTGCCTTTTATTAGTTTTTTTTGGGATTTTTTTGTTTTTCCGCTTCAGCAATAAATATGCTTTTCATGAACATGTAACTACACAAGCTTTGTCTGGAAACGTGATCGTCATTTAACCTATATACTCAACTGCTATCGTGGGACGTGAGTTGTCACTTGTTAGTGTAGGAAGAACGCTTATACTTCTGACCAGGTCGGGAACACGTTCCAGACTTTTTTCTGATCTCGCGACGGGTTGCCAAAACAGTGTCAAATGTTAGCGTGCAGCATGCTGTAGGGCAGTGATCGGAAAGCTTTCGTTATGATGGCCCAAACCAGCCTTGCAGTCGTATTTAGTTTTTGAAGGCCCAATTTCAAACTTATGCTGTATTCAGTTCCTGTTACATATAAAATGCTATGTTGACGTCATAAACCGCGTAATGACAAAAACAATGGTGTGTTAACGTCAAACAATCAATGTTCAATAGTTGTTACAGCAGCCTATGTTTCAGCCCACGCAGCCGGCGCAAGACTGTAGCTCTTACATATCACGTGACCTACAACAGAAAGTGTTGCGCAACCCCAATAAAAAAGCGCTAAACCGCCCACAATTGGGCTGAAGCCCACGCTTTGCCGACCACCACTGTAGGGCACAGGTTCTCAAAGTGCTCCGTATGGAGCCCCAGGGCTCTGCGAGAGAAACCTCGGGGCTCCGCGAGCTATTCGTTTTTTTTGTTTTTATTTTTAGAAATTTATTGTGGGGCTCCGTAAATTATGGTCAATCTCTTCATGGGCTCCATAACACCAAACGTTTGAGAACCCCTGCTGTAGGGTATATACTTTAAATACATTTTGTAGATATAAGATATTAATTGGGACACCAAGTGTTCTTATTTACTGTGCAACATGTGAAAAATGGGGGCCCAGCTTTTTCACCTGCTCCAAAAGTTTTGTGAATTAAGGCACTTTCGAACTGTGGTGATTTCCTGAAAGATCGCACAGGTCAACCAACAAAAAGACTTGCAGTTTTTCTACTTTTAGTTTACATCGTTTACTTTTACATGAGTCAGGGATAGTAAAACGGAGTTTTACGTATCCCTGACAGGAGTGTACCTACCGTAATATCTCGTATCTTTAGGAACTTGTGCATCAGGCCATGTCACAAAGCTAAAAAAATAAGCTACATTGTGAATAAGCAGGCTCCGAAACCACTATGATTCTTAAGTTCTTGCCTGCAGTCAACGTATGATATTCGCGAAGTGGCCACAGACAGTAACGTTGAAGGCAAATAAAAACATCTGTTTGATAATGTACGAAAAATATGCAGAATTGCAGCATTCATCCCGTGATTCGCTTAATTTCAACATCTTGTCTAGACATACGCGCATTCCCAGCGGTTGGCTGCTTCAAACAGCTATTGGCATGTGGTCCGTCAGGTTTCGTTTGGCGTGGCGTTATGTGCAAGACCAGAGAGCAGTGTGCAACTGCTGGCGTGCTACAGCAAGGGAAATGACGAGATCGATTGTAACACGAGGACTCAAAAGCGCAAGGCGACTACGCAGAAAGAACAGGATCTACTGGTTTAGTTAAAGTACCGCCACTGATGCTTTTCTCAGCAAAGTTGTCTTCAGTTGAGATCTTTCCGAGCTCCTGCGTGATGAACTTGGTAGTTTTGAAAGGAAAGTTCGTGGCGTATGCCGCAAGCTGCACGCGAGTGCATGAGTAATGTAGTTGGAAACAAAATCAAGATTTGTTAAAAACATTTTGGTCTTTCCGGGTTTTGTTTAGTTCATGTTGCTTTTTAAAAATATGGATGGTTTGTAACGCGGTTTTGTTAACAACCCTGATTAGTATGGTATACTGAACGTTACGTAGGTTACAATAAAGAAATTAACACCACAGTGTGTCACACTGTAAACCCAGCATATGAGGGACTTGCAAAAATACAGTATTTGAATTAAATTTTCCACAGCAAGCATCGTGTACTGAAACTTGTTTTGTGCACAGCCTACCTAACCTTATAAGAGCGCGTTCGTGACCTCGAAGTCGTAAATCGAGTTTGTTGCAAACAGCTGAGCGTGTGAACCGCAGCAGCTGAGCTGTGCCAGAAAAATAATTATTGCCGTTTTGACGGAAACAATCACAGCCACATCACTGAATTGGTGAGCGCCAGTGACGTACCTAACGTTTGTGTCGCTGAGGTGCAGGTAGAATTTTCCGTACCCTCGCAGAAGTGATTAGTAATACGTTACGTAACACAACGCTATCATTCTACAGTACTAGGTGCTTTCAACGTCGTTGCCATAAAGACCAATGTCAGCAAGAGTTGCTTCACAGCACGGCAGAAATCTGCACTTCGTGTTTTGCTGAAGTGATGAATCGCTAACAACGCACGTTTCTGTTCCGTGAGTCGTCAATTATCCAAAAAGTTTTCTTTGGAGATAAAACCACCATCTCTAATAAATGCAATCTGTTATATGGTCTATACTGGTCTGCTAAGACTGTTTTCTGATGTGAGGCCGTATATTACGAACGTGGTCTGATATAAAATAGTCTGTTAGTGTTATGAAAGTGCTCTGTAACGAAACTGACGTTTTATGAACGTGATCTGTTGTGAGACTGCAAAGCAGGGGCGGGTCCAGCTGGCAATGTTTGGGGCCGGACGCTTTCTGTAAGATTTGGAAGTCAAGTCTCATAACGGCTTCGCTACTGTAAGAGAGATGAAGTATAGTTCGCAACACCGCTGAGACAAAACGCGACTATTTTTCATAGTTAAAGGCCACAAAGATGGCCGGCAAGTACATCAGTCACAGTTTATTGACGGGGAAACTAGTTTCGCGTTTTCCAACGCATCATCAGTCCTTTAAATGTAAGACAAATTTCACAAGCGAAATGTTGGCACTTTTAGGTTAATGCATTACATGACATTCTTGCCTCGGCTTAACACGTTTATGCATTAACGAAAAAGTCTCTTCATCAAAGCAATGGCTTTAATTTTTACGACTATCCGTTTGTAGGTTCTCTTTCCTGATTATTTTGCAGGAGGTTTTTAACACAATTCTGAATCACAAACAACATCTTAGTACATGATCAGATGCTGGTATAATTCAGTGAAATTAATACACATATCTTTTATTGGACTCAAGATAACCAACGTTCAAATATTCACAACACAACTTACAGTTTCTCTCAGTACAAGATTTCATCTTTCCCTAGTTTTCTATTCACTGTTACACTAAATACATTTATCAAATGGCTAGCCGTAATTGGTGCATTCCTTTTTGGTAAGCATTGCGACTTTCTTGAGGGTATCGCCTGCTTGCGTCACGGAATGACTTTTTAGTGCTACCTTCGTTTTTGTAACACTCTCATTCGATTCGTTTCCAAATTTCGGGCCTTCGGAAATCAATTAGTCGCAGATTGGTTGACGTATTTCAAATTTCGCTTGTGTACCAGTGTGTCCCTCTTGACACTGGCGACCGGAGCATTCCCTATTTACACAGAACGAAATCTATTCGGTGTGGGCCTGGTGGTCCCAGACTGTCTGCTGGGCGTGCCATCACTAGTGAGGACCAGTGTACATCCAACCAAGCGCTCCCTTATCACGAGATCAAAGGGCATCCCTCGGTACAACATGCACCTGGCCTTCAGCCCTTCTGAAATCTTGTCACTGATAACGCTCAATATATAGACATTTCGCAATGATACAAAACATCAAATATTCACGCTTTTCTATATCCTAAGCATCTTAAGCAACATTTCATATCACGATATATGTAAATATACAATCATTCATGTACTTTAGACAACGTTAACATTTTATTCTGTTCCAACTGACGCACTTTATTTCTTTTATTTTCTATTACAGTTTGTTCTATTAGCGTCAAGCTTACTTAGATTGGTAATTGTTTTGGTCTTGCTAGTGCTCTTTAAATTGGTAGTTTACTTAACTTGCTTATTGTAGCACTTTTGTTTTATTTATCAATTTTTACACAGTTTACAGTTTTCTGATTTTAACACATTTTGCTTTTGTCTTAGTTTTGCTTATATTACATATGTGCTTGTAGTCGTCAATGCTACTTCTTCCCATGTTATCTAAGCACTTAGTAGGTTGCAAATTTTACCAAACTTCACATAACTCTGTGTGTCTATTACAGCGTGACATTCGTTCGTTTATTTTAACTTGTCCTCGCGTCGTTACCATAGGTCGACGCGTGATTTTTGGCTGACATGGGCCTGCAGACTTTGTACAGGCTTGTCTCGAGATTACATGTTCCAATTGGTCGAAAGTCATTACATGATTTTGTACAACCTGTGTACTTCACTTGATTCGTGCCAATTGGCTTACTTCAGCTGTACGAAGAAGTCTTTCAGAGTTCTTTTATTCCGTAACATGATGGTTCAGCAATTTCTTCAGCTAAGTTGCTGTCGGGCGATTGGCGTAACTCTGGGTCTTTGTCCTCATTTAACAGCATATCAACCACTGCATCGATGGTGGGTAATTCGCGTTGCATTTGTTCACTAGCGATCAAATAGTTTATCTCTTGTGCTCTTTTCTCACTTTCTTTTTTTTCGTTAATCGTTAGATTGTTGAAGGTGGTGAATGGTTTCCACATATGTGTTATTTGCTGGTGGTTTGAAGGCAGATCGTGTACGTACAAGACATAAATTTGTCGGTTGTACATACCTAATCCTATATAGTGCATTATACCGTGGTTGAAGTTATGCACTCGCAACTGTATCTTTGACACACTTCTTGTGTTTTCACTTAACCATTTGTAGATCATTACTATGACTTCTTCGGGATCTAACTGTTCAAATGGCTTTTGCAGTTTGCTTTGGTCCTCTATCTTTGCTGTTTTGAAAACAAAATAGATGTTTTCTTCATTGTCAGCGTATTCTTTTAACAGCTCTGCGTTAGCTATCTGTAACACACTTGCTTATGTACAGCTTTTGACTTTTCGTTTTAGCTACTACTTGGACTTTTTGTCCTTCATAACAAATAAATATTTCATTCTTTAATTCTGGTTCGTATTCATTTACTTTGGTTAGTTCTTTTAACCAATCCATTACTTTTTGTAAGGTATTCGACGTTTGTTCTGGTGTTACATAGTTTTCTAATGTTTGAAACAGATTAGAATGCCCTAAAAACGTATACATAATTTATGCAAATACATACACACAAATATGAATTTCAGAAGTTCATTTTTAGACAACACCACAATCGCTTTACATAATATTTTCACCTATCGTACTCGACGCTTGCATCGTTCTTTGCTTACAAATACTTGTACAGACGGTTGTAACGATTTCTCTCGCTTGGTCACTGCGCTTCACTCCAAGTCAGAGAGCGTATCGTTCATTGTTTTAACTGCTAACTTGTCATGTAAGTTGGTCACTTTTCTACAATCTCTAATACTGCACTTTTGTCCTTATCGGTGTTGGGGGACGCAGTGCCTCCAACAGCACTTGAAAACAAGTAAAGAAAAACACACGAACTGTGGCTAGTTACAACGACATTACTCAAATTTTTCGAAGCTAAATGGCTGACCTTCCCAGAGCCTCATAAACCAGTCATTGCTAATAAAATCTGCGTTTGGCAGCGGTCTAACAAAGACACTTTTCCTCTGGAGATAACACACGTGCGCGATGCCAGAGAGAAGCCACGCGATAAAACAGAGCGTAACAGTTCACGAAAAATCAAGAAAGGCCGAGCCTTTCAACGTGCATTGGAAGGGTGCAATGAAGTAAATTTTTAGTTATTCCTTGTTCCAAACACAACTTCTTGGGGTGACCCTAAAACGCGAATAATGAGACATTTCGAAGATGACGAAAGTCTAATTCGGAATTGGTTTTAATGTGTTATTTTCCGAATTGCACAAAGTCACGGTGATAAAGTTGTTTTCGTAGGTTTTAGGGTGGGCGATCACCCCTTCTCCTGGATCCGACACTGCTGTAATAAATATGGTCAGTTACGAACGGGTATGTTTTGAATGTGGTCTGTTTTGAACTGCATGGTCTGCAATGAATGTAGTCTGTCATGAACGGGTATGTTATGAACAGGTCTGTTATGAACGCGTCTGTTTCGAAAGGGTACTCGAGTGGGCTACTGATGGCATTGATAGTGCAGAAGAAGAAAAGTAAGAAAGGGGCCTGGCTATGGCAGAGTTGATAGTTTAGGTTTCGAGAACCTCGTGTATGTTAAGATGCACTTCTGTAATGTGGTTTGAACTTGTTTACAAAAATCGGATGCGCGGCTTGATTAAGCAAAGCTTGTTGAAAGAAAAATCGGCGCATATTTAGAAAATGTTGATGAGCGTAACGCACTGTGTAGTGAAAACCATCAACTTCCAAGAGCACTGCTTTCAAAACTTCCTGTCAGAAACATTTGAAACCTGATTTTGTCGACTGTGTGTTTAACAAACGTAATTTCGCAAACAGCACTCACAACCAAACGGGAGGTTGCAGCCACCGAAGAGTTCATTTTCGAGCTATACACCATTGTGTGCAGATTTTTTGTGAATATCGAGAAGATTGACAAAACCGATCTGTACACCCTTTTGTGTAGATGTTTTGTGATTATCGGAAAGATTGACAAAACCGATCCGTATTCGTTGTTTGCGGTAAATGCCTGCAAGTGTTCTGCTGTAAACCAGTGTTTCTTAATGGGGTGAATGGTTCACCCCAGGGTGAATCAAATTTTTGCAGGGGTGAACCAACCAAAAGGGGTGAATAAGGGTGAACCGTCAGGTGATCAAACAGAAGTGATGCAATAGCGCAAAACCATAGTGCCCAGTGTGTCACGAAGGGTTTTAACCACGAATTACTTAACAGAGGTCGGGAAGACGCTGAATGGGCATTGTAGAGCTGGAGGGATATTGTCTACTTGAATAGCCATTGTTATCGATTGTTCTAACAATCTCCTCGCTCAACAAACTGCAGTCATCTACACTGTATACAGCAGTTTTAGAAAACTTCTAGAAGAGATGGTCATGTTTTTTTCATAGTTGTGAGCTTTTTATGGTGAACTTGTTTGTGGTACGCTACAATTTACTGCATATATTGGTTGTCCAGTTCAGTAGTAATGTTGAAAACTTGCAGTATTCATGTCTTAGCTAGATATGTAGCCCAATTAGGCTAAGGCTTCCAGGGTTTGCTGACCAGTCAAAACAACCTTTGTTATAGCCTATCACAGAAGTCGACTGAGCTAAAACCGTGCCTATTACGAAAACATTGCTTTCGTACTGTAGTTATGCGAAAACACCGAAGTACGGTTGATGCGAGCTCGGACTCTAAGGTCTTATTGAACTCTGTTAAGTAATCCGTGGTTTAAACGCATTATTGTAACAGTGATAAACGCATTAAGGCACATCCGCACCTGGCTTAATTTTTGGCTTTACTATATAATCTAAGAATAATGAATTAATTCTAAACTTTAAAATCTAAATTTTAGATAAAAACAGCAGTATGTCTAAGAAATATGTTCAGAAAATACTTAATTTTGGTGCATGCAGTAATGACACTGAACCAGACAGGCAACCAAGGCCAGCTGCATCTGCGTTAGAGTTAAAAAAAACTACTCCAAAGAGGAAAGTTGGTAACGAGAATACTAAAGTGAAAAGACGAAAATGGGATGATGATTATATCAAATATGGCTTTTTTCTACCCCAAAGTGAAGAAACCAGCCTTGCGCCATCTGCTCAATGCATGTTTTGTAGTGCAACATATCGCAACAACTGTTTAGCTCCTTCAAAACTACGCAATCACTTGCAAAACAAACACGCCATTCATCAAAACAAGTCTGTGCAGTTTTTCAAGAACCAACACGACTACTTATACAAGCAGCAGAGTGCTCTTAAATCATTGGTTAGAAACACCTCAGCCAACACAAAACCTTTGCTTTTTTCTTCTTTTGAAATAGCGCATGTGCTTATGCAACAAAAGAAGCCATATAGCGAAGCTGAATCAGTTATCAAACCATGCTTGAAGATCGTAGCAAATTGGTGTCATGGCGGAAAGCAAGCTGTAGATAAAGTGGAACAAATACCATTGTCCAATGATACAATGACAGTTCGAGGTTCCATGATTGCTGACGATATCAAGCAGCAGTTAATTGCTAAACTGAAAGAAGCACCCTTCTTTGCATTGCAGTTTGACGAAACCACAGATATTAAAAACGATGCCCAACTTATTGTCTATTGTCGGTTTCCAGACAAAAGTGTTAAGAAAATTGTTGAACACTTCTTGTTCTGCCTTCCGGTTGGTGTGCAGACTACTGGGGAATTTATTTTTTCTAAGCTAGACGAATTTTTTCAAAATGAAAATTTATCGTGGCAGAACTGTGTTGCTGTAACTACAGATGGTGCAGCAGCTATGACAGGAAAACACAGAGGTGCTACTGCACTGATCAAACTTAGGTCCCCAGAGTGCAAGTTTTTACACTGCATTCTACATCGTGAAGCGTTAGCTTCAAAGAAACTGAGAGCACATTCCTCTGATAAGGCGAGTGAGCTTGATAAACTGATGAGTGATGTGGTGAAGATTGTCAATGCTATTCGTCCTAAAGCAAAAACAAGTCGATTGTTTTCTAAACTTTGCGATGAAATGTCTGCAGATCACAAAAGTCTGCTTCTACATAGTGAAGTTCGATGGCTTTCACGAGGAAAAGTTCTGCAAAGAGTTTTGTTGCTGAGAAATGAACTGTATTAATTTTTAAAATCTCGCATTGATGAAAGTGGAGTACTTTTTGAAGATGATGTTTGGATATCGAAATTGTATTACATGGCATCAGTCTTTAATCATTTAAATCAATTAAATTTGTCACTTCAAGGTAAAGGTGGCGACATCTTTGAT
>Ga0210059_1011893_pt1 | contig 13246 bp, 9 predicted proteins | sample Ectturendosymbi2_FD_188042 | JGI IMG/M metagenome (GOLD analysis project Ga0210059, IMG submission 188042) | Ecteinascidia turbinata endosymbiont from Florida, USA - Sample 2 (SPAdes) (version 2) | ecosystem: Host-associated > Tunicates > Ascidians > Unclassified | place: Key West, Florida...
TGCACCCCTGGTCACGCACCCCCAACCAAAAAGCTTTATAACCATGCCATTTCATGACAGATTTCATTCAAATTTTGCAGATGTTCCTCATATGGGGTAATGACAACGTGAGTAAAATTTCAGGAAAATTGAAGAGGGATTTCCTGACCACTTCCTGAGAATTGACACGGAATGGCCCAATAATTGAAAATAAAAGCGGTTGATGTTCTTTAGCAAACTTCATCACTCAGTATATAATACAGTAGAATTCGCTTATGTGGATCCCTACGAGGATTGAGAAAAAGTACCGATATACGCGAACTTCCGATATAGACGAATAGCCATAAACCATTCAAAAACCATGCATTTGTTCAATGTTGAAGTGTGTTATGTAACAATTTTTACCATCTAATGTTGCGCGCCGTCAAATAAACGAAAAATTAAAAACATAGCGGCACGAGTATTTAGTGTTTCAAAGCCAAGATTGTTTCGTCACACCAATGATTAACGTCCTAGCAAAGATTATATTCTGGAAGTGTGCCCGATATTTGTAGCAGCAAGTGCTGTTAGAAATGAACGATAATTTTGTGAATGTAAGAAGTAATGGTGTCACAGGAAAGTTTCTGATGTGTTTGAAGCTGACATAATGCTCATGAAACATGAGATATCTAACTAGGCGAATTGCTGATGTTTTCGTAGCCGATACAAACGAGTTCTTGCTGTATTTATTGTGTTTTATTACATTCGATTGTCATGGGGTGTGCAAGTTATCATTATGCACCATTCATCTGATTCATTTCCACTGCCGGGGCTAAATGAACTAAACAATGGGTACTGTTGCAACCTCTCCGGTGGTGTTGCGTTGATTGTGTGATTCACCACGAACGGGATGTGCGTGAAGAATAACACCATTATATCTGTAGCGCGAGCAAGCAATAGTCAGAGATTGCGAGCATGATCTTTATTGTGGCTTGCTGCCACGGTGCGAAGCTTTGCGCACATACCGCTCGGGATTTCCGATCGCAACAGTACTGTGATGAAGTTCTAAAATTTTGTTTGGGTGATGCATCGGCGTATTCCCGTGCTTATTCTTCAGTTTATTTACCTTGCACAGGTGGCAGAAAATATTTTTTAAGTAAATGCCTTAAGTTTTTTTTGTTGATGAACGCTTAGAATTTTGCCTCGTCTCGTTAGGCGTATGTTCTAGTTTTATTCCAGTGAACTGGTTAGCGATTTCACATGTATGAAGTTGAATTTGAAATCTTTTGCCCATTTAGTTTTAGAGCTCTGCTCAGTGATGTTTATTCAAATGTGATTGGTTGGTTGAAGATCATTATTGAACTATTTCTGCTGTTACAGTTTTTCCTCAAGGTTGCTCAATCTACTCAGGGCCACATTCCTCAGAATGTGTCAAGACTATGTGGAATTTAACTGGTTGCTTACCTCAAGGTCAGGGTCATCCAGATAACTTGAACGCCACACAACTCTCAGCGTTGCTGAACCTGAACTTGCAGTAAGTATTGCTGCTGCTTTGTGCATGCAGAATTTGGCTGCAACGAGTCTGTATGCGCTGCTTGCTGTGGTGCAGGATGGATTGAGCATTTACCACACCAAGTACTGGAAGACCACGTTTCTTGCCTTAACACGCCTATCCTAATAACATTCAATTGTCATGTTTTGGGCAAAACAACATTGTTACAACAGAAATTGCAACAAACCCATGATTATTATAGAATTGCAACAAAACTTGCAAAACCATATCGCTATCAGTTGTAGTTTCAAGAAAATATCGATAAAGAAAAAAAACTGTTTTGCAAGAAAAGTTTGACCCAACGATAAATTTTGACTTTTTTTGACTTAATAGCTTGGGATTCCCTCCTGGTATGAGCGTGAAACTTGGTTTGTGGACGTTTCACACAGGCTGTAGAAAAGGCAGAAAAAATTTGGCTTTACTGACTTTTGGTTGCCTTATTGATCACAGATTTGTAGTTAAAAGATGGCTGAAAAGCACAAATCTAATATTTGTCAAAAACATTCAAAACTTCAGACAGTTTCAGTAGCACTATTAAAAAGAACAGCAAGTTTGCAACAAGATCTCAAATGGGAATAATTGTTATTGATCGTTTTCAGGATCAGTGCAATGTAATCAATTGTCTTTAAATTATGCAGTGAAATGATGAGTCAGATGTCTGCCACTAAAAGTAGTGCACTCAGTGGAAATGCTGCGGATCAGAACAATTGTTATGGATTGGGTACGTAATGACAAAAATTTGTGCACCTGGATCAGTTTTGTTTTCATTTTTATTTTAACAAACAGAAACATTGCTGTTGAATTGCTTTGTGAGCATAATGTTTTACAACGGCAACTATTTTTCTTTCTGTTTCCATTGATTTCATTTCTTCTGACTGTGTGATGTGGGATATGAACTGCAGCTGTCAGTAAGTTCTGGAATAGTACTAGGTTTGATGCAATTTGCGTTGGATTATTTGTGCTAAACAACTTTTGGGTGTATTTAATGTCATGTGTTGTGTCTTACCAATCATCTATAACTTTGCAAAAGCAAGATACTAAATTCCTACCTAAATTTTTGTGGAATCATCAGTTGTAACAATAAGTAGGGTTACGTTAAAATCAGAAGTAACAGTGTATTTCTTCTCATTGCAGTGCTCTCTGGCATACTACGTTTGTTCCTTATCTTCAGTGATCCGTGAATCTGAGCTGATTTGAGTAACTTACTTTCCTTGGTTTCGTAAAGTGATTTGCATGTTACTCAGAGTTTTGGCATCATTGCGAATTCCAGAAAATTATCTTTATTTATTTGACAAATTGACAGTTAAGGTTGTCTGAAAACGTGAGCTGAGGCTGAGTTCACATTTTGTTTTGCTGATGGCGGTGCTTCCTCCACGTTTTTTCGCAATTTCGCCGCTTGCCCTGGCACGAATCATATTGATCTCTTTGTGAGCTTGCTGTCTATCACATTTATTTGTTATCCTTGTCAGCCGCTTGTGGCCTCCTCAGCATTCGGTTAGCACCAACAATTTAGATATTTTACGATGTATGTTGAAGTTTGCGCTACAGGGGATCAAGCAAAAAAGAAAAAATACTCGTATTTTCTGCAGTAATGCTCAATGTATATGCTTACACTTTACGCCCGGAGCCAGCAACCTTTTAGGACTAGCAAGCCACTTCAGGATGTCCAGAAGGCACACTAGGCCAGAAGAAAAAAACAAGATTCCAAAGACTGGTTGTTTTATATTATTGCAGTAATCAGACACGAAGTTCATTGAAGACATGTACGGTAGGCACACTAACCGGGTAACGCAGTAACCAAAGAAACAGGTACAGAACATTGTTTTGGAGACCGTTCGAGATAAGCGCACGGGATAACCTTAAATTCACAATCTATATTCAATTGCTCTCCACGCTTGGCTGAAGACTTATATATAGGCCTGCAACCAGGGGGTCAACCGGGCAATTGCCTCCCCCCGAAAGTTGCAAGAGCATGTTTAGTTGCATTCATCAAACATGTTTAGTTGCATTCAAGAACATGTTTAGTTGCATTCATCTAAAACACATTCATCAATGTTTAGTTGTTAAGTACAACAACAAATTAGAATCATATTGCCCCCCCCCGAAAACAGCGACACAATAAGTTTCAATCATTTTACCCCCACCGAAAACATCATCAGCGGCCCTGCTTATACACATATTAATTCACTTCATTTGCAACTGACGTACGAGTCAGACCCATGCCAAAGGCCTGGTGGGATATAAAGCGCTTTAATTTGCATCTAGAAATGAACACGGCAAAAACCACATTTTCAGTTGCAGACTAAAACGGTGTTGTAGTGGGCAAAGAAATTAGGTGAATGCAAGAATCAGACATCATCGAAGTTCTTAGCCATGCATTAGCTGACTTTATTCAACAGTAAAGTAGTTCAGTGAGAAATCTGATTTTGCATCTTGGAGCAGTGGCGTACGCAGAAATTTTGCATGGGGGGGTTCATTCAGTGGCATTTGGTGTGCGTTCTTTGTGACGTCACAATTTGACGTCATATTCATTTTCCAAACCAACATTTTGGCGAAGTTTGTTGACATAATAGGCATATTCTTCTGCGCGCACTCCACTTATTTTATGTGTCTTTGCACTGAATATGAACTATCAGCGCTCCAAGGTAGAATATCGGAGGAAAATAAACTCAACGCTACGTCACAGCAGTTCATAACTGTAAAAATAGCAGGCTGCGTGTTAAAACAGGGTAGAAAAACACATTCATCACAGTGTCAGAGCACTTTACAACTGCGAAATGAGGCTGCGCTAATGTCTCGTCGAATACGAGCAGTCGAGCATAGAGGGTGTGCGGGTGGACTGGCTAGCGCACACTAGAGTCCTGCGCGGGGAGGGTTAACCCGCACTGCTTTGCGTGCGGGTTAGGGTTGCCAACCGTCCCGGAATGGCCGGGACAGTCCCGGAATTGACGTCTGGCGTCCCGTGTCCCGGGCTGGGTCACTTTTGTCCGTGAAGTTACTGACAGCTCTTTGTCTTAGAGAGAATTCATTGATTGCTATAATTCCGTAAATTAAGATTGACATATCTTTGAAAATAGTCCTTAATCTGAGAGCTGCGAGTATAATTGTGAACTGTTTGTTGCGACATTTGTAATTGCTACGCTGCAGAGCAGATTAAGCTCTTTGTGATGTAAAAATTTTTCTTTGTGATTCATACGCGAGGCTTGTAGAGTCTTTACTGTGTAAAATCGTTCGAACAATTCGTCAGGGCCTGAAAAGCAGTTGTTCGTGTAAACTAGAGGTTATTAGGCCAACGCTGCACAATCATCATCTCCGACGCGCAGCACGCGCTGTTGCGTTTGATGTCTATCGTGTTTCGTAAGCTTCTGTTGCATCAATCTTGGAATTCTTGGTATTAAGGTGTCCCGGAATGGCGAAACAGAAAGTTGGTAACCCTAGTGCGGGTTGAACTTGCTGCGGGGCGGACGCGAATTTAACTTGCTGCGGGTGCGGGGCGGACGTGGGATGAGAAATTCTTCATTCGGGTAAATGAGTGTGGAGCCAAAGCACATGAACTTAATCAGCTCAAAAATCGCAAAACACGTGGATGGACTGAAGTTGTTTGTCAGCATTGCGCTTAGAACAGTAGGCCCGCAGCAGTTATAACATTATGATGTAACAGCCCATTGTTGCGAAACACTAGCTCAGGCTCTTGCCTTGTGGTGGGCAATTGACCATTTTCCAATGCAACCGTCGTACGTGGTGAGGAATAATTCAGTTTAGCAGCCCTTCTAAATGGATAAGACAACGCTAAACGCACAGCTAGTCACAAGTCACAACTGGACTGAAACGTGTTTTTTATCACCTCAAATCTGTTGACCGCGGAAGATCAGATCTGTGGAAAAGTTTGGTTGCTAATGATAAAAATGAATAGCTTGATTTTGCTGCTTGCTAAACTTGTCTTCAGGTGTTATAAGTAGGGCAAGTTTTTGCAACTTTTTTACAGCTTCCTAAATACGCACTCAGATTTTATGTGGTACGATGTTTTAAGCTTGTTCCAGGAATTTGATATTGCAACTTTTTCCTTTTTCACATGCAACTTTTCGTGCAACGTCTATCAAGTATTTTGCAAAGTGTAGAAGTTTCATTTAAAACATGCTTTATAACTATTTCAATATAGTTCTGTTCTCTTTGATAACCAAATCGAACTGAACAGTGACCTAAAAGCAATTGTAGAAATGACCCGGTCAAACATCAGTCCACAACTGCACGCCAAATTGTTTAATTGCTAAGAAACTTCATGCACTGTGGAGCTTGCCAAACAACTGCATGCACAAGTTTTTTAGCAAATTGCCAAGCAACTTCGTGCACAAGTTTTGGCATGCTATGCAAACTGTTGGTAAAACATCGCCATTTCTCACTAGGCAATGTTTGGAAATATTTAGCATTATACGAAAATAAATCGCTTGAGTAAATCACTTTCGTTTGAAGTGCTTGTGCACAAATACAATATTTTACTGCAAGTTTTGTTAAAATTAATGCATGCTTCTCACGATTTTATTGCTGCAAAAACTTGCCCTAGTTGTGAGTTTTTAGTAGTTTTCGGACAGCTGCGGGTTTAATACCGAAAAATTGCGGTGCGGGGCGGGTTTAAATTTTGCGGGGCGGGAGCGGACAAAAAATTTCAACCCGCGCACGACTCTAGCGCACACCCCGGCTTGAAGATCGAATTTTGCTAAACTACACAAGAATTGAGAATGCGCATGAAGTACGCAAGAAAACTTTCAATTTTTTGTTAAGTATAGAAGTCCGGCATCCTTTTAGTTTCCTTTTACCCTGCTGAAACATTATCAATTGCCTGAATGCTTCCATTTTAAAAACTGCTGTTTTTGAGCTCGTGCAACAGTTCCATCATGCTACATAAATTGGTAATGTAGCCAATGTGGTCAGCGCTTGTGCTGATCAGCCTTAGCAGACAAAATAAAGACAATTGTTTTGGATAAAGTGGACTATCGCGGAACACAATCTTAAACATGCCTAATGGACGAAAGGTCTGCAAAAAGTGGTGAGATGGTTTCTGGATGCAGACGATAACCCAGATTCCTACCATAACCTAATTATTACTTTTCACCCCATTTACAATGTTCCTTGAAATTTGCATGCAAGTTTATTCCGTGGTATTTACATTAAGTCGACAAATTAACTAGCAAAAAGCATGCGAAAACAATCTCCTTTGCGCAGGTAATAAGTTTTTGTAAAATATCAAGCTCAAGGGGGGTTAACCCCAACCCCCCTTGCGTACGCCCTTCAAGGTAGGTGCAATATGATGTTCCATTGGTTATGAGCTCCGCAACAGAAAATCGTTGCAAAAGACTGCCCTGGGTACTGAAGCTGGGTTAAAAGGGAACGAAACTCATGAAAAAAGAAGTCCGCCGAAATAAACCCTAGGTCCCTAGCACCAGTCGTCAGCGATCTGCACATGGACAGAGTTACCAAGGCTTTCCATCAGTACATCCTATAATGTTTAGAATCTATCACCCCACCTCACAGTGGAAGGTGGTAGAACACCAACACCACTAATGAGTGCGTAACACAAGCGTTTCTGTGACTATCCGCACAGAAAATTCGCAGGCACCGTTCTGAGTTGTTTTAATATGCACAAATAGAATCAGTATAGAGCAGGCCCGTAACCAGGGGGGGGCGAAGCCCCTCCTAGAAAATTTTTCGCCCCCTCTGGAAAAATGTGTTGGGCATAGTTTAAGAATATTGGACATATATCAAAAAATTTTGGCCCCTCTCGGAAAACTCTTCGCCCCTCCTGGTGTCCCAAGCTGGTTACGGGCATGGTATAGAGTAAAGTAACATTGTAAAGTTGAGAAAAAACAAGCTCGAAGTGCAACAGAATTAGAGCTCGACCGGTAAGTTTTTTTTTTGGCTGATATCGATGTTTTTCAATTTTCATTGCCGATATCCGATGCTGATACGATATTTTTGGATTACTCAAGCAGTATTTGTTTTGCCTCACGAGGCAAAATAACCACTCCTGGAGCCATTTTGCCTTCAGCCAAACTTTCAAACTACAGCTGAATGAAAGCCATTGCCAGTGCATATTGTTCTTCAGGCCACATGAACAAAGAAAATAGTTTCACTAGTTACAATTATTTTATGAGGCAAGATATACACTCCTGTTATGCCTTGTGAGGCAAAATATACACACATGGAGATATTTTGCCACCAGCCAAACATGATTGCCTCAACTGGTCACATGACAAGTTTGGACAGCTTGTTTGTCTCAGTTGACTGTGACATCTGTAAATGGGTCAGTCTGATAGGCAAGTACTGTTATGCTTTCAGTGCTGGCAAGTTGTTAGCAGCTTCTTCCTTGCATTGTGTGCACTGTAGGGTAAATCTAAACCCTTGTTTCTTTGCGCATTGTACTTGTGACGTGACCATTTCAAACAGCTGTGTTTGACCAAAGGGATGGTTTAATACGTTGTGCCTACTGCAGTCCATAGCAATTTCTAGGACTCATAGTAATCTACCTCTAAATGAAACAATGCACAAACAGCAAACATATGTTGCGTATAAGTGGGCTTACTCCTTGTGTAGACATCTGTGCCTACGCTCAGATGTCATAAACAAGTAAAAAAATGCGCGACGCATTAAAACCATCACATCACTGCGATGAATACAACAGCGAATACTTCGCAAACCTGGGTCCTGCTCGCTGTGACGTAGGCATTTTTTTGATGCACGCTGAACGCAAGGCTGCCAAGTCTAGAGAGACCTTGGTAATACACAGTGTTGCCACTCTGTTGTTATGGAAAAGCACGAGATTACATGATAAAAAACAGATTCGCCAAAAAAACACTAGATTACAAAAGCAAACTTAAACATCGTGAAAATGGCCAGAAAATGTGTTGCAGTGCCAACCATAGACATTGTGCAATTCATTGTAAACCAGAGACAAAGAAAACGGGAGATAGCAACTCATTGTAAACCAGAGACAAAGAAAACGGGACGAAATAAACAAGCATTGTCTGTCTGTCTAGCAGCAACGCTTGTGTTTGTACAGGTCACTGAAACTTTTAACAGATGACCAAGTGACTTCGCAGCGGTTTGACTCAAAACATTTATATTGTCTTGTGTAATTTAAGATTTATTAGGTAGAATTTTTAGCAAATTACAATTGCACTAAATGAAAAGGTCTCAATTACAGTTGCAATTACACAAAATTGTGCAATAAATTACATTCAGCTCACTTATAAAAAAAACACTAGACAGCCATAAAAAAGACTAGAACACTAGATGAAATGAAAAAACACTAGATTTAGTGGAAAAACACTAGGAGTGGCACCAGTGGTAAAACAGCCAACCAACACAAATACGCGTAACCTCGTTTGTTTGCAGACAATCATCTGCTTACCGCGCCAAAACCTACGAGCGAGTGTTACGTCATGGAACGTTTTATCGGGACTGTTGCACAACGGTCTGTATACGCGAAGGCTCTGTTCGCTGGGAACAGGACAGAGCATTTGTGTTAATCAATCAGGGTCAGAGACGAAGTAGCAACTTGTTTCCGAACGCTCCATGCAAAGCAACAGCGCAACACTTTTATCAGCAAATATTGCCGATATATATCGGCGGAATTTTGTCGATACGATACATCGTCATATGGGCCGATATATATCGGTGTGCCGATACATCGGTCGAGCTCTAAACAGAACAAACGCAAGAGGAATAACAGAATGGCAGAGGAGAGGTTGGTCTTGCTCTGGGGCCGTGGCAAGTACAAATACGCCAGATGCAGTACAGTACAAAGAACAAAGAGTACATAGTGGATAGACTGCAACGCTAGCAAGCCCGTCTACAGGCCGGAGGTTGTTGACCCGTGTTTTATGCAGAAACACCACTCTCTTGTTTATCATTGAATAACATTTTTATTGTGATGCAGTAGCAGTAAATAATGAAGAACCTAACGGATAGTGATTGTTGTATTTTACCATTTTCTGTTTCCATTGTAGTTTTTCCACCTGGTTGTACTACTTTCCATGGACCTCATGAAGTAACCTGTCTCAATGGTACATGGACACAAGTTGGTTGCCCTCAAGAAGGGTTGAAATCTCCTGCCAACATGAACATTCTTGATAGATCTATAGCTTCAGTTAAAAACTTAAGGTGGTGAACTGCTTTTTTTCGCTGAGACATTTCGGTTATTTTTGCTGAAACATTTCAGTCATTTGTCTCACAGTTATATTAAAACTCGCCGTAACAGTGTTCATTAACCTCTATTTTCAGACATTCCGACTTAAATGACCTAATTTTTTCGTTAATTAAAAAGAATCGGCCTATGACCAAAAAAACAGGTAGAAAAGTGAAGGCGATATTGTAGACAGTTCGTGCTTACGGTTACTCTTTGTTCATGTAGCGGAGTCGCGGTTCCATAGTTCTCTCATGCCATTGAAGGTCTTTGAAATGTCGTACCTTGCTTGTTGAAGTGCTGCAAGCAGTGAGAACCTACTGCCTTGAAAAATTTTTCCAAATGAGAATAATGTCAACCAACTGTGCGTCATTTTGTACTGATGCAGTAAAGCACAAGATATTGTGCTTACTGCTTATAACGGCCGTAACCAACTGATATTTTCGGGGGGGGGATGATGGTAACATGCTGTTGTACTATTTTCGGTGAGGGAAAAATTATTTCAAGTGGTTGTGCCTAACAACTACACATATTTTTTAAAATTTCGGTGAGGGGTCTTGCCCGGTTTTCCTCTGGTTGCATGACTGGTTCTTATTACTAATTAATTTGCCTTTGACAGGCTATAAACAATATTAGGGGATGCCTGAGATACGCTGTTAAAACACACCCGAGTTTTTGAATACCAATGATGTTAAAAGTCACAAGATCACTTTAAATTCATATTTTTCTGAAGCGACATTGATGACAAACATTAATTTAGTTGTGTGTTCTCTTGAAAAGATTGAGTATTTTTGCTATGTTCCTTTAAGTGTTGCAAGAAAATACTCATTTCGTGAATTACAGTGCCCACTTGATATTGTGGTTTTCAGAGATTTGTTGCACGACATGAGCCAGACATTGTCTGATGCCAACTCTGGTGTAACAGCTGCTCAAGAAGCTTGTTATGGATTCGGTAAGCCTATTTTGAAGGAAATGATGGTGCTGCCAGTATAGACGGTTTACAATAGCGACCATTGGTTTCAGGCATGGTTTTTTGATTTGTATGATTAAATTTTGCAGCTTTGGCCAATTGGCATGTGAAATGATGTTAGTTGTTCACCAGATTTTGTTCACGTTGTGAAATGTGAAATACTGCTTATGAAGTTGGTATACGACTGTCGTTATCGATTTTATATTCACGTATCAGGCGTTTGTCATGGATAGCTTTTTTTATATCATGTAAGTTTTTCCTTAAGAATTTCATGCTCTTCCAAAAGTGTTTATTCTAATAGTTTTGTTATGAAGTCGGGATTTTGTTGTAGGTCCATTGGTTTTATTTCTTTTGAGGATGGAAGATTTTGATAATGTTGGTAGATATTGATTTAACTGATTGTTAAGCATGCTTTGCCAGGTGTGTATGCACGATGAAGTGTTTAACATAGGTAGTTTGGTATTTGGAAAGCTCCTTTCAATTAGAAAGCATCAAACCAATATTTCCGTCACTGGGGCTATCTAGTTTTGTTTTGGTGCAGCGTAGTGGTTCTTAAATTTGCAAGACTTAGAGCAAGAGGTAACGCGTATTGTGTTTAGCGTTTGGCCAAAAGTGCACCCAGTTTCAAGCACCGGTTACCCTTGATTGCGTCACTAGCACATGGACAAGTCTTGGTGCATTGTCTGCTGGCTCAATGTATCCCCCTAGTTTGTCTGCTGCTGATCAAACAGCTCTTCAGAACCGCAATATGAGGTAAGTTTTTGAGGAAGGTTATGATTTTCAGAAATAATTTCTAGATCCTGATATTTGTGCAGTGTTGTCTTTTATAACTAGGAGAATGGTTCCAACAACGAGTAGATTACAAGTTTAGTAGAAATATTGATTTTGAATATAAATAATTAATGCTGGATTTTTGGAGAAATGACCTTCGAAAAGCACAGTTTTCACTTATATTTGCTTGGAATTTGTCTGGTTCCCTGGCTGGTTAACAGATGATTTGAAAGCAATTTCTGTCGTGGCCTTGTGAAACAATTCTGAATCTCATTAACAGGTTGAAATAACTTAATGCTCTAGTTTGTATTAGAAAAAGTTTTATTCATTATTGGAAACGGATACATTTTTGACTCGATAACCTCGCGAGTAAGACGTTTGCAACCAAGTTTCTTAGGTCAGATCAGGCCTACACAACATATGGTCCGCGGAAGGTTTTCTTGCGGCCCGCGAGAACTTTCTCAGTTGTAGAAAATGTTGCAAGAGCTGCACCTCCTCAAGTAATTGTTCCAAAATTTCTTCCATACTACAACGAAATCTTGATATCGAAATGAAATATATTTTTGCGGTCCGCGGCAAATTTGTGTTGATAACTTGGCCCTTCGAGCTTTCTGAGTTGTGCAGGCTTGGGTCAGATGTTTAAACTCTGTCAAAACTACCATACAAAAAAACAATTACAAAATATTAATTTATTCATTTTGATACCCGCGTTTCTTCTCGGGAGGTTCACGAGGCAGCATCCCCAGTAGGAATTCAAATACCTCACTGTTTTCAGAATTTCAAATAATTCTACTGGGTCCACACCAAGGACCAAGCAAGGTCGTAGATGTAAGCATGCCGCCTGCATAGGTGGATCCAGGATTTTTTATGGGGGGCCTAGGGATGAGTTCATCCGGATGTGTACTGACTGCATAGCGGTGAATACCCAACTGATCAGGTAACTTTTTTTAACAAGCACGGTAAAATAACCATAGACATTTGGCTAAATCGCATTGTCACCATTATTCAGGCTTACTGGGACGCTTCTGGAGCAGAAGCGGCCTTCAAAACAAATCAGAAATTATTCTTAAACTTATCTAACCTCAAAAAGCAACTTGTTGAATGCCGAAAAAAAATTATTATTATTATCTAAACAAACACAGGTCTACGCAGAAAAAACGCGTGGGCTAGGCATAAAAGTGACACAAAAATGCACGAAAAAAAACGAAATGCCGCCAGTAACCTTTGTTGGCAGTCTGAACAAGACCCATGCCTTATTCGTATTGTATTCGAAATTGCAGATGTGCATGAAATAGAAGTACATGATGTTCGGACTTAAATTTATTTTCGGAAAATTCTCCGATTGTCACACATCACGATTGTCTCTTGCCTGAATCGGCAAAATTTATTTACTATCAATCACAAACTGTTTCAAACAAAATGCTATTGAAGTATTCATTACCAAAGCCATTTGATCATAGAAAAAAACTTGAAGGTCGAACAAACCGTAATTATTTTGAAAACAAGCACCACTCTCCCTCACAGAAAAAACGCCTGGGATACGTAGCCTACGCGTAGAGACAAACATCCCAAAAAACTCGAAGCAATAAATGGCACTTTGCCCTGGAAGGTGTTTATTGCATCACAAGGGCGTTGAAAATGATCAGACAATGCTTTTCCACGTCGCAACGGCAAATGTTAAGTTTGCAATTTGCAGCGAGTCAATGGCCAACTTGTCATCCGTACAATTTTTTGAACGAAACGCGACTATATCGCGGCTACGCAATTTTAGAAATACGATACAGTAGGTTGAAAAAAATTTATTACGGAGAGCAGA
>Ga0210059_1011895_pt1 | contig 13244 bp, 8 predicted proteins | sample Ectturendosymbi2_FD_188042 | JGI IMG/M metagenome (GOLD analysis project Ga0210059, IMG submission 188042) | Ecteinascidia turbinata endosymbiont from Florida, USA - Sample 2 (SPAdes) (version 2) | ecosystem: Host-associated > Tunicates > Ascidians > Unclassified | place: Key West, Florida...
GTTTCTGGTTCAAAAATTATGATCTAAAATAAACAAATTATTTAATTCAACTAATTAGCTAATTAGTCAAATATTTTTCCTAACTTACATCATAACTTTTGAGCCCGAAACCCCAGCAGGTCATCCAAAGTATCAAAAGACTCGGATTGTAGCCTAGTTTCCAGTAAAAACTTCAGCGAAATACTACCACCTGATGGTTGGCGCCCAGGGCTATGCAAAGTGGGCCAAGTTGGCCTAAAAGTCCTCCACTTATGACGTCACTCACAAAAAAGCCGCATCTCCCAAGCAAAGTTTTTTTAGAGTGCAGAGTAGAAGACTTGCCATGTCTTTTGAGACTTTTACTAGGTCTGTAGAGCATACCGGACCGAAGAAATTCTCGTGCAAAGCCACAAGCGTTTAGGCGTTTTTTCCTGAAAATTCCCGAAACCACATGGACTCCAAAGAGTTAAGATCATCATGCAGAAAGCACAATTTTTCTCCATTTTCACCAAGTGGTAGCCTGCAGTAAGTTAGCCGGTCATCTACAGTACAACCAAGCCTAAAAAAAGCAGCATTAAGTTACAGCCGATTACTGTCCGCCAAAAGTAAATTCCATAAGAACAAGTCACCATGACAATAAGGTGCGCATTACGCATCCAATGATTGTGCAATTGTGCCACGGTAGTTCTGCTCCAATCACAACCACTGCGCTTTTAAGTTGCGTTGTTGCAAACAATGCTTTTGCTGGTTGTGTTTTACAAACGGACAACAGCAAATTTGTGACGCAACAATGAACACTGATTACCATGCTGCTTTCGGACCAAGTGAGAAATCATCACTTTGAAGCATTTGTGAAATATTGTAACAGCTTGGATTGTGAGATCACAATTATCATTATTATGCCTCGTGGAAAATGTTGATTAAGTTGACCCACGAACACGACATTTTAGCTTGCGTATAGTATTAACTAGCGCACTAAGCCTAACATATCAAGTTACGAAAAGTAGCATCCTTTTAAGATGTTACGTGTAACTGCTTGACAGTGACCGCTGTCGTCACTTGTGAGTAGCAATTGAATTTGTAACCATATTCATAGTGCCATAAGTGTTGCCCTGGGAATCATTCAGGAAAAATCTTCAAATCTGATATTTGTTGAAAAGCGTGTGAGGTCACATTTGGATAAAGTGCACTTTCACGAGAGCAATACCCTTTCTGTGTACCATTTTGTTTTATACATTTAATTTGTGATCAAATCAGAAGGTTTACGGTCCTCCACTAATTCCTGACTAGATAACCTCTGTTTTTTGTGTGTTCCTTGTCTTGAGGAGTACATGTGGCCCAATGAACTCAGTACCGCCAAACAAATCTGTTTATCTATCCGCTGAATGTGGTTTTCTCAAAGTTGCCATTGAGCCAAATAATTGCTTATCCCAGTAATAGGCATTTTTCGTTAGAACAAGCATTTTACTAAAAATGTAAAATAGTAATGGTGTTAGAGACTACAGAGAGCTTCTGGAATTTAGTCAGCAAAGAAAGATTTCTCAAACTGAAAGATTTCGCACTAAAATGCTCTAAATTTGGAAACACATGTGTATGAGGGTACATTTTCTACGATGAAGCAAGTCAAATCAAAAAACAGAAATCGAATGGCAGACGAAAGACTGGGCGATAGTCTCGGAGTTGCACCACTGACGCTGGTATTGATGAAGGAACAATAGTGTCAGAGAAGCCTCAACTACTGGTTTCCCACTGATAGTGATTTGTAATAAATTGGTATCTGCTATTGTGTAATTATTTCAATGACACACGCACTGATCTTCCCGTTTTTAGTTTTAAATGCTGCAAATCTGTTGTTTCATGCATCATTTTTTAAAAGTGGCCCACGAGTTGTCATGTTTTTGTAAAATGGCCCATAGGTTAAAAGCAGTTGGACCACGCTGTTCTAAAAAAACAAGCATGCCAGCTAACTCTAAACAGAAAGATGCACAATTAAGTCAATTATATGCTAACGTGAACAAAACAGCATTAAATTGCTGAAGTGTTAATTAAAATAATTATTGCCAAATTGCTAAAAGGTGCATCAATTTTAATAAGAGGCCTATGGTATGAACTGCTACTTCACCAATAACCACATGTCTTCAAAGGTGGGTAGTAGGGTAATAAAGCATAGTGTAAAGGACAAATGTAGGTATGATGGGTTAACATAAGAAAGCACAATAAGACAAAGAGGTGGGTTGTACAAATATTTATATATAGTACAGATAACCTTTTAAATCCGTTTTTCTCTACTCAACACCATCACAGACACCAATATTTGTAAAATGAAAGTAGCTTGTCCTTTACACAAATGAATAACTTGGTGTTTCATTTGTAAAACATTTTTTTTAACAAAACATATTGTGACTAACGGGACATGTTGTGTCTAACAGGACATTGTGACTAACGGGACAAAATCTTTTTTCTTATAAACAAAGAAACCATCAGTTTTGACAAAATTCTCTGGTTTAAATACAAAGTACACACTAAGTTATTAATTAATCTGAGGTATTGTGTAGAAAGCCTTACTAGGTTTTACAAGAAAAAACTTTCAACAAAAAAATGTGACTTACCGGACATCTTTTTTAATATTATTCAGATGCTAAAATTCCCGGTGGTGAAACTTTTTACAAGTGATTTCACCATGGAAATGATTAGTTTACCAATGCTTCTAACCAAAAAATTACTTGACCAGAGAAAAACACCATTTAAACTCATTTTAATGCACCTGAAAAACATCTGCAAATTTAACAATTTTTTTCATGTTGGGTACATGTGTTTGCATTTTAAAAAAATTACGTTTTTGGCAGCTGTTGTTTTTGTAAACAGTGTTTTCATGTGCTGTCTATTGAAAGAAATCCTTTCTCAGCACAGAATCAGACACTTAGGATCTTACAGAGTATCTTTTTTGCCTACAAAGTAGGCATCATTAGCTCTGCGAAGTGCATGAAGTATAAATAGAATAAAATAAAACCCACAAACAATAAAATTACCAAATAAGGAAAAGTAAATGAAAAATAGCAAACTCAACTGCCTACTTTACATTGAAAAGGAAAAGGTCACAGTAGAAACAACTAACCAAAACAAATTACCAAGTGTACAGTGACGTAACAAACAAAACAACAGTCCAGTAGGTTACACAGGATGCGTAAGTGAAGTAGGCTAACGTGCTTGCTAGAATTCAATGACACAGCCACGCGGTGGGTCTACGGATGGTCGCGACTGGTCATGGGCTATAAAGAAGCCAAAGTAACGGAAGCAAAACCATCCCAAAACCTTCTGTTACATAGCAAGACTGCGTTAAACCCATACAAATTTCGACAACAATTAGCCAAATCAATGGGGAATAACAACAAAAAAACAAGCGAAGCAACAAATGGCACATTCTCCCAGCCGCCAAGGCACGTTCAGCAACGCAGATGGAAACCATGAAGCCACGCCTGTCAGAGCTGAACACTGACGCTGTGCGAAGAGTCTTGATAACGATGTTGTGGTTTGATAGTCCTTGGAGCGTTTCGCTGGGTTGTAACCATTCGCAGCACGCGCTTGCGAGTCATATACCCAACCTGAAACACAGGAGAACTACTGGTAGTATTTATGTAAAAGAATAATTCTGCACAGCAGTCGACTAAAATATTCCAGAAAAGAAAAAAGAATAAGTAAAAGGAACACCCGAAAGCAAGAGAGAAAGAGAAAAACATGCCAGCACAAAACGACAAAGTAAAATCAAAAGGCACTTAAAACTGAAGACAAATAGAAATGAAATGAAAAAGGAAAATAACATTAAGCTAAAACCTCCATAATCAAACAATGAACAGGACAAATTAAAAATTAGGGAAATAATAATAAAAACGAATAAAACAAACCTTCCAAGGGGAAAGGGTTAAAAAAACAGGAAACAAACCTTAACATCAAGCTAGGGGAATAACACCGAGAATCAGTCAGGCAAAGCGATTCGAAAGTAAGTAAAAGCAAAACTGGATTAATAATAAAACTTGAAATCACCTGATGTCCGGTAAGATCATTCTGTCCAAGTTGATTAAAGCTTTTATCCGATGCATCCATTTATCTCCACACCAGTCAAGGTTTTCGCACGGAGGTTGTTCCACGAATGTCACCTTATAGCAATTGGGTAAGAGAGGCAGATTATTACTTATGACTGGGTGCTTCATGGTGTAATGTTTAGTCAAAGCACTTTCCTCTTTTCTTGTGGATTTATGCCAATTGTTCCAATGAGTGGTCCATCTAACTGAAAACTTATTTTTAGTTTGTACCACATATTGTTCTTTGCAAAGTAAACAAGTGGCGACGTAGATCCCATAGTTTGCACAAGACAAATGTTGGGTCAGCTTGATTCTTCATGTCGGAGTGTAGAGATAATCTTCCTTTGCAATCATGCTGTGATGTTTACCATAGTTGCCACATAAGGCGCAATGTCCGCAGGGCGTAGTGTTTTCATGTAAAATGATGTGTGAAAAGCAATTTAACACTTTGTTTGCTTCAAAGTTTGGGTTTATTTTTTTCAACCTTAGAGTACCTTTATTGTGGTATTGCCCTGATATGAAATTAACCAGACTCGTTTATAGAACAAGAACAATGAGTTGATATTGAGCTTTCAAGAAAGTGGTCTGCCACCATGCTCTGCTTTCATAATGTTCTAATGATTCTGTTGCACTTATCCAAATTTCGGCGATAATTCACCACAATAGTGAAAGCAGCTGAATCTGCTGGAAGTGTTTTACTAGGATGGTAATAGCATGTGTTGAAGCTGAAGCTGATTGTGCTTGCTTTGAGTATTACTGTAGTCATTAATCATTTCACCATAAGCTTATGCTTGCAATTTACAGGACTGAAGATGCGTAATTAACGCAAAACTGATTTCTTAGTAAACTACTTTATGAACAGACTTAGCTGCTTTTGCCCTTGTGATGATTTGCCACTGAAATGTGGATGAAAAGTGTGTAATCAAACAATTTATCAGTGAAAAGTTCAATTGTCTGTTGTAAAAGATTTACATACACAATACCATACAAAGTTGTTTTTAACTCTTTGGCGTCCGGCTGCTTTCGGAGATTTTCAGAAAAAAAACGCCTGAACACACGTGGCTTTGCGCAGGAATTTCTCTGGTCCAGTATGCTCTACAGACCTGGTAAAAGTCTCAAAAGATGTGGCAAGTCTTCTAGACTGCACTCGAAAAAATATTTTTGCCTGGGGGTTGCGGGTTTTTGTGAGTGATGTCATAAGTGGAGGACTTTTAGGCTACTTTGGCTCACTTTGCCTGGCCCTGGGCGCCAACCGTCAGGTGGTTTAGTATTTCGTTGAAGTTTTTACTGGAAACTAGGCTACAATCCGAGTCTTTTGATACTTTGGATGGCCTGCTGGGGTTTCGGGCTCAAAAGTTATGATGTAAGTTAGTAAAAATATTTGACTAATTAGCTAATTAGATAATTAATTAATTTGTTTATTTTAGATCATAAGTTTTGAACCAGAAACGCTAGAAAGTCAATCAAAGGCTCAAAAGACTCAGACTCAAGCCTAGTTTCCAATGAAAACTTTAGCGAAGCACTTTGGCCTAGCGGTTGGGCCTTAGGCCAAGCAACATGAGCCAAAATGACCCTAAAATTATGTCACTTATGACGTCAGTCTCAAAAAATCCGAACCCCCAACCAAAAAATTTTTTTCGAGTGCAATCTACTAGACTGGCCGATCCGTTTGAGCCGTTGAACAGCTCTCTAGCGCAATCGGTAGAAGAGCTAGGGCGATGGTAAGACAACCAAAAACTGCTATTTTTAGGCCGAAATCGAAGTACAAATATATCGTAGACCGGTTCTCAAAGTATTAAAGATGTTGCATTTCAAATGCTTTGTTTATAACAATTTTACTATGACTCTTTGTTTTACATAGAAATGCAAAATTCAAATCTGACCAAAAAATGTGGCAGGATTATAATTTCCATCAAATAACTGAAAAACATTTTTGTGAAAATATTTAACACCTTCAGCACTGGATGGTTGGGCATGTGTCAACTGTTGGTTGCGGGCCTGTTTTGCAATTGTTTGAAAAATGATCTGACTATAGGTAAAAACTTTCCGACTCTACATTAGTGGTTTTCAACCTTTTTTATACCATGACACATTGCAGCAACCCACCATAACCCAATGACACCCATCTAAAGCTGAAATAGACCGAATGTAACACAGCGGTGTATATAAAATATCTAGTTGTGACCCTTCCAAAAATGGTTTGTAACCCCTCTAGGGGCCACGACTCCCAAGGTTGAAAACCACTGCTCTACATCATCAACACGAAAAGCAGTACAAAACAAATGTCGTTACCTATTATTATCGTGCACATTATATGCAAAACTAACTATAATCTGCACCAGAACACAGAAGCACTTTTCGACAGTGACAGCATCTTACCAATGGCATTCTCTCTCCTTTAGAGCCCTTCATTCCCTTTCTAGCGTTTCTGGTTCAAACGTTGTGGCCAAAAAACCCAAATTTGGGTAGAAAGGCTCAATTATAGCCTAATTCCCACTAGAAGTTTGGGACAAAAATATGGCTCTTTGCATTGGTGCCCAGCAAAGGTGTACGGAATCTGAAATTTTTGACTCTGACTCCACTCTTGATTCGGCTGAATATACTCCGACTTGACTCTGAAACATTTTTATGTTTTGGACTCTGACTCTTGCTTAAACTCCAAAGTGAATGCTATAAACTTTTGGCAGTGTCTAAACCAGGGGTGACAAACTTATTTGCTATCGCGGGCCAGTTTGTTAGTTACCGTTGAGTAATCGGGCTGCACAACTTCTTAGTCATACTATGAAACCTGTTAGTTCAAGACTGCTGGTCTCGCCTGAATGCTTCGTGTGCCGCACGAAATTCTTTTGCAGGTCGCATGTTCATCACCCCTGGTCTAAACGATGGTATCTGGTTTTTACTTTAAGTTTAAAAAGGCCAAAAAAACGTATCAAACGAAATTGCTGAGCTTTTCAAAATATGTAACCTCTTCTTTACATGTTAGTTGCTCTCAGATTAAAGGTGGCTATTAATTTTTTGTAACCCTCTATGCCCTAACCCTATCCTAACTCTTAGCCGTAAACCCTAACCCTAAACGCTATCCCTAAACCCTAGCCTTAGACACTAACACTGAACCCTAACCCTAAATATGTTCAACCTAAACCTAGTCCAAAAGCTTAATTGTAAACCCTTGTCTGCATTTTGAAATGTAGGCCTTGGCTACATCACAAGAGGCCAAAAATTTTGACATACAATCTTGTGGAATACATCAAAAGAAAAATCAGATACAACAAAGGAGTGGCTCGAAGTAACAATTGTGTAGTCACTTCCCACTCGACCATATTGACAGCAGTGAGATTTCTCAAACTCAGTTTATATCTGGCAGAAAAGTGGATGCGGGATACAGTTGTTTTGTCCTTCGAAACGGAAAACTGGATGTGGTTGTTGAGATACTACCTAAAGTTTTTATGTGAGCTAAATTGTGTTGACTAATAGATTTTCAATGTATCACCATGAACAAGAAATTGTCCAAATCTTTACTCACATGCAATTCACCAACCTAACCTTATTTACATCCAAGTTATAATAAAATTTTTTGACTTCCTGTGAAGTAGTTTTTGACATTTGAAATTTACATTATAACATGCTTTGTAAAAAAACAACCGGCAATTATAACAATCAATAATAAGCAAACTAACCTCATATTTAAAAAATGACTCCGGCTCTTCCTATAAAAAATCAACTTCGGTTCCTATCCTATTTTTGAAATTCATTAAGTCTCCGGCTGGAGTCATGGGATTTCAAAGCACGACTATATTATACACTGGCTCCTAATGTGTTAAGTGGTGAAAGTGGTGACTTCTGTGTTAATTTAGAAGTTACTGATTTATGTGGTCAGTAGGTGCCAAAATCATGCATTGACTATGTTAAGCTATGCAGTGTGGACTATGGAGATATGCGCATTTGCAGGACATACGCAGGTACCAGCAAAAATCTGCATGCAGGTTTAAGTGAGCATGCGACAAGCCTTGAAGAGTTGTAATGTGGTTCATTGGTTGTTGTCCTTTTGCAAAATAATGCAATCAGTACACTAATATCATGCTTCATACAGCTTGAAATATTAGTTAAGTTGTAGGATTTACAGTAAGCACAAGCTAATTTTTTTGTTCATTCTATCAAATTATTTTGACTTTGTAAGGGCTTCAACTGATCAATTGTTACAACAGTTAATTGATAATTCTCACTAGCATGTGCATTTAATAGCTGACGACAAAAGATGATGGTGGTTGGTGGGAAGGCAAATACAACGGGAAAGTTGGATGGTTTCCAAGCAACTATGTCAAAGAAATCAAGAAGCAGAAAAGTGATCCAGGCAAGTACATACACCTTAGGTAATTTTGAAATTATTTTCAGTGAGATTACATTGAAGAATGTTTGACTTCTTACATAACTGGTTCAGAAAAAGCTTGTTTACAAGGGTACTTGACATTACCAATAAAGTTTCTTACTCTAATTTTTAGAAGCAGGGCTATAATTTAGGAGGGTTGCAAAGGTTTATTCAAATCTGTGCCCATCCGTCACTAAGCTGCAAAATACAAACATAAGCTAATCAAAATTTGACATAAAGCCAAAGGGTGATTTTTGAAAAATTCAGAGAGATGGCTCTCTATCTGAATATAATCATTGTTCATCACTAGTTCTTTTTCTAGATTTCCTTCGTTAAGGTCCCTGGGTAGTTTGGCTTTAGGTTGCTCAAAGCTGGTTCTGAAATTTTGTTGAGTGTTTACATTTTGCATGATTTTACTTTTTTTTGGTGATAATTTTGCTAGTTTTGGTAGTACTTTCTTCTGTAGTATTTCATAATTGATTTCCAATTTTTGAAAGATTGCTGGCGAAGTCAAAACTTAATGTTACTAACATTTGCAATCAACTTTCAGCTGGTAGCATCTTGTTTTTGCTGCCAGGTTTCCTAAGATATATTCTTGATTTTCAAGGTTTAACAAGTTTTGAAAAACATTGAATTTTATGCATGGAATGTAATAGATCCATTTTGGGCATTTAAGTTATATTTCAGTCTTAAAGTAAGAAAATGTATTATCAGTTTACCTTTAGATCCCCACTCAAAGGTGTGAGTACATGAACTATGAGAAAAAGTTTTAAGCTCCAAGGGAAGCCAATTACTAGTGTTATAACTGTAAGCAGGTTTGTTAAAGTCGTTTTAGGGACCTGATTCGGGTCCCTAGAATTGAAAATCGGGTCCGTAGAATCAGAGAAAATTATCATCGGGTCCCTAAAATCAGAAAATTATAATCGGGTCCCTACAGATCCATACTGGGTACCTAACATTTTCCTTGAAAAAAAACCCTGCTGTAAGGCAGGGGTCTCAAAGATGCGACCCTTTGAGATCTAGGGGCTGCATGTGGATCATGAGGGCATTTTGTGGGCCCCTAAATGCTTTTTGAGAATTTTTAAATAATTAACATTTACGTTATTGACGAGTTTATTCACCAATGTTTAAAAGCGCTCAGTAGCAAGTGAACAAGTTTCTTTTAAACGAATATAGATACAGCTATAAATGGTTTGTCTGTAACTCATACTACCTTTGGCAGGAAATAAGTTGTAAAAGCTGTTTCTAGTAAGATTTATGTACCACCATTATTGCATCAGCGTCATAATGCTGCCCTTGAGTTAATTAATAAGTCGTCATTAGGCCCTTGGAGCAATTTGAGTTTGAGACCTTGCTAAGGTAACTGCAGGATGATAGGCTGTCATTAGCTGAGAACAAGAAAATTCGAAGTTACTCAAAAGCATAAAAACATAAAAATGTGGTAACATTCCTCCTTTATCTGGTCAATCTACAAAATGTTATCTGGATATCAAATAGCTGAAAATGCTCTGGGCAACTAGTTAACCTTTACCTGAATAGTCCAACCCTGGCAACTTGTTTGGGAATGACAAAACTGCTTCTTGGGTGTCTTCCTTGTATAAAACAGCTCAGGGTGTGTTCCAAGTCCAACATTTTAGAATGTGGAAAGTCCATTCCAGTGTGTTCAAGAAACTAAGACTAGTGCTTGGACACTAGTTGTAGTTGTAGTTGTGGCTTGAAACGTATATGTATATATATTATAATATTCCACCATTCACTTTGTTACACTTATCCACTTTGTCTGTAGAAATATGTCATGGTGGTCTCAGTAAAACGTGAGATAGGTTGGCTTGGAGACAGTGATGTGCAAAGCACTAACTGGCTTAACACTGTATTCAACATGAAAAACTTCAATATAAAATCACTATACTAAAATCTACCTACAATTACAGTTATACTTCAATTATTAATATTTTTATCTAACAGCTGAAAGAGCAGGAAGTCCTGGATCTGTGCAGAAACAAGGCTTAACTAAAGATGAATCTGCTCAAAACTTGGAAACAAAGCAAGAGTTTTATCAGCAGGTGCTTGTGTGTAATGTTTTAGAAAACATAAATTCAACTGGTTAGTTCCAGTGATCCTTGAAAGGCTAATAAAATAAAATGTAACCTGTGTATTGGCAATGAAATATTAATTATAAGGTTCCCTCAATGCATTACCAAATGGATAACACCCATCATCAGCCGGCTATAATCAGCAAGCCTGAAACGTTCTGAAAAACTGACAGGCTTGTATTAGTCCAAAAAAGGGTGCAATGAAATGCTTTTGTTCTGTGTTTGCAGAGGAAGTGATTCTGGTTTGTAAAACACTGTTTGAATGTTCAATTCTTTTGAAAATTTAGAAACATCCCATGTTTCCTTGATTTGTCTAGCTAAATTAGGTGATTTATGTCAGCTTAAAGGGAACTGAAAGTAATCCTTTCAAGTTAATCTTGTGGATGGTAGCATGCTGCATCTGGTGCAAACAATCATCGTGGTGATGATTCTATTCTGTATAGTTAACATTAAATTATTTGTTACGATATGCGCTGGGTTGATGTAATATGTAAATACTAAGCCTGGTCGTGTAGGAGGTTGGAAGATGGTTAAGGATGTTTTCGTCGGAGGAGATTGTGCTAGTTCTATTCAGGGATATCTAGAAACTCCTAGATATCCCTGTTCTGTTTTAGTTTTATAATTTCTGGATATCCCTGTTCTGTTTTAGTTAAGAGACTGCTTTTAATACCTATGATTCAGATTGACATAACGTATAGCCTATATATATGTCATTCACTTTGTGACTTGTCCATCAGTGAAAATGACAACACGAGAACTTTTTCGTACTTGTTTTTTTGCAATGAAAATTTCCACAAATGTTTTTCATACCTGGACACATTAATCCTGAAAATTTCATGCAAATTTACCAATAACCTTTTGAGTTATGAAATTTTGCATCAAACTATCTTGATAGGCCTAGGCTACAAGACTTTTTCAAAAACATTTAGGAGCAATAGTTCTTTCATAACATACAATAACGTTTTTCATACTCATTTGTTTGGAATGAAAATTTGCAATAATTTTCTCCATACCTGCCTGCATAACCCTTGAAAATTTCAGGTAATATGATGAATAACTTTTTTAGTTATGCAGTTTGGTATTCAGCAACATTTTGCTAAACCTTGGCTACAACACCTTTTGCAAAACACTCAGTGTTTCCCAACCGGGCTGCTATTTACAGTGCTCAGGGGTGCTGCGAGCTAATGCGTTTTTCAATATATCTTTGAAAACATATTTTCAAAATGTCGTCAAACCTCAAACCAAATTGCTATAGCTTTGCCACTAGGTGCTGCAAATTATATTTTTCTTTTGTAGGGTGCCACAAGCCTAAAAAGGGTGGTAACCAGTGACTTATGTCCTGACAGTTGTTGCCTATAACAGGATAACTTTTTTGTGCTCATGTTTTTGCAAGGAAAATTTCAACAAGTGTTCTTCATACCTGTGCCTATGCGCATCATGCCTGAAAAATAGAAGTAATTCTGACAAAAACCTTTCGGAGTCATGTGCATTCAGATCAGAACTACTCCAGCACGTAGGCTACAAAACTTTATCCTATTCAACAGGGTTGAGAAGATTTTGTGTAAAGCACCATAACTTTTTTAAATTAGTTTTGTTCAAAAATTTACAAGAATGTGTTTCTAACATTTATGCATCTCCTGAAAAGCGGAGTCCAATTCATCATAAACTATCCGAGTTACTTATTTTTAAATCAAGCAACCAGACCCTGTTCACATAGCCTTGGACTGCTGTTGCTGCGTGTCGGTAGCAATGTGCTTACCTAAGAAATTTGGGTTCAGTAAGTTGTTGCATGGGGTGGAACAACTTTTTTCATGCTTGGTCTTTTGCAACCAAATTTTATACAAATGTTCTTGTGAAAATGAATCTTACCTGAAAATTTGAGGTCAATCAGATAAGTACTTCTTGCATTATTCTGTTTTGAGTATAGCTGTTGGTTAAAAACAACCCAAAAACCATCTTGCACCAGCTGAATGATAGAATGGAATTCATGCCACACCAATGGTGTTAAAAATTTTTAGAGTTGCTAATACATAGTTTTTGTCCATGTATGCAAGAGTTCCTTTTGATATATGAGTACTGCTGTGCAAACAGTTGAAAGCTACTATGGTTGCCTACTTTGAGGAGTGTTTGTGCATGGCAACTATTGGCAGTTTGTCAAAGAAAACAATTTTTCCCAGCACTATGCATATTTCCAGGGTTGATTGATTTAAATCACTTGATTTAAATCAGTGATTGAAATCATGATTTAAATCAAGCAATAAAAATCAAAAAAATCTTGTTTCAAAGCTTTGTGTGATGTCTATGACACATTTGTTTAGAATTTTAGTAGGTTTTCATATAGCTTATACAGTATTAGTGAAGAAGGCAAAGATTTCTTATGACAACACAAGTTAAAAACACTTGAAGTTTTATCAGTCATAGCAACTGTGCGGTAACAGATTCTATGTCATTTAACTGCAAAAATGACATGCGGATTGAAATCACTAACCCTTGCAGATTCAGAAGTCACAACTGTTAGAATGCCACAAGTTTGAAAGTGTAGACTGGTGTAAAGTCAAAGTTACATTTAAATTCCATCAAATATGAAGACTGTTGAGTGTTGACTGTAAGGATTCGTGAAATTGTCGGGGACCGGTGGCCTTACCAGGGCGGGGAAGGCTTTGACGGATGTGTGGGGTAGGAGGATTGGTAATCGATTTTGGGATGTGTTGTTTAATTCGCTCTTCT
>Ga0210059_1011896_pt1 | contig 13244 bp, 9 predicted proteins | sample Ectturendosymbi2_FD_188042 | JGI IMG/M metagenome (GOLD analysis project Ga0210059, IMG submission 188042) | Ecteinascidia turbinata endosymbiont from Florida, USA - Sample 2 (SPAdes) (version 2) | ecosystem: Host-associated > Tunicates > Ascidians > Unclassified | place: Key West, Florida...
CACACGCTCTGAAGCAGTGGTTTTCAATCTGGGGTCATGACCCCCGCGGGGGTCATTTGTCTTTATTCTAGGGCCGCGAGAGCTTCTGATAAAAATATTAATAATTACTTCTCTGTTTTATATATCGCGTATGGAACCAGTTTTTGTCATAGCGAAAATATTAGGATCACCTGGCAGAAATGACTGCCTACTTTTACATTGAAATTGTTTTAAGTATGATTATGATCATCACAAAATTTGAGTGTGGTTATGACCATTACAGTATTGTTGCGTTTGGCAACGCACGAACAACTTTGTGACGTAAGAATGTGTTGTGTATGTAAATTAGATATCTGAATGCGGTAGCTAACTTGGGAGTTGTTCTAGTTTTCAATGAATTGTGCTGTGGAGTGATTTTTATACGGCACTGGTCACTCTCACTGAGCTTCCTTGTGCATGAATTTAATTAACGAGTCTTCGTTCAACATTAATCATTGTGATTTTCTATTGTGCAAACAAAACTGCATTACATACAGCATGCCTGACTGGAAATTTTCGAAACGGGGCCGTTAAGTTAAATTGAATAGCAAAATGGGTCGCTGCATGAAGAAGGTTGAAAACCACTGCTGTAAAGACTTGTCAAGTCTTGTAGTTTAGAATTAAAAAAAAAATTAAGTTTAGGATTTGGGGTTTTGCATCAGTGACGTCATGACTGGGGAATGTTTTGCGGTTCTTTTGACGATGTCATCGGCCAATCCAATGCGCCAATTTTGTGGTTCAAAGTTCTATTGGACTCTAGGCTATAGTACGAGTCTTAGAGACCTTGATCGAGTTTGTAGCGTTTCTGGTTCAAAAATGCCAAAAAATCCCAAATATTTCAGGAATTCCCCAGGAATGTACGGGGATTTCTCTAAGTAATTTCCGGAAATTTGGCCATATATTTGGAACCAGAAACGCTAGAAAGTCCATGAAACCCTCTGAAGACTCTTATTATAGCCTAGAATTCAATAAAATTTTGAGCCACAAAATCGGCTCGTTTGGTCGGCTCCCAGGGGATGATGATGTCATCGGAATGTAAACCGGATATACATAAACATACTCCCATCATGTAAACATAAACAAAAATCCCGAAATCCAAAACTGAAACAATTTTCTTTATTGCAAACAGCAAGACTTTCCTCATCTTTAGAGGGTTTAAACAACTTTCTAGCTCAATCTGCTGGTGAGTTATGGCCATGGGTATAATATACCCAGGGTTAGCGTTTGTGGGAGTATAATTTTTACCAATTTTTGTTTTTTGGGCCATAAATTGGCGTCATATCTGCTAGATTCTAGCAGTAGCTAGAAAGCCAATCAAGGGCTCTAAAGACCCAGACGACAGCTTAGTTTCCATAAAACTTGAGCCAAAAAAATTGCTCGTTGGCTTGTTGCCCAGGGCCAGGTAACCTCAGCCAAAAACGCGTGAAAACATGCCCCCATTATGACGCCACCCACAACGAACCTCAAACCCAAAACGAAAAAAAAGTTTTTTAAGGTAAGCCAAAAGACTTGCCGAATCCGTAGATGGTTTGAACAGCTCTCTAGCGCAATCGGTTAGCGAATTATGGAGTTGCAAAGTGGAATAACTTCGCGTCAAAAAAGTGGCCCGCGCGGGGCTTAAAGGTAGAACTTGCAAGCGATTCTTTTACAAAGACTTACGTTTTTGTCATCTCTATTTAATGGCGGCTGTTTTTTCATCCACGCATGCGCGAGAACTTCTTCAACCGACAAACGTTTGTGTGGTTTGATTCGAAGCAACCCCCGAATTAACTCTCGACATTCTGCTGACAACAGCACAAAGCAAAACAAGCATGACTTTCGGTAAGCCTTGGTATCGTCTTGATTGAAAGCAGATTTTTGAAAACTTGAAAAGAGATTTAAATAGCTTTCAGAAAGGTTTGCTTTATGAAGACGAAGTACTTTTGTTGAAAATGCTAACGAATCTTTCAATATTTTGATCAATGTTGCACAGATTCGAAACAAAACCGTGCATTTTTACCGTTTCTGCAGAGCAAATTGCAAGATATTTCTAACTTGTAATACCATCAGCAACTAATGTTGATGCAGTATCATCAATAAGACAAAGCACAGATGCAGCAAAGAAGCTTTACGATGCAAAGAAACCACATTCTAGCAAATACCAATTGTTTCAGAACGGAATAGGGATGTCAATAGTAAAAACAACAACATTCGACGCAATGGATATCTTCCACATTTCCTCGTATCCGTGCAAACACCAAAGACATTTGCGAAGGATTATGCAAACTTGCCTTGTGACAAATAACCTTTGAAGTAAACAGGTTTCTTCATTGCTGACAAAACAGCCTTTGCCCCGGATTCTTTGAAGGGAAGTCCTCCATTAACCATTGCAAATAATATGACACCCCTGTAGCAAGTAAATACTCGTATATTGTTGGAAATCACGAACAGCTCAAACATGTTTAAATTAATGAAGTTTTTTCAGGTATAAATTAATATTGTTTTTTCAGATGCAGGCACTAAATCTAAATAAAATCGTGCTTTTATAGCAATTCTTACATTTTAAGTTATTTCTCTCTTAGCCCCTTTTTAAACAAATATGATTCTAGCTAGATCCAATACAATGTTGTAATATAATATGTATTACATTACATGGGCGTAGCCAGGAGCCATAACCTCCACATGTTTAGAATATCTAGTCATTTTGTGCTTCGAGAGGCGATATTCCAAACAAAATACTGTTGCTCGCCTAAAATCAAAAGTTCTGTCCCCCAAATATTTGGGCTGGCTACGCCACTGTTACACTACATACTGTGAAAATGTCAATAAACGGGACGTTAATACTGAAAACGCCGCCACTTCAACAGTCACATTTTGGATGGTTGTTTGGGAAGGAAGTTGCCTCGAACTGCCCCTCTACAATCAGGTTTTCGACCACATTTTCTTTGCTACAATACCTGAACACCGAAACCTACGAGTATATTGCTGCGTACTGCTGGCAAAGATTTCTTCTCAATTAAACAGCTTGAGCCCTCTCGTGTTTGGCACGTTCGGGTTACCACAAATATCTAAATACGCCCGGACAAGCTCTTGCAAACATTACAATAATAGTTTGGCCATCCATTGCATGGCAGTTCGGCAGGGACAATATAAGACTCTCCAAAAATAATTTAGTCCATTGATTTGCCTTCAGTCTTGCTCCGACCCCGAGTTTCCTGGTTCAGACCAAATGTTAGCAATCCCAGTTATTTCGAACTTGTGCTTTATCAGTGTGATTCTATTTTAACAAGAGCTGATGATGCCTACTTCGTAGGCGAAATATATACTCTGAAAGATCTCAGTGTCTGACTCTTTGCTGGGAAAGTATTCCTTTCGATAGACAGTGTGCTTTATCAGTTTAGAAAAGAACTCTCCCACACGTAAGACGGCTAGGCCAGTAAACCTCTTCAAAATAATGGATCTATTTAATTATATCTTATTACAAAAACATCAAAAATCAGCTTGGCAAAGTAGGAAGACTGCTTCAAAGAGTGTGCTTTTGTATTTAGTTCATGGGAGATGAGGTTTAAGCTACCTAAATCACTCGCAGTCATTTTAATGATGAACTGTTTTATCAAAAATATTTTGTATTTCATTAGTAAAATCAAAAAATAGTGCATACCTTAACCTTGAGTCTACTGCGGTAAACCTACAGCAATGTTTACTTCGTATTTTTTTTCTAACTTACAATGTTTGTTCAATAAAATCTTAAATACCAATCGCTCCACTCACAAACTCCATAAATCTGCCAGTTTTCCATCGTACTTCTGTTGTCTCAAAATTTCAGGTGGTGCATAAGCATAACTTCCGCAATGTGTTTTGAGAAGTTCTCTGTTATGTCGAGGCTCGATGGCGAATCCAAAATCACTCAATTTTGCGCGGTGGTTTTTTGCCAGTAGAATGTTTTCGCACTTGAGATCTCTACCAGAAAAATGTAATCTATTGCCTCTGCATCATTTCTTGTATAAAAGGCATCCCAATTAACCCGTCGAAAATTTTTTATACTCCTATCACATTGTTTCAAGCAACGTCACACACGCATTTTTATCAGTAACTGCGGTAAAACATATACTCGATGTGGTTAGACGTAGAACGTATCTGGAAGTTATTCAGCTAATGCAACAGTCATTTGTAAAATTCAAATGAAATGAATTACAACAGAAACCTTTGTTCTAAATGTAGTTTTTCGCAAACAGCGGTTGTAGCTAATGATGTGCCCGTCACCAAAATAACGTCTTGTTTAGATTGTGCTTCTTTACGCAAGTGTAATGGCGAGGTACTAAAATAAGTTTTGAAATAAACAGTTAAACTTTTTTATATATGACAATCTACTGAAGAAGGCAAACTTGCCTCTTGAGTCACTACTCGGTCGAACACACGATGATGCATGCTTCAATCGGCCTGAGACATACTATTAAAACTACTTCACCTATGAGCTACTCCTCGCAGATGAACAAACTGAACTCCGCAGAGAATGTCTCGAAACATCATTCTTGCCTTGTCTTCCGTCAGTCGGGCCGAGTGCATCCTTCTGCTGTAGCAGTTGTTTACGTACGTTAACAGGTCGCCGCACTCTGCGTACTCAAGCACGAGGTATATTCGCTTGTGGGTGGCAAAGATGTCATACAACTGTATCTATATGAAAACATAAAGCTAAAGTGTTTTACTGAAGTAATGCTTTCAGTTAATTCTACGGAAAATAGAAGCAAAAAAGTTAAAAGTAACTCACACAGACGTAGGTATTGAACTTTTCTATAGGAAAGAACACGTTTTACAACAAGATTAAACATCTTTGAAACCGAGAAGAATAAACTTAGTTGATTTGCAAGCATTTTATCTAGCGTTACTCTTTCTTCTACACTTTTAATTTACGCTTGAATTCCTAGAATGTGTGAGATCTGCAAACCAATACAACAGCCGAGGGTTTCGCTTGACATCAAATCAACAAAAGTACTAAAATCAATTCAACCTTTTCGCGACGTAATCTTAAACACGTGCGAAAGGAAGCAGTTGACTTTGCATTCTTTATTGTACATAAAAAGTATTCTTTCAGCTTTATATCTGGTAAAGTTGCTTCTACTCACCACATTCTGATGATGGTAGCATTTGTTCATTGTCGCTACTTCTCGAGGAAGAAACTTGTTGATGTAAACTTGAGGGGCGGTTGTTGTACTTATGATTTTTATGGCTACCTGTGCAAAACGCTGGTGAAAGATTTATACAAGTTACAATATCAATGTTCACAGCAGACTGTCCTCCGAGGTCAAGACCTTTGTATGATGCTTGACACTGACGCTTTGATGATTGTTGGCTCTTCACAAAGACAAAAACGCGAAAAACCCCTTGATGATATTCGCACGGTTTCATGTAATTTTAGTTTGGCACTGTTTTCATTCGTAACTTAAATGTGACAAAAATGTAGTCATTTCCTGACTTTGATGTTGTACTCTGAATGAGCAGCTGAAACTTTGTTCTTTGTTGGTCGATACGTTCGTAACAAACAAAGTGGCAAGTTTGCGTTAATACTGTTGAGCTGCATAATCTCTGAGAAACTTTTAATCGTTTTCTAGTTTTATAAAGCAAGGATGATACTTTAGGTTGAGATCCCATAGAATCGATACGTGCGCTTCTCAAGCATAACGAGTTTTGTTATACAGCAACGCAAAATCTTGCTCTTCAATTGAGTATGCCCGTTCTATTACGATTGCATGTGTGCAATCAAGACGTCATCTCTTTCTTCCTCGAGCTTTTTTTCAAAGTATTGCTTACGTAAAACATGTCTTTCACCCGATGTATTCTGCGTTTCCTTCATTTTCTTTTTCCTTGTTCAAAATGCTTCTTGTCAGCGGCTTCTTGTGCAGCCCGTTCCAGTAGCTAGTATTGCAGCTATGTAGAGCTGACTTGGAAATTGTAGCAAGTATCAGGCTTGCCACGAATTAGAGTGGTCATTTGGATGAGTGTAACAACGGTTTACACACTTTGCATCCTTCATTTGATCATAGAGTCCAAACGTCTTTTCTGATCTTATGCGACACACACAAAAGAACTTTTGACAAGCACCTTCAAAATATCTAATCCATCAGTGAATTAGACGCTGCGACATACATGTACAATTTAACAATTTTGCTGTGGCTGAATACAGTCCCGTCGCCACGGGGAGGCTTTGGTGAGCTTAGCCCCCCCAAACTGAAACGTGAAACACTATAAATCAGTGGAGTTTCAGTTAATTTTATAATGTCAAGCCCCCCCGCAGAACCGCAAAACCCCCCTATTGAAAACTTTCTGGCGACGGTTCTGGCGGAATAATTCTTTCTGACGTATCTAAAGTTTCTAACATTCGTTATCACCATCTGCCTATGTAACTTGTTTGTCAATACAGTCATAAGGCGATGTCTGTCTTGTCGCTGACAATGATTGATTACAATTTGTATACAGAATGTTTTTTAAGATAATTTTGAGCCGTATCCACTTCCCACACATTGTCATTGTTTTGACTGAGTGTTTTATTATTTTCTGGCAAGAATGAATGCAAACAACGGGTTTCAACCTAGAAAAAGGTCGAATCATTGGGCCTCTGAGTCATAACTGAATACAGGTCTTTCGAATCATCGCCAGAAATTCGTGACAGAAGACGATTTAATTTGTTATCAAGGTAAATTGAATTACACTGCTTTGTCTCTTCATGAGTCGTGCTTTCTGAAGACGCATCCCAGAGTTTTTGAAGGGAATCTTTCGTAGCTGAAAGGTAGCCTATACGCCTCAACAGGATTCACGAATCAGCTTTTCTGTAACTTGGTACTTAACTACTCATGTTTTCCTTACAGATGAGCAGAATGAGCAACAGGAACATTCAAATCATTGCATACTGGACGGTCTTCAGCAGGTATGCAAAGTATTGGCAAATTGACACCAGTTCAACTGAATTTGTCTTTCAAGAGAATTTGCCAGTACAATGGCAAAACGATACATGGTGTATCTAAATGTTGAAATCCACATCGTATCGAGCAGGTATGGTAACTGTTCTTCAGATGCAAAATGAAACGTCGGCTGTGTTTCAAAATAACTTTTTCAAGCTTTATCTTACGTTTTAGCATCACAACCTAAGCACCTGGTTTAAAATAAATGAAAGTATTATGATTATTGCCTGTTGTGAATCATATGCTCAGAACAATAACAGGGTAAAATATAAGAGAAACATGAAAACTACACCAAAAGTTTTCTGCTTGGCAGCATGCGTGGTGAAAATGTTCCATTAAATCCGTTAAGGGTCACTCTAATTCAGACGTTTTCGAAAATGTTCGTATTCCTTTTTAATGTTAAAATCCACTTGAGACGTTTACAAATAGACTCCATCTGCAACTGTAAAATGGATGCACTCGGTTAATTTTTGTTGAGAAGAGCGCCTGTAACTTCCCAGCGGGAAACGAGATGTTTCAATTCGTACGAATCGGTAATGTAATAAATCACACCATATACAATTTTGCTTTTGTGCAAGTCAGGCGAAATCAGTCACTGAATAGCGTTTTGTGGAGTTAGTTTCTGCAACTCGTGCATCTGGAAATTTAAAACTTAATCTTTCAATCTGCAGTTTGTACATGCTGAAAAAAGACCTCAAACAATAGTTTCCTTTAACCAGACAGTAATTTTTAGTGAATGACTAAAATTTTTTTCCTGTCGATTTTTTGCTTGGCTGGTTTTCAAAAAATTGAACGGAATATTCGCAACCGTAAAACATAATTTTTTTTCAAAGTACCTTGTATCTACAAATGTTTTTTCAAATTGATTGAGATGCCTATACGAAAAGTACCCAAATTGTTCGTTGGCAAGTTCCCACTGCACATGAGATTACTAAAACAAACGAATGCAAATAAATATCTGAGTAAGCAAGTTAAAGAATTTACGCAAATAGACTTGGTTAGCACCCAGTCACTACATTTGATCCTTGACCTGTCTTTCGAATGAAAACATCCGATATGTGCATTCTGAGGAGTTGGTTATCCACAGGGAGTCACTGTGGTCGTTTGTCAAACTAAGCGAGTTTCGTGCCATTCTTTTCGTAAATGTCCTCCTTTCTTGGTTTTGCACCATCGATAGCAAATCATACTGTAAATGTTGCGGCTTGGCTAGAATGACCTCTTTCGGACGCCAAGTCTGTATTCGCCACTACTTCCAAGCAGGGTTGCGGAGTCGGTGGTTTTGCGGGTGGAATCGGATTCCTAACAACACTGGGAGTCGGAGTCGGATCTTTTTGTCCGACTCCGACTCCGGATGCCCAGTGGGATCACTTTATACATCCCACTCCTAAGTTTGAAATTCCTGTTGAAATGGTACAAAATTTCTTTTGAAACTTTTGTTGAAACGGAGATTTCTTGCTGTGCACCATGATTTCCATTGATTTTAACAGCAAAATTTCATTCCCTTGATGTTAAGGAGTCGGGAGTCGGAGTCGGAAATTTTGGAAAGGTTGGAATCAGGAGTCGGAGTCGGATATTTTACCTTCGACTCCGCAACCCTGCTTCCAAGCATGCAATTTCTCAAGGTGTTTTTCATTCATTTTATACGAAATTTATTGTATTTTGGCCTTTGACAGTAGTTCAAACGCTTGGTATCGCTTCAGCATCTTCTTGTGCATCACAGGCTCGTTGAAACGTTCCCGTACCATTTTAAAACCTTTTGATTTTTAATTTATGAGCAAATGGCAGTCTGACACGTCATTTCCAAAAGGTAACCCTCTCGTTAGGAAAAGTGGCATGGATATCCATATTTCTATGTTAGTTTAACAATTTTACCAAATTTCTAGTTCGTATTAGACACTTTTTCAAAAGCAAACAAATTGACTTTACTCAGGATAAATAAATAAATAAATAAAAATCACGTGTGTTGCTCACCAGTAACACAGATGAAGACTTGCAATTTAAAGACAAGTGATCGCACTGATTGACTTCTGCAGTTTTCTGTGATTATGGTCAAAAGGCTACGGGAGTGTTTTGCATGTGATGTACGACTCAGGTTCGTTTTTTATAAACAAAATTTATCGTGGTTTGCAAACGTATTAAAATTTACAAAAGTGAAAATCAAGTGGTGAAATTGAAAAAAGTTGGAAAAATCCTTCATGTCATTTACTCCAGGCGTAATGTGTTCAAAAATTCTGATAATCTTCTGTAATTTTACCTTATTTATTTTAATTTATGTTTTATTGGCAAATCGTAATACTATTATAAAATAGGTTGTTAGAAATGTGCATTCGGTTTAGCAATCTATTTCCTCCATTTTTTTCTGGGAAGCACTACATTTTGGCACACGTCTACATGCTTTGCGATGGTCGTGATTTTGGTAAACGTAGGTAACTTCCTTAATTGATCTTCTTCATGAAATTTGACTTTCTGGGAAAATTGATAGCATAGCTCTTTCGGTATGACAACAACTGCAAATTTCCCAGAACTTGTTCGTGGTTTTCGATGAAAATGGTTTTTCGTTTCTAGAACAAGCGTCACACTTTTCTTTGTTTGTATGTTCTGTAAAAACAACCTGAAATATTTTAGGAGGGTTGTTTAAAGTTTTACCTGGACGATTTTCGAAAGGGAATGCTTTCTCTGAATTCGCCACAGAATTATTGGGAATCAATACGTTTAACCAGTTGCTGAAGGTCAACGTACTAACGGGTTTCGAAAAATGTCTCATTAATCAATACGGTGGAAAGAGCTCTATGACACTTTGTCATCAACCTTTTATAATCACTGGTAGCTATCTGTGTCACCTTGTGTGAAAACAACTTATCTCGTTGTTCTGAAACTTTTGAAACAGTGACACAAGAAAGAAAATAAACATTTCAAAGTACTGACTAATGTGTGAGTAAGTGATTATAAAAGGTTGATGACAGTTTGTCAAGCCTGGATTTCGCGCTACACTTATACGTATTTATAGCATTTGGAACCCCTTTCATTTGGTTTCACCACTGCTCTACACAAATTTTTGACGTGTTTGGTTGACTGTCGCCTTCACTCCTTCCCAGCAAGCTTGTAATGCAGCTCGGTTTTTCGTTGAAAGCAAAAATCTTGTTGATCAGTATTGTTTTGTTTAGACCAGTGGTTCTCAAACCTTCATGATTTTTGGCCCCCTTTCAAAGATTCTCAACACTTGTGGCCCCCTTGCTCATCAGAAAAAATACCTAGCTTTGTTTTGGGTTTTGCAATATCACGGCAGAGCTATTTAGTAAAGGCCTCTGCTCGTAGCCTCCGGAGCACCGCTCCGTGGAACCCAAGGGGGCTGAGGGCCCCGATTGAGAAACCCTGGCTTAGAGTCTTAGACTCTAAAGAATTAGAAAAACATACACGTCTGCTGATACTGCTCATGTGCAGAACTGCTTTGAGCTTATTTAGGCCTACTTTAAAACAATGCACAGGCCAAAAAAATTCGCATTTCGAAGTAAATTGCTTTTTTAATTTTTAAGCCACCGACAGGTTCCACAAAAAAGTAAATTGTAAGTTGTTAAAATTGAAACATAATCAGCACGCCCTGCTAAAGTAGTTGTGGTTTCCTCCAATAGAGATAAAATTCACATTTTGGAGACAGTTATTAAAGTCAACTCTATGATAAATAACTAACCTTTAATTCTTTTTGATCGCCCAGTGATCGTCTGAGTTTAAAATTGGTCTGAATTTTTTCTGGGGTTGCGTGGCCGAGATATACATTGGCGTACGCTCCCTGCCCCAAGAATTTTCCTGTAAGCACGTAACCATGACGTCGGCAATCGACGGCTTCATCAACCAGGCTACTATCCATTAGATAATCGGCTACGTACTTGTTGTCTGACATTTGTAGCTTCCATTAGAAGACACATAAGTTTAGTCCTATGCTAGCAGACGTGTGGGCAGTAATTCACTTGTGAAGCCTTTTACTTGTGTGACGGCATACTGACAATAACGTCATAATTGATTTATCCGAACAGGCATGTGATTTTGTCGAAATAGTGAATGTCGCAATCAGTGTTGCCACTTCTGATGTTTTAACATCAGATCTGATGTTTTCAGAGAAATTTCTGATGTCTGATGTTTTAGCGACAAATCTGATGTTGACTGGGCTGCTGTTTTTGTTTCCCACAATCCCTATCCTTTTACGTTTTAATATGAAAACAACACTGCCTACAGAAAGAAATCCTTTCTCAGCATAGAATCAGACACTAAGATCTTACAGAGTATATATTTCGCCTACGAAGTAGGCATCATCAGCTCTTATTCAAATAGAATCAGGATGAAAACAAATTAGATTCACGATTTTTAAGTTTCTTTCACCAATCTCTCACCGTCACGTGCGTTTGGTTATCATTCCAAACTGAAAAGAAGACCTCTTCTCTTCACTGCGTTGGGAATAATACATACGTTACGCATGACCCAATTCTGCATTTAATGACATAAATCACTCTGTTTTGGATTCAGCGTGGGTTCGTTCTGTTTTGGATTCAACGTGAGTTATCGCACAGTCGAACTTTGTTTCCAAAAAAGCGCGATGTAGAAGCATTTAGCTTATATTAAACGGTAACGTAAAAATCTGATGTTATCTGATGTTGAAAAAGGCAACGATCTGATGTGCACGAGACTGACCCCAGTGGCAACAATGGCCGCAACTGATTTTGTTGGAGCAGTAAAGGCAAACTGTCTTGTTCTTGCATGTGTAGCGCTGCCAGCTAGGGCTTGCCAGATCACTTGAAAATTTTCCTAGGGCATTTTGACATCTACAGTTCACTAGTTCAGACAGGTTGAACCTGCATAGTTAACGATGCACGGAGTTGCTGGAAAATCTTGCTGTAAACAGTACAGCCAAATATCGAAGGTTAAATCTGTCAAAAGCAAAATCCCTGACGCATTCTCAATACCTGTCAAGTCGACAAAATCACTTGGCCATTTTCTAAACAGCACTACAAAACCAACTGTCTACAACTACAATCAAAAGGGTAACTAGGAATGGTGGAGGCTACAAATTTACAATACCGGTTTAAATTGTTGCCATGGTTCAGCTTGTAGAGCGCAGTGTTGATATTTTAACTAACGATTAACTTGTAACTTATTTGCAATTCGGAAACTGGTTTTGTAGCAACTTCCTTCAATTACTGAATAAACTACAGTACTAATACTTCGGCAACCTTTATTCCAAACGTTTACATTGCAGCCAGGGGCGGAGCCAGACATTCTCGTTTGGGGGGGCCACTGGAGGGGCCAGTTTTGCAACAAGGGGAGCTGTCAATGGTCTGTGTAGGACTTCAATGCAGTGGCATGACGTCACGCGAAAAATTTTGGGGGGACCACTGGGGGTGCCAGGCAAAATTTTGGGGTGGCAGTGGCCCCCCCCTAGCTCCGCCCCTGATTGCAGCAATATCGTATTGCCGTTACCAATTGACGAATGCTACAACACGGACTTTAAGTTGTAACACAATGCTGCTGCGATCAGTGGCGTAACTGACGGGGAAGCACAGGTACGAACCCCCCCCGGCAAACGGTATGTAACCGAGCCCCAAAGATATATACGGTGGCGTGCAGAGGGGGTGGCGAGCGGGGCGGCAGCCCCGTAATTTTACTCTTCCAAAGAGTAAAATTATAAAAGTTGTATTTTATTCAAATGCTGCAACTAGATGCTTTTTCGTATCGTATAAGGCGACTAACACATACTGTAGCCCAGCGTATCTTAAATTTTTCTACCTCAGCACCACTTTTGGTCACACCTAAGCAGTCCAGCACCCCCTACCATTAGCTAACACCTGGTTACTATAAGGATAAAGTACAGTAAAAACAAACGTATTCCTTTTACCACCACATATGTGACCTTCCCGGCACCCTCTGAAGTTGATTTCAGCACCCCAGGTTAAAAAACCCTGCTGTAGCCTACCATGGGCGTCCGCACGGGGAAGCGGGCATTTCACCCCCTTGGAGATTGGGACTAGCCAATACTTACAAAAAATTGAGAAATGGTGTGAATCCGGATGTGGATGGCTAAACCAAATTCTAAGTCATCGAAAAATACTCCTAAAAACGACAGAAAAGGAACAACCTACCGAAAACCAAAAGAAGACTGAAATCGAAATACAGGGTGACACAAAAAAAACGGTCATCACCAAAAATCGAATAACTTCCAAAATTGTATTTAGATTGACACAAAACTTCAGCTACATTAGGTCAAGCCTGTGTAGCAGACATCTCCAAAGTTTCAAGTCTGTA
>Ga0210059_1011897_pt1 | contig 13243 bp, 8 predicted proteins | sample Ectturendosymbi2_FD_188042 | JGI IMG/M metagenome (GOLD analysis project Ga0210059, IMG submission 188042) | Ecteinascidia turbinata endosymbiont from Florida, USA - Sample 2 (SPAdes) (version 2) | ecosystem: Host-associated > Tunicates > Ascidians > Unclassified | place: Key West, Florida...
AATAACGATTCGAACTCCCGACAATGTCACTAGGGTTCAAGAGTCAGTCGGTCGGAGTCCGAGCAAATCTCTGCGACGAAGGAGCCAAGGAGCATGTACTCTAGGACTCTTCTTGACATATTATTTCTGATTTGAGGACAAACAGTTGCAGATTATAAAATGTTATCTTTTCACCTTTCAATAAATGTAATCATCATTGTGGTATCATTTAAAATCCTGGATTTGTGCCCAATCGCTTTGTTTCAACAATTGTGAAACACCCTATATGTTATTGAAAAGTTGTTTTATATTTATGAACGACTAAACAAATAAAAAAGGCCATCACAAGTTTACATCTTCCAATAAACGAACATTTTACCCATGAAAGATGTTCAGAGAGATGGTAAATATTCCCAAGGAGGATATTCTCAACGTTAACCTGACCCACATGTTTTTGCAAGTACACTAAGCTCCTTGATCAACCTAGGTTGCAAAGGTACAACTCAGCCTAAATTGTACATAAGGCAAGCAAGGATGAAATCAATTTTGAAGACCCCTCCAAATTTCAGTGTCTACTCGTTTGATAACCGGGCACCAACTCCGTTGCACGGTTATCTTTTTTCAAGCTTGTATTTTTCGCTCATTCCTTTTGTCTTCATTTTCTTGGAAAAGTTTTTCTGACATCTCCAACCCTTCTAGTAGCTGGAAGAATTGAGAATTCAGCTGATTAGTTAGTGCAAGATACACCACGTAACGAACCTTCAACGTACAGTTGATACTTGGTAAACCAAAACATTTTAATTTTAGCAGGAGCACTGGGTGACTTGAAAGAAGGTTTCATTATACTTTCTTTGCACTCTGGAGTATCACGAGTGGTCCACGGGACCCTGTCGATAGCAGCACCGCGTGTGAAGCTTCCCTTCCACCTATCCACTGAATCCTGGAACGAAGCTGGATAGGCCGGTCGTACCAGCTTTGCAAGTCTTCAGTGTGACCTGACCAAAAATCGAGCCCAGTCTACCAGTTTTAGTGGTGCGTAATGGAACCCAATGTACCCTTCAGCCGGTGCGCTTCAAAACACAGCTCAATGCCACTACACCGCTGGTATTATAGCTATTCATAAAATTTTCCCAATTGGAGGTTGCTACCTGTGTATGTCGATCTTTCAATATTTTTGTGAACCTGGATGGGAAAGGGAAAGTTGGTTTTGTGCTAGATATTTCTCCCTCGTCATTTCTGATTTTATTAGTCTAGTAAGAAAACTCTTTTTTCAAGCTTTCAAAATCATGAAAAGATAGAGTTAGATGAAACTCAACGCATAAAATGATTCTGCCCTCGAGAAGCAAATCATATTTAATTTGGAAACCTCAAGTATGAGTTGATTTCGTTCCATGCGATATTTGCCGAGGTCTTTGTTTTGTCACGATGGCAAACGTTCTCCGACTGGTGCTGTGAACGTACACTCAGTACTTGGTAGGAGGCGTTAAAGAGCAAGTCTTAAACTGAAGCCACCGATGATACTTAATGAATTCTTATGGACTACTATTATTAATTTATTATTATTAGTTTATGAACTACTATCATGAGTTTTTTATTTTATTTATTTACGCTATTGGCGCTTTTTTAGGTTGGGTGTACATGAGTATTATATACTGAACATAGCTGAAACATTAACTGTTTACAAGTAATTTTACCACATTTTTCGTGCTAAGTTGCATTTATCTAAACACCTGATGATTAACCTGTTTTACAAAGCTTCAACTTGGGCGATGGGTTAGATAACCTAAAAATTTATTCAGTCTCCCAGCTTCAACCTGGGGATTGGTTTCAGTTATGTACAGAAAGAGGACATGTGTTTATATTGCAGGGGTCACCAACCTTTTTCAAACTGAGAGCTACTTCTTGTGTACCGATTAATGCGAAGCCAGTGGCGTAGCCAGCCCAAACATTTTGGGGGGGGCCAAAATGTTTGATTTTAGGCGAATAACACCATTTTGTTTGGAAAAACGCCACTGAAAGGGCAAAATGACTATATTTTCTAAAAATTTGGAGTGGGGCATGGCCCTTTGTCCCCCCCTGGCTACGACTATGTGCGAAGGGCTACTAGTTTGGTATACACTTCAGAAATAAAAGTTTTACTCAATTTACCTTCAGTTATTTTAGTATTGATATTCGTTAATGTGAAGAGATTGACCATGCTAATGTCATTTTTAGAACAGGCCCGCGGGCGACCTGCATGGTCCTTGCGGGCGACCTGGTGCCCGTGGGCACCGCGTTGGTGCAAAAACTTAGTCAAACATTTGGCTGTCTGAACCAGTTGTAGCGTTTCAGCAATCGACTACTGATTGACTTGTGATCCACGCTCTCGCTCGTGCACCTTTTGCAAAGCAGTTGACCACCACACTTCAAGGCTAGGTGCGCACTCTCAACGTTTGCACTCTCAAAGTTTACTCTTAAGAATGAATTTCTACAGCAAAGTGGCAGTTTCATTAAACTTCATCGAGCCTGCCAGGTGTCGCAAAGGAGATGACCAACGCGCTTGGATGTTATATCTTATGGCCCACAACGTGTTAAAGAGCATTTTAATGCCTTGTCAAAAGCTGGCGGTTGCAGGCTTTGATCGCTGTTGATGTAAACACTTTCTAATCAAATGCTTCTTATTCACTCGCAAGCAAGACCTTATGCTTGTAACAAATCAGATGAAGTGATGCCTCCCTTTCCGAACAAGTTTCGCCTTGATGTTAAAGAAATCTGACAAAGATGAGTTCTTTACAATTTTACTCCAGTAGCCTTCGGTGCATATCGAAAAGTTTTATGTTTTTATCGGCTGTAACAGCAAACGAACTAGAAAATATTCCGTACCTGTTTCTTTCACCTGACGTTTGAAATTGAAACAGTTGATCAAGTTTAAATTGCCACTGTAGTTGGAGATGTTCTGCACTCATAATGAATGTGTTTGTGTTCGGAAAGATTGTTTGCATCCGTAACTTCTTAATTCTGTTCTTCATGTAGCTACATCGACCTGCTCATCTGTCAGATCTGATGCCACTACCAGAAGCAAGTCGTCTACATCTCAACCCGCATTCCAGCAAATCTGTTTTACAAATGGGCGCAATGTGGTGGGGGACACGGGGGACGTGTCCTCCCCACTTTTTCAGACGGTAGGGATATAATATGCCATGACCCCCACTTTTTTCTCTTTAGGTTTTGTATTTGGAGAGGTTTCAAAAATAAAAGTGATGTTTGTCACGTTTTGTGTGAAGAGCTTTTCATGTTAAATTGTAGGCCGAACATAGCCAAGTTGATGTTGAAATAGAGTTTGGTGTGGCATCACTGGACGCTGTTAGTTTATAAATTTTAGCTTCGATAAATCATTTTTAGCATTTTTCACGTTTCTAGAGACGGCAAAAGATGATTAATTGCTTCTGACCGACATTTTATCCTGTGTGGTATACGGTTAGAAAGGTTATTTTCTTGAAAGATGAGAGTTTTACAGTTGCACATGTGAGAGACCACAGTACAGCCATGATTTGTTTCGTGCAGAAATGTAACTGGCTTTGCTGTAACGTTGATCGTCACGTATTCAGAAACAGACAGTGCAAAATTTAATGATGCTAGTGTATAAAATGTTAGAAAGTTAGATTTTCAAGCAAATCTCTGCGAAGCTTTTGCCGAAGACAAAAAGCAGCATTATTGTGAAGACTTAGTTTTAGGATGGGCATTTTCGCAAAGACTGTCTTCAACCATTAGTAAACAGGATTTCAAACAAAACGGGAGAAGTCTTTACCTAGCTATGACCTATAGCTCAAAACGTGAGGACTTGACTACAGGAATTAAAGATAAAATGTACATTTATCCTCACTTCTTGTAATGTCGCGACAATATTGTCCAACAAATCCATAAGAGACTTTTTCCCTGACCCTTACAATTTGTGCCTTTGCTGAATGCATTGGTTTGTAAGTCATCTGATCTATTTGATTAACCAAACCCACAGTGCAGCAATGTTTTTCATCCAAGTGCGAAACACTTGCTTTACAGGTGCTTTACAGGTGTTTTGCTGGATATTCTTTTCGTGTTAATGCAGGTGAAACTTGGTACTTTTTTGCCAATTCACCGTTGTGCATTTTGATTTCTGTTTAATCTCAAATACATTTTCGTGTCGTTATGCAAGTGGAACAGTGGTTCTCAACCTTTTTTATCCCATGCACCCCTTTAACCGTTATTTACAGATAAAATCCCCTCTTATAAATTTAGTTTGTAAAGAACACTTTTACATCAATACACTAAGAAGAGAAACTAAAGTCTTCACAATTGATAAGCTAAACTAAATTACATTCCTAAATATAAAATTCCCCCTTGCAAATACACATTGGTGGGGAATGTCCCACTGGTGGGGAATTCCCCTCCGGTTAAGAACCCTTGAAGTAGAAACTCTTAGAATGAAACGTTTGACATTAATTTCACCTATTAAAATCTGATGTTAAACTTGAAAAAATTAATTGTGAAAAGAGTGAGCAAAGTGGCATCACTGACAGAAGTCACAAGACAACAGTCACCAGACGATTAGGTATTCAGAAATTACATTGTAGGCTAGATGATATGTGGGAATGTATGCAGGGGCCAACAAGGGGAGATTGTAAGGATACATCCTCCACCCACAAGCAGTAAAATATATTGAAATCATTTTGTGAAGTACGCTACGCTAATTTTAGGCCAAACTTTTTTGCTACTGGTAAGAGAATATTAATGGAGATTTTGGTAGGAGTGGAGCTGCATACACGATGCCCCGTAGCAATGAAAAGATATTTGTAGCTTTTTCAAAAAACGGAAATGTGCAAGAAAAAGATATATCGTCTTTGTAACGTTAAGCAACTTGAACAAGACATCAAATCGCGCTGTAACCCACACTTCTTATAAAAACATGAAAAGTTATGTGTTTTATTATAAGAGTGATATGCACGTGCGACCAATGCGATTCAGCATTTTGTGCACTCCAACTGACAGCTCTGATGAAACCATTGTTTATTCTACTATATTGTTGTGCTTGTTTTCATCCAAATACGATATTTATGCAAGCAGACTGAACTACAGTACCGTGTCCAGCAACAAATTAAATATATTAATATGTAAATTATCTGCAAGGAAAAAGCAAAGCGTTATGAGTGTTGCTTTCAAAGCACTTCCAGAAACAAGATTGGGAATCTGTATTTATAAAACTTCACTCCTGCATCGAACCGATGACTATATTGGTTTCACACCAAACTGTTCCCCCACATTTTACAACAAAATTGCGCCCATGATTTTACTGCGTCCGTCACTGTCGATTCCTGTTTGTTTCTGTTGTGCAAACAAAGTAAGGGCCAATTCTTAGTCACTCTTATCACGTTTTACACCAAATTGCTTCTTAGCCCACTCGCTTTAGGCATAGTATTTCTATAAACTCAAGAGCGCGTTTTAGTCGCGCTCTGGCAGGGAAAAATTTTAAGGCGGGGGCCAGGAACCTGATCAATTCAAAATTGGTTTTTGCTGACCTCCAAAGAAAGATTTACCAGCAGTAGTCTTCTGGTAAATAATTTATAAACGGCAAGTTGTTTCTCATACATTTCGCATACGCTATTGCGCATTGAGCGTCAAAGTACTCCTACTGCACAAAAAGCAAGAACAGGAACAGAGACTAGGATCAATTTAGTTAATAAATTGCTGCACAAGGCAACATCCATTTTGCTACAAAATCATTTTCAAACTCTTTGTTTGGTTTTGAAAATTTGAATCTAGCAAAACCACTTTCCATGCGTGGTTCCCACTGTGATACACCAAGAATTTATTCCTGCGTGTAACTGCATTGTAATTAAAGAAAGACGTAACTGAAAAGGTTGCTTAACATACTCATTTTTTGACTTGTACAATACCTATCAAGAAAACAGTGCAGTCCGATTATTTTTCTGAGGAGACTCTAAATCAGGGCTCACCAGCATGGTGCAACGACCATACGAATTAAATTGTCACTCTGGGTTGGTTGCCACAAGTTGCAACCGTTTCTCACTCTTAAATGGAGAAGTCGGTCATGCGTAAAGCAAAAATGTGATTCTCAACACAGCGAAGGGAGCTTCTTCAGTTTGGACTGATCTTCAAACGCACGTGTGGTTTAGAGATTGCTGAAATAAACTTAAAAATACGAATATAACTTCCTTGCATCCCGAAAGCAGAGGAAACGTGGATACAAAACCAGTTGTAGAGTAACGTTGTCAATCAGAGTGCTGTATAGCCGTTTACGATCGGTGCCAGCAGTTTTGTAATCGGTCTAGTGAGTTAAGGAGTCGTTCTTTGGCTTTATTATTTGGCTTTTGTTCTTAGCACAGTACGTAGTTTTTCTAACTTTGTTTCATTGTCAACTTTCGCATAGGACTGAAGATGTGTCGAACACGAAACCAGTTTCCTTGTGCAAATAAACTATTGCGACTGATTCGCTTGATGTGTGGTCACTGCTGTGGCTTTGCTATTATTGTCGGCAATACATCCGACTTCACAAATTTCTTTCAATACAACAGATCTGACGTTAAAAGATCAGAAGTGGCAGCACTGGTTTGTGACGAGGCAGCATAACCGACCGGTGATTACGCTTAGAAAAGCCAGCTTCAAAGCTGTTACGAAATACCTTCTGACGTAAAAAGGGATAAAACAACAGCTGTGATGTTGTTGTTCGAATGACCAGTGCCGCGAAAAAGGTTTTTCACGGTTTCTTAAGTTATTGTACGGCACTCTGTCAATGTGTTCCGACTTGCCAGCCGCGCTCCGAAATATTTTTTCTATACTACGAATCTTTTTTCCTTCTGTTCAAGGGTTCCACGGGCACGTGACGGCTGAAGGCCTTCATTTCGTTTTACAAGTATGTACTTTCCATGATGGGTGTAAGCAAGCAATCGATCAGCAAATTTTTAATAGGAAATCGATTTCACGTAAAATTACTTCTGAATGTTTGCACTTTAAAAATTGTTGAAAAAGTGGCCCAAAGGTCCCTACCCTAAGGGACCAATGGCCCATGGCTAGGAGACCTTTGGATCACGTTGGTTTGTCAGGTAATTTTATGACAATAATTACAGAGGACAAGCAAATTTTCGTTTATATACAATGAGAAATGAAACTTTTGCTTATTTGCCACAAAAAAAGAAACACGATAATTTGCATTTCTGCAGTAAACACATGAAATGCAGTGGAAATACAGGATTTCTTCATAACACTTATTTTACTTAGCAAAGAGCACGTCTACTGTTGTACTTTTAGGGTTATCCTAACCTTACATGAATTCCTGCATTTCTATTACATCATTAGACAAAGTTATCCCACTGGTTCCCAGACGAGGTGCCATTTGCAATGCTCAGGGGTGCCGCGAGCTAATTCGTTTTTCAACATAGCATTAAAAATGCTCCAGTATTTTCAAAATGTCATCAAATAGAGATATGTGCAAGTTTGAATCATCGCAAAAAGACGAAAGCAGATGGCAGTCGACTGATTCCTCGAAAGCATACAGAAACGCTAGTGCTTTTAAGTGTTCGTTTTACAATTCGTACAAGCAGGTCCGAATCTTTTCTGAAATGTTTGCTACAGCTAACTATACGGGTAGCATTGTAAAAACATTTTCACAGTCGTTTTAGCACTGGAATAATGCAGCCGGTTAATTCGTTCATTTCATCAATGATTACACGGATATAGCATCAGTAGCAATAGCTTTTGGTTAAGTATAGGAAATATATGTAGTAATATGTTTGTCAAGAAATGAGTACTGGAAGTGAAGCTCATTAAAACGATTAATCACAATTCACACGCATTTACTTTTAAAACTTGCTGACTTTGCTATTGATAAAATCGGGTGCTGGAGCAACTTTTCAACAAAACTTTCCACTGGAAATCTGTATAGAACAGCACAAAAATGTTGATTAAAAACGAAGTCCAAACACTACATTTGTAAGACAATGCAAACACCACTGATTCCCTTTTACAGTGAACTTTTGTGCATGATACTTCCTGTTCATCATTCCAATAACTCTTGAAATTGTAATTTTACAAGTTGTTTACAGTACAACACTTGCAGGCATTTACCGCAAACAAAGAATACGGATCGGTTTTGTCAATCTTTCCGATAATCACAAAACATCTACACAAAAGTGTGTATACATCGGTATTGTCAATCTTCTCGATATTCACAAAAAATCTGCACAAAATGGTGTATAGCTCGAAAATGAACTCTTCGGTGGCTGCAGCCTCCCGTTTGGTTGTGAGCGGCGTACGCCACTGCGCTTAGATGCTTCGTATTACTGGGCTTATAGGTGATTGCTTCGTATGCTGCGTTAAGATACTTCGTTTAACCTATACTGTACTTAGACCAATGCTTAGATGCTTCATATAACTTGGAAAATTGATGGCGAATATCAGCAAGAATCTATTTATATGACTAGCAACGCACCTGTCTAATAGCCATCGAACGTTTTCTAACAGAACCACGACCTTACTTTTAACTTTTTCGACATATCGACGTAAGATACTCAGTCAATATTATTATCTTTGGAAGCTTTTCGCAAACTGATATGATGCTCCATCACATCTCTCAAAGCCTTATTGATGCCTTCTTGAAACAAACTTGATAAAACAAAACAATCCGTTTTTTGCTTTTACTAATTTTGAACGTAAGCATGTTTAAGCTGGAGACATTAAACAATACGCAAAGAAACCTTTGAACAGCCGAGTCATTGGTCCCTTTCTCGCATGGTTCAAAGGTTCCTTACGACGTCATTTATTCATTGCGTTTCATAACAAAAAAAGTGTACGGTATCAATTCTCAACCTCTTGCAGTTTTAAAACTCTTTCCCTGAGCATATCACATTTGCAAAAAATCTTCCAAAACAGCTGCCTGTCATTTTCAAAATCAAAAAAACGCAGGTACGAAAATTTTGCTTTCTTCCTTCAAAATTAAAATTAGCCCACAAAAATTGATTTAACAGCTATAGCTCCTTCAAAACACATTCGGGCGACAAGAAAGCAATCCCAACTTCACAACCAAAACCACAAGTTCACAACAAGCCACGTTCACTGGGTCGCGAGAAATAGCCTATGGTCATTGACATAGGCGTACGGAAAAGAATTTTACTGGGGGGGCGGAAAAAATTTGCCCTGAAAATAGCAATTTGCCCTGAAAATAACAATTCGCCCTAAAAATAAACAATTTGCTCTGAAATTAACTTTTTAGTTTAATCCGAATGAGGCCAGAAACCTCATGTAAATCTGTTCTATACAGTTTAATTCGTTTATAACAGCCTCCTCTGTAACGTCAATTCGCACATAACGTTACATTTTGTTTGGTCTCGATGGCATCTTTATATGCATTTCAAATCGCTGATAATGTCAATTCGGCAATAACGTTCTTTATGCAATCCCCTGGAGGTGCCGTTATAGGCGAATTCTGTAGTTACCTTGCTTGTTAACTCAAAGGGGTGAAGTTCTTTGCATGTTGTGTTCTTCCAGACAAAAAATTTTACGGTAATTGCCTTTACTGATGCAAATATGTACGCGACTTCGATGACGCAACGTAATGTTTTAAAAGCGACTGTTCCGGATCGTATGGTCTGACTCCCTAAACCTACCTGTGTTATCGCTGCTGTGCGCTTGAGCAAGGCACTTAAAGATGCGCACTCAAAAGAGCCAAGCAATCTGCACGTCCGTGCTGCCCACTTATAAACTCCTGTTGATCCAAAAAATCTATCATCTTAGCACCCTGCACCTCTACCCAGCGAAAACAAACATAGAAAGAGTTACCGAATTCTTAAACCAAGCTGATGAACAATCGACATCCGATTGCTCGATTTTTACAGAAAACGAGGGCTTGGTCCAGATCAAAGTCACTATAACCAATCACGACGTTGGTCCTGATTACAAACTACACTAGCCCAAATTACACGGATCGTCCCCAAGTGAATATACACTGTATTGAAAATTTTTTCACAGTTCACGATTTTTGAGCAACTTCCGCTTGGCCTGAAAATTTTCACTGTAGTGCATATATTTTTCACATTCAGGATTTTTAACAACTTGCGCTTGCCCTGAAAACAGAGTTTCCCCTGAAAATTTTCGTTGTATTGAATGTATTTTTTACTATTCAGGATATTTGAGCAACTGCGCTTGCCCTGAAAACAGAGTTGCCCAGAAATTTTTCACTGTATTAAATATATTTTTTAGGTTCAGGATTTTTGAACAACTCGCGCTTGCCCTGAAAAACAGAGTTGCCCTGAAATTTTTCACTGTATGGAATATACTTTTTAGATTCAGGATTTTTGAGCAAATAGCGCTTGCCCTGAAAAACAAGTTGCCCTGGAAGTTTTCACTCTATTGATATTGAATATACTTTTTACATTCAGGATTTCTGAGCAACTTGCGCTTTCCCTGAAAAACAGAGTTGCCCTGAAATTTTTTACTGTATTGAATATACTTTTGACATGCAGGATTTTTGGTCGCCCCTCCCTACCCCCCGACTCGTACGCCTATGGTCATTGAGCCCACCCTGGTCAAAGATCCCACATCTCACCTACAGATTTACTGTGTAAACTGAATTATCATGATTGTTGATAATTGTGTTGGTTAATGTGACTTAACCGAATCAGTGTGCATATAAACGTCGCTCAATCATGCAAGATCTTGTGGTTTGTTTCTGGTTTGATTTATGTGGTTTAGTCATTCTATATCGTTCGGAACTGACCAAATTTAAATTGATTATCACAATTTTTAAGCATAGTTTTGTCTATTTAAACCCAACTCTCATAATTAATGTGTTTTCATATTAAATGCAGTGCTAGTCTAGTACTGCTAGGCATAGCACCTTGTACAGTAACAGTTGCGTATCAGTTGCTACACCACCACCATCACGGGCGTAGCCAGGGAATACTTGGGCCATGTTCCCCAAAATATATCAGAATAGTTTGCCCCCCATTTTAACAATTTTACAAAAATTTTACTACGGTTGAGTGAACATGTTGACGCCATTGAAACGCATAGCAAACTAGGCCCCTGGCTCTCATTTTCAAAAATGTTGGACACCCCTGCTCCAAATAATGCGCAGTGAAATTCAATAGCGGGCACTCGACATGAGAATTGATGCCATAAGTAGCCACTCATCCCATTACGCAATTTCGTAAATCCAGCAGCAATCAGCGATATAGCTTTAAGTCAAGCGACAACAACAATGTAACCATCTCAAAGCATCTTGCCAAACCCTGGAGCAAGGTCATCTTGGGCAGATGTCAAGTTGTGTTTTGCACCGGAAATAGTAGGTGCATTTCTCAGATGAAGCATCAAGGTATCACTATTATAAAATCACGCAGCAAATGTATAACTGAGGTTCTATCTTCTAGTGCTAAAGCGCATGGTCATGACAACTAACGAGTTTAAAAACATATCACTTTGTGGCTAGTGCTAGGTGTGGTGAAACAGCAAATTACTTTCCGACAAACTTGGGAATGAAGATGAAACTGTAACCACCATAGCTACTGACGGTTTGTGAGAAAATGTTCAACCTTCCCTATTAAATTGCTACTCACTAATTGAACTGCGCGGACTTTTAGATTGCCTGAACAGCAATTATCGGTTATGTTGTGAAGCTGCACGCGCCAATTACTTTCTCTGTGATCTGCAATAAAAAGAAATCATTTTCTTTAAAATTGTGACTTGCCTTCAATATAAAAGCTTTATCCGACAACCCGAACTTAAATCATATCGTTTGCAAAATTATAGCTGAGCACCGCCCATGGCGATGTTTCAATCCGTTTTGAAGTAGAGCTTCGCTAATAACTTTATAAAAATTAAATTAATAGCTTTGATCTGGAAACCCTCCTATGAAGGCTGTTAACCTTGAGAAATGTTCATTGTTGATTAAAATGAATGCTAATTTAACGGTGGTTGCTACTACCAATGTTTGAAAATGTGATTGTTTTGATTAACGTTTTTGTCGAACCCCAATTAATTGCCTACTATTGTTAAAATCATATTTCTGAAAGGAAAGAACAACCTTCAAGGAGTTTTTAAATTGAAATGTGTTTTACTTGATATAACATCGTTCAATTTACCAAAACGGTTCCAATAGATCTTGTAGTCCAGGGGTGGGCAAATAGCGGCCCGCGGACCAAATGTAGCCCGCCACAGCATTTTCTGTGGCCCGTGGAAGCATTCACGAAAATCTTCAAATCTAAAATATCCTCCAACTCAACACAGCAAACGCTAGTGCTGAGGCTAACTTGAACAGAGATTTGTTTCTATTTCCAGAAGTTATGGCCCTCCGCTGATCGCGGCCTTCTCAAAGCGGCCCCCGAGCCAAATTAATCGCCCACCCCTGTTGTAGTCTATATCAACTCAGGCGCGTCGCCATAGTTTTAATGAATGGGTGGTCAGACGAGAGGGGCACTAGTCACTATCTGAGGAACGACCAAAAAATTCATCTTTTCTTTCAGGCAGCATTTTCAGCGTTACCGTCTTTAACTAAGTTTCCCCCCCGAAAATTTACAAAGGTACCCCTATTCGCATACGATAATATTTTCAAAATCGAAATAAGGCACAATTTCGCTAAAAAGGGGTGCAATATGTTTGAAAAAAGATAAAATACTCAAAACGGCTCTTGAGGTCAGCGTTTTTATGAAACGCAAAATATTATTCCAAAATAGATTTTTGCGTTCATCCTGTATGGACGTCACTAGTTGATTTGTTGTTATTCTCAATGTGTAGATTTCTATTGGTTTTGTTTGCACTACAGCTGGAATCAACAGCCGCTTTCCTACAACGCTTTGGCCTATATGTTTTTGCTTTTTGCATGCAAACTCAAACTTTCGAGAAATCTTGGGAGCATGCCAAAGATTTCTACTCATGTTGTGTCGGCCTTGAGAAAGTAAATGACCGGATCCCTCGGGAGAAGCTTTGTTGAGTGCTGCGGGAGTACGATGTTAACGGCCGCCTGTTAATGACCCTCAAGCCACTGTATTCCTGCTCAAAAGTATATGTCCGTTTCGACGGAGCTAAATCACAACCGTTCATATATGTGACGGAGTTAAATCACAACCGTTCATATATGTGACGGAGTTAAATCACAACCGTTCATATAAAAGTATATGTCCGTGTCGACGGAGTTAAATCACAACCGTTCATATAAAAGTATATGTCCGTGTCGACGGAGTTAAATCACAACCGTTCACGGAGTTAAATCACAACCGGGTAATGGACTCCGACAAGGGTG